>Ga0172379_10011445_pt1 | contig 10563 bp, 10 predicted proteins | sample GrowelOW334metaG_FD_119756 | JGI IMG/M metagenome (GOLD analysis project Ga0172379, IMG submission 119756) | Groundwater microbial communities from an aquifer near a municipal landfill in Southern Ontario, Canada - Groundwater well OW334 metaG | ecosystem: Environmental > Aquatic > Deep...
GTTTCGTTGGAAACGCCGACGTGCCGAACCTTGCCGGCCTGCACCAACTCCGCGAGCGCACTCAGGGTTTCTTCAATCGCGGCGGCGTCGCCGTCGTCGCCCGGGCGAAAACCGAGCTGGCCGAAGAAATTGGTTTTCCGCGCCGGCCAGTGGATCTGGTAGAGATCGATGTAGTCGGTCTGCAGCCGCTGCAGGCTGGTTTCGCAAGCGGCGAGCACCTGTGCGCGGCTGAGCTTAGGTCCGCCGCGGAACCACGGGTAGTCGGCCGGGCCGACGACTTTCGTCGCCAGTATCACCCGGCTGCGCGTGCCGCGGGCTTTACACCAGCTGCCGATGTATTGCTCGGTGCGGCCCTGCGTTTCCGGTTTCGGCGGCACCGGATAAAGCTCCGCGGCGTCGAAAAAGTTCACGCCCTGCGCCAGCGCGTAGTCCATTTGCGCGTGCGCTTCGGCTTCGCTGTTTTGCTCGCCCCAGGTCATCGTACCGAGGCAGATCGCGCTGACGTCGAGATCGGTATTGCCGAGTTTGCGGTAGTGCATGCGCGTCCTTGAGCGGAGCCCGATTGGAGACTTAGATTTAGAGACTTAGATTTAGAGACTTAGATTCGGACGAATTCGAGGTCGGCCACTTCATGGCCGAGGCGCAGGCCGCGATTCTCGAACCGGGTTAGCGGCCGGTCCGCCGGGCGCGGCACGAAACGGCCATCCGGGCTCAGATTCCGCAGCCGCGGCTCGCCGTTCAGCACGTCCAACATGTGTTCGGCGTACGGTGCCCAGTCGGTAGCCAAGCGGAAACGACCGCCGGGCGCCAGCGCAGTAGCGACCATCGCGGTAAATTCCGGTTGGACGATGCGGCGTTTGTGGTGCCGCGTCTTGTGCCAAGGATCGGGGAATTGCAGCACGATCTCGGCGAACGTGCCGGGCGCAACACCGCTGCGGAGAAATTCCACGGCATCGGCGCACATCACGCGGGCGTTATCGAGCCCGAGTTTTTCCAGCTCTTGCAGCACGCGGCCAACCCCAGGGCGATGCACTTCAGCGCCGACAAAATCCATCTCCGGCCGCGTCAGCGCCGCTTGCACCAAGCGCTCGCCGTTGCCGAAGCCGATCTCAAAGCCGAGCGCCGCGCGGCGGCCAAATATCGCCGCGAGATCAAGCGGCGGCAACGGCAGCACGTGTTCGCCTTCCGGCAGCGGGCCGAGGCCGTAACGCGGCCACAGCCGGCGTAGCGCATCGGCCTGGGCCTCGGTAATGCGGCCTTCGCGGCGCACATAACTGCGGATGCCGCGCACGCGGCTTGGCTCTGTAGCCGAAGCCGGCGCCGGTTCGGCCAGGGTTTCGGGCGCCGCCGACATCAACCGACCAAACCATCCAGCGGTGACGACGCCGACGCATACCGACGCCGCGGCATGCGGCCAGCGAGGCGCGCTTGGCGACCCGCGATGATCGCGTGTTTCATCGCACTCGCCATCAGCACCGGGTCGCGCGCTTCGGCGATGGCGGTGTTCATCAGTACGCCGTCACAGCCCAGTTCCATCGCAATCGCGGCGTCGCTGGCGGTGCCGACGCCGGCATCGACGAGAATCGGCACCGTCGCGTTTTCGACAATGGTCAGAATGTTGTAGCGGTTCTGGACGCCAAGCCCGGAGCCGATCGGCGCCGCCAGCGGCATCACCGCCACGCAGCCGATTTGCTCAAGGCGCTTGGCTAGCACCGGGTCGTCGCTGGTGTAAACCATGACGTCAAAACCGTCCTTCACCAGAATCTCAGCGGCGGCCAGCGTGCCGATTACGTCCGGGTAGAGCGTCTTCGGGTCCGCCAGCACCTCCAGCTTGACCAGCTTGTGGCCGTCCAGCAGTTCACGCGCGAGGCGGCAGGTGCGCACCGCCTCTTCGGCGGTGTAGCAGCCGGCGGTATTCGGCAAAATCGTATAACGCTGCGGGTCGATGACATCGAGCAAGCTCGGCTCGCCCTTGTTCTGGCCGATGTTGGTGCGGCGAATCGAAACGGTGATGATCTCAGCGCCGCTGGCTTCCGTCGCCAAGCGCGTTTCTTCAAGATCCTTGTATTTGCCGGAACCAACCAACAACCGCGAGCGATAGGCTTTGCCGGCGATGGTGAGGATGTCGGCCTGCGCTTCAGCGTGGGCTACCGGATATTTCTCAGGTGCGTTCATTCAACCGCCTCCTATGGCGCGGACGATTTCGATGCGATCTGCGGCGTTCAGGCGCTGCTCGGCCCAAACGCTGCGCGGGACGATCTCGCCGTTCAACTCCACGGCAAGGCGCTGCTCCAATAACCGTAACTGCGCCAATAACGTGGCGACTGAGCTGAGTTCCGGGGCTTCGTGAGGCTCGCCATTGACGACGATTTGCATGGCAGCTGCGGCTATCGGGCGGGGCGCAAGTTTAACCGAAGTATGGCGGGCTGCCGGTGCGGAGATCGGCGGAATGCGTTGGGCGCCGCCCATCTGCAATTGATTCTCGCTGGGCGCTCGCCCGCGCCATCGACGCATAGGGTCCCGTTCTGATGCCCCGGCGCCTTGATAACATCGAGCTGGCAACAGCACCCTGCGGCGCAGCGCAGCGTCGGCAACCTAACATTGCGCCGGGCTTTGCCGTCGCCGGCCGCAGTTATCTCAGTTTAACGACGACCTTGCCCCTGGCGTGCCCCTGAGCGAGGTAGGCAAGCGCTTCCTTGGCGTGTTCGAACGGAAATACTTTGTCGATCACCGGCTGGATGCGCTCCGCCTTCAACAGTTCGCTGATTTCAGCCAGTTGCGCGCCGTCTGGACGCGCAAACAGAAAAGCGTAGGTGACATCCCGCTTTTTCGCGAGCCGCCGGATCCTGCGGCTTATCAACCCGAATACGAATGCTAGGACCGCGTTCAGCCGTCGCGCCTGCGCGAACGCGGCGTCCGGCGGGCCGACGAGCGAAATAATCATGCTTCCCGGCTTGAGGATGCTGATGGATTTCTCAATCACATCCCCTCTGACGGTGCCCAGTACCGCGTCGTATCCGCTTAGCACGGTCTCAAATGCTTGCGTCTTGTAGTCAACGACCTCATCCGCGCCCAGGCGGCGCACCAATTCGACATTGCTTGTGCTGGTGGTCGTTCCGACCTCGGCGCCGAGATGCTTGGCCAGTTGGATCGCGAAGGTGCCGACCCCGCCAGATCCTGCGGGGATAAACACCTTCTGGCCAGCCCGAAGACCGACGCGTTCCTTTAGCGCTTGCCAGGCGGTAAGGCCGACCATCGGGATCGAGGCGGCCTGAACGAAATCCAGATTGGCCGGCTTCAACGCCGCGACGTGCTCCGGGACTACCGCAAATTCGGCGATGGCGCCGGTACCAAGGTCGAAAACGTTGGCGAAGACGGCATCACCCGGCTTGAAGCGGGTCACGCGGCTGCCAACTTCCGTCACCACCCCCGCCAGATCGCTGCCCAGCGTCGCCGGCAGTTGGAACCGCAGAATGGGTTTGAAAGTCCCGCTCGGAATCATGTTGTCGATCGGGTTCAGGCCCGCGGCGTAGACCTGAACCCGCAGTTCGTCGGGCTTTAACGCCCGAAGCGGAACCTCCGAGAAACCGATCTCGGGCGACTTGCCATACCGTTTAAAGGTGAGTGCTTTCATGTTTTTTCCTCATTCACTGCACGGCGCGGCATGGGCGCGTTCCATGGTGTGGCCGTGTTGAATTGTTTGATTGCGGCGAAGGAAGCGGGACCACCTACGCTTCGAGCCGCAGGTCTTTGCGAACGCCGGCATCCAGCACGCTGGCGGGCGCGAATCGGCGCAGCATGCGCATGCGGCTGGCGCGTCCGGGCGTGTAGTGCAGCTTAGGACGCGCCGCCGTCGCCGCTTTCAGCACAACTTCAGCCACCACGTCTGGGCCATCGGCCCCAACGAGCACTTCCTTTACCCGCCGCTCGACGCCAGTGCGCACCTCGCGATAGACGTCAAGCGGGGCATCGGGCTTCATCAAGTTCGCATCGAACGGCGTGTTGATGTACGCCGGCTCGACCACCGAAACGCGAATACCTAATGTCCGCAGTTCATGATCCAGCGCTTCCGAATAGCCGGCGACTGCGTGCTTGGTGGCCGAATACAGCGCCATGTACGGCAGGGGCAGGAAGCCGAGCACGGAGCCGATGTTGATGATGCGGCCACTGCCCTGGCGGCGCATGTGCGGAAGGATGGCGCGGGTCATCCGAACGATGCCGAAGAAGTTCGTATCGAAGATCGCCTGCGCCTGTTTGAGCGAACTCTCCTCAGCGCCAGCGGGCGCCACACCGAAGCCGGCGTTGTTGACCAACAAATCAATACGCCCTTCCAGCCGCAACAGTTCGTCGACGGCTTCTTTAACCGATTCGTCGTCAGTCACATCGAGCGCCAGCAATGGAAAAGGATGCTGCCCGGCTTGCGCGCCGCGCCGGCTCGTGCCGTAAACCTTATAGCCGGCCTTCCGAAGATGCGCCGCTGTGGCTTGGCCGATGCCCGAAGAGGCGCCGGTGACAAGGGCAATTTTATTTTCTGTGGTCATGATGTTTCTCCAGCAAGGTTGGGGTTCGAAAATGTGTCGACATCGCCAACACGGGTGCCGCGGCGCCGAACCCCGATGCGCGCATAAGCCCATTTCGTATGATAGTTATCATATTAATTGGCAAAAAAAAGATCCTCGTGTCCTTTGCAGTCTCAATCGTTGGCGGAGGTCAGGTGTTTAAGCGCAGCCTCACGCAAGTCATCCGACAGACCCCGCTCATCTACTGCCCGCGCCAACAGCAAGGCCCCCACCATCGTAGCCAGGGTGACAAGCGCGCGTTGGTGGGCGCTAGGCTGCCCCCAGTCCGGCGACTGACGGGCGATAAGGTCGATCATTTCCTTGATGTGCCGCGTGGTTACCCGACGCACTTCAGGCGCCTGACGCGAGGTTTCGGACCCCAATGCGGCCAAAGGACAGCCCCTTTCAACGTGCTCGACGTGGGCCCGAGAAAGGTACGCGTTAAGCATCGACGTCAGCGCTGTATCGGGGCGAACGCTAGCCGCGACATCGGTGGCGGCAGTGGCGGATTCCACACACGCTTGGTGCATTGCTTCAGCGAGCATGACTTCGCGCGACGCAAAATGCGCATAGAAACCGCCGTGCGTCAGGCCGGCTTCCTTCATGACGTCGGCAACGCTGGTGCCGTCATAACCACTCCGACGAATTGCCCGCGCAGCGACCGACACGATCCGCTCGTGCGTCGCCTCTTTCGCGGTCGTTCTGGCGTTGTGTTTCTTATTTGACATGATGATCATCATATATTGTTTTCGAGCTGCCTGCACGCCGCGCTTTTGCGTCGCAGTGTCTCTGGCTGCGGCGCGCGTCACAAATACCCGTTGGGGATGAAGCTGAGCAGAAAGTGCACGACACCAGCCGCCGAATATTCCGCGGGGAGTAGAGCCGTGCGGAGGTAAAGCTGGGACGCGAGGGTATGCGCAGCTATGGCGCTCGGGGCAGGCGTCTTACCGAAGCGCGCCGCCGTGCCGGAAATTCCACTGCGCCACAACGCATGTTGGAATACATCGGCCCAACCAGAAATGGAGCGGGTGATGGGAATCGAACCCACGCTAGCAGCTTGGGAAGCTGCAGTTCTACCATTGAACTACACCCGCTTTATCGGCAATAGCTTAGCCCAACCGGCGCGGGTCGGCTATCCGGCGCTCAGGAATCGGCGGGCAAGGCTTTGCGCGGCGCGCGCTTACGCTGCGGTTTGCTCGGCAACGGCGGCGGCGCTTCTTCGTGGGCGCGCTCGGCCAGCCAGCGCTGCTGGAATGCGATTTGCGCCGCCTTCGCAATATCCCGCAGATACAGCGCGTTCACCGCCCCGCCGACCACCGCGCCGAACACCGGCACGCCGCCCACGGCTTTGCGCAGGCCGAAGCGCTCGGCTAAGGTCTTGCTGAGATTGTTCAGGCTATAGATCGCGGCTTCTTTGGCGAATTCGCGCTCTGCGGTGCGCTCGATCCCATCACGCCAAGCGGCGGTATGGACATCACTCACCGTGGCGATTGCCGCCAGTGCTGCCTGCTTTTCAGCGACGCTGTTGGCGGACGCCAACGCGAAAATGGCGATCGTCAGCCGCTGTTTCTCGGCGCTGGTGCAATCCTCGCCGTAACACAGGCCGGTGCGATGAATCACCCGGAACGCTTGCAGCAGCAAAGTTGGGATATCCGCCGCCAAGCCGAATGCACCGGCGATACCGAACATTGCGCCAGTGCCGCCGGCCAACGCCACGCCGCGCGCCTGCACCTGCGCCGCCAAGCCATCGCAGATTTCCAGCTGCGTTGCGCGCAAATCATCCAGCTCACCCACGCCGGCACGTTTGAGTATCGACGCGCGATCCGCGGTTTGAATCGCAACCCGTTGCACCGTATCCAGCGCTTTGCGCAGCAGCGCCACCGGAATCACGCGCTGTACCGCGCTGGCGGCCGGGCCGGTGGCTTTGGCGAACAAGCGTGTCGGCATTGTCGGTGGCTCGGCGCACCACGCCTGAATTCGATCGAACTGCCGCTGTTCGTATGCTGAGCGCATTGCGCACCGCCGACCTGCGAGAAGAAAGCAAGAGTCTACCTGCGCTGCGGACGACGCGCGGCGGATCAGGCATCATTCATCCCCATGTGCCTGATCGCTTTCGCCTGGGATGCGCATCCCGACTACGCCCTTGTTGTCATCGCCAATCGCGACGAATACCACGCCCGGCCGACCGCGTCGCTGGCGCCGTGGACCGATGCGCCGCAGGTACTCGGCGGCCGCGACCTGAAAGAAGGCGGCGGTTGGCTGGCGCTGCGCAGTGAGCGGCCGAAGCTGGTGGCGGTAACCAATGTCCGCGAACCGCTGCCGACGACACCGAAACGCTCGCGCGGCGCCTTGGTTCGGGATTTCATCACCGAGCAAGGCTGCGCCGCGAGCTTTGCCGAGCGCCACCGCATCGCCGGCGACCACTACGCCGGCTTCAACCTGCTGCTGTGGGATGGCGAAGAATTGATCTACGAAACCAACCGGCCGACGCCGCATTGGGAGTCGGTTACGGCGGGTGTTTACGGTATTTCCAACGGCGCGTTTGATCCGCCGTGGCCGAAAACCCAGCGTCTGACACAACGCCTGAAAACCCTGCTGACAGAAATGCCGCGCGGCACCGCACCTGCGCTGGACCCGCTGTTCGCCGCGCTCGCCGACGAACAACAGGCACCCGACGCCGAGGTGCCGCAAACCTGGGTTGGCTTTGAGCGCGAGCGCCAGCTTTCGTCAGCATTCATCCGCCTGCCCGGCTACGGCACGCGGGCCAGCAGCGTGGTTTTGATCGGTCGCGACGGCAAAGGTCTGTTCGCCGAACGCAGTTTTGACGGCGAAGGCGCATTGGCCGGCGAGCACAGCGAAACGTTTGCGTTTCGCTAAGCACGAACGCGCGGATATGCCCGCACTCGACTGAGTACGCCAGCGCCTCGCAGTGCCGCCCGCGGTAGTTCGTCACCCTGGCGGGGTAACGAACCCTGAATGTAAAGGGGAGTCAGCCGATAAGCCGGGTTCTGTCTAGTGCCGACGGCCACAGCCGGCGGAGCCGAGACAACCATTCCTCTACGACGACGATCGCTCGCCGCCTCCAGCAGCCTACCCGGAAGGCGCGCGGGCCGCGCGTTGCACCTTGCGGCGCATCCTTCCCTATTTGGCCTTGCTCCGTGTGGGGTTTGCCGTGCCGGTCCATTGCTGAACTCGCGGTGCGCTCTTACCGCACCATTTCACCCTTGCCTGATCCGCACCGAACGCGTCGGCACAGCCATCGGCGGTATCTTTCTGTTGCACTTTCCGTCGGCTCGCGCCGCCCAGCCGTTAACTGGCACACTGCCCTGCGGAGCCCGGACTTTCCTCCCCCGCACGGCGCAAGCACCGGCAGCGGCGGTTGTCTAGCTGACTCCCGCGCGCATCATACGCCGTTGCTGCATCAGCGATCAGGCGGCAGCCAGAACTTGGCGTTGCAACCCAGCCCAAGCCTAGTCGACGACAGCTAAATGCCCGCGCACTTAGCTTCGGATCAACGTGCCAATACCTTCGTCGGTAAACAGTTCCAGCAATACCGCGTGCTCTAAACGGCCGTCGATAATCACGGAATTCTTCACGCCGCTGGCCACGGCGTCCAAAGCGCAGCGCACTTTCGGCAGCATGCCGCCGTGGACGGTGCCGTCGGCGATCAGAGCATCGACTTGGGCAACGGTCAGGCCGGTCAGCACGCGGCCTTGTTTGTCCATCAGACCTTGGACATTGGTTAGCAACATCAGCTTTTCCGCCTTCAGCACCGAGGCGAGTTTGCCAGCGACAAGGTCGGCGTTGATATTGTAGGCCTCGCCGTCCGGGCCAACGCCGATCGGCGCGATGACTGGAATAAAGCCGCCCGCTTCGAGGTGATCGACAACACGCGGGTCGATGCTCGCCACTTCGCCGACTTGGCCAATGTCACGGCCATCGACGTAGAGCTTGCGGGCGTGGATCAGGCCGCCGTCTTTACCGGTCAGGCCGACGGCACGGCCGCCTTGCTGGGCGATGGCGTTGACCACCGCTTTGTTGACGAGGCCGCCGAGCATCATCTCGACCACGTCCATCGTCTCGGCATCGGTAACGCGCATGCCAGACACAAACTCGCTTTTCTTGCCGAGCTTTTCCAAATGGCCGCCGATTTGCGGGCCACCGCCGTGCACGACGACCGGATCGATGCCGACCGCTTTCATCAACACGATGTCGCGGGCGAAGCTTTCGATCATATCGTCGTCGCCCATCGCGTTGCCGCCGTATTTGACGACGATGGTCTTGCCGGCGAAGCGCCGGATGTACGGCAGCGCCTCGGTCAGAACCCGGGCAATATTGATGGCTTTGTCTTGGTCGATCGGCATCTGGACACGCAGATTAGAAGGATGCAGCGGCGCGGGAGAACGCATGATACGGCGGCTTGCGGGCCAACTTAGTGCCGGCCCGTGTGGCCGAAACCGCCGGCACCACGCGCCGTATCTTCAAACGCCTCAACCGCTTGGAATTCCGCCTGGGCCACTGGCACGATCACCAACTGCGCCATGCGCTCGCCGGGTTCGATGACGAACTGCGCGCTGCCCCGGTTCCAGCAGCTGAGCATCAATTCGCCTTGGTAGTCCGAGTCGATAAGGCCAACGAGATTACCGAGCACGATGCCGTGTTTATGGCCGAGCCCGGAGCGCGGCAAAATCACCGCAGCGTAACCGGGGTCGCCGATGTAGATCGCCAGCCCAGTACGGACCAATACGGTCGCCCCAGGGGCGAGCGCCTGCGGCGCGTCGAGCAAGGCGCGCAAATCGAGCCCGGCCGAACCTTCCGTTGCGTACTGCGGCAGCGGGAAATCGCGGCCGACGCGCGGGTCGAGAATCTTCAGCTGAATCGGGATCATTTCTTCACCGCCTTTTTCGCCGTCTTGGTGGCCACAGCCGTTTTTGTCGACGCTTTAGCCTTTGTCTTGGTTGCCGCTTTAGCCGCCGAGGCTTTTGTCGGCGCAACCGCGCCTACCGCCGGCGCGGTCTCCGCAATGGCGTAACGCTCGGCGATCAACGCCGCGAGCTGGCGCGCGATTTCGGACTTATCCGCCGGCCCCAGCGCGCGTTCGCCACCATTCCAATAAACCTGCAGCGCGTTGTCGTCTTGATCGAACGCGCGGCCACCGCCAACCCAGTTCGCCGCGATCAAATTCAGCTTTTTCCGCTCAAGCTTGCCGCGCGCGTGCTCAGCCAATTTTTCAGTTTCGGCGGCAAAGCCGACGATGAACAGCTGCGGCTGGCGCTGGCGAACTTCGGTCAGGATGTCGGCGTTTTTGGTCAGCGCCAAATCCAGCGTTTCGGTTTTCTTTTTGATCTTCTGATCGGCCACCGCGAGCGGCCGGTAGTCGGCGACTGCCGCCGTGCCGACCAAAATATCCGCCGCCGCACAGGCCGCGAATGTGGCTTCGAGCATGTCTTGCGCGCTTTCAACGCTCACCCGGCGCACGCCGCTCGGCACCGCCAGATTCACCGGGCCGCTGATCAGCGTCACGTCGGCGCCGAGCGCGGTTAGCGCCGTTGCCACGGCATAGCCCTGCTTGCCGGACGAGCGATTGGTGATGAAGCGCACCGGATCGATCGGCTCACGGGTCGGCCCGGCCGTCACCACAGCTTTGACGCCACTGAGCGGCCCCGCCGCAACCGGCGCGGCTGGCGTCAATGCCGCGAGCACGGCGGCGGCGATGTCTTCCGGCTCGCTTAAGCGGCCTTCGCCAATTTCGCCGCAGGCTTGGGCGCCGCTGCCGGGGCCGATCACGGTGTAGCCGCGCTGGCGCAGCAAGGCGATATTGGCCTGCGTCGCAGCGTTCGCCCACATCAGCCGATTCATGGCCGGGGCCACGAATATTGGCTTGTCGGTGGCCAAGCACAGCGTGGTCAGCAGATCGTCGGCAAAACCATGCGCGAGCTTGGCCAGCGTATTGGCGGTAGCCGGCGCGATGACGATGGCATCCGGCCAGCGCGCAAGTTCGATA
>Ga0172379_10011446_pt1 | contig 10561 bp, 8 predicted proteins | sample GrowelOW334metaG_FD_119756 | JGI IMG/M metagenome (GOLD analysis project Ga0172379, IMG submission 119756) | Groundwater microbial communities from an aquifer near a municipal landfill in Southern Ontario, Canada - Groundwater well OW334 metaG | ecosystem: Environmental > Aquatic > Deep...
CGCCCCGGAAGGGCTTAGCTGTGCAAGATACACACACTCGCCGGCTCATTCTTCAATAGGCATGCCGTCACGGATGCAAGCATCCGCTCCGACCCCTTGTAAGTGCACGGTTTCAGGTCTATTTCATTCCCCTCTCGGGGTTCTTTTCACCTTTCCCTCACGGTACTAGTTCGCTATCGGTCATAGGACGTATTTAGCCTTGCCGGTTAGTTCCGGCAGATTCACTCGAGCTATTCATGTCTCGAGCTACTCAAGAATACAAACAAGAGTCGTCATATATTTTACATACGGGGCCATTACCCTCTAGGGCGCTGCTTCCCAGCAGCTTCTGCTATATAGACAATTTGTAACTCTTTACGTACAAGTACGATGTTCGCATCTTACAACCCCAGAGTCCGAGGACTCTGGTTTGGGCTTTTCCCTTTTCGCTCGCCGCTACTCGGGGTATCACGAGAGCCGCGTTCCCTTCAAACGAACATACGCTTGAAGAGAACGCGACTCCTCTTGTTCTCTTTTCCTCCGGGTACTGAGATGTTTCACTTCCCCGGGTTCGCTTCACGCGGGCGTTACCCCACGGATTATAGTTCAACACTATAGGGTTTCCCCATTCGGATATCTCCGGATCAAAGGCTACAAACCGCCTCCCCGAAGCTTTTCGCAGGTTAGTCGCGTCCTTCTTAGCCGTCCTAGGCCAAGGCATCCACCGTGCACTCTTATGTCTCTCGTACGGAGACCTATATACCACAATCTTTTCGCACAACACTTTTCTCCCCGCCCGCCACAACTTCGCAGATGTGGGCGGGCGGGTTTTCATTTACCTATCACGTATTCGTATGTCAAAGATTCACCGTGTCCTTTGAAACGAAAACCGCCCCAAGGGGCGGTTTTCGTGCGCCTTGATGCGCGCGTGGCCTTACGGCCTATCCGCTCCTAAAAGTTTAGTCTTTCGGTTCGTAGACACGTGAGAGGAGTATAGACGAGGGGCGCTAGGGCGTCAATACCCGAGAAAAGGAAAACCGCCCGCCACAACTTCGCAGATGTGGACGGGCGGTTTTCCGTGGAGAAATAACTAGTCCTTGATCTGGGATTGTAGGTGTTCGAGGTAACGAGCTGCCGATACCTGACCACCGAGCCCAAAGGCAAGACCAACCGCAAGCGACACGGCAATAACCACGCCCGTGAAGAGCGTCTGCACAAAAGCCGTCGCCACATTCAGTTGAGCGAGAGCGGCGAGAAGCGCGAATATCCAGATTGAATATCGCGTCACCTTGCCGATGAATCCTGCTGAGCGCAGGGATGCCGCCTTTGCTGAACCGACCACAACGCGCTCCGCCGCCTCCGCTACGACTGCCGCAACGAAGAGGATGAGCACCGCGACAATCACCTGCGGAAGATAGCCGAGGACGACCTCGCTGATGAAGAGGTTGACAGTCTTCAGACCAAGTACGTCGAGTGCCGCCACGAGGAAAACGATGATGAAGAACCACTCCACAAGGAATCCGAGAAACTTGCCGGAAGACAATTCGAATCCGGCGCGCGAAAGCACGCGCTCAATACCGGTGGAGCGGAGTGCATGGTCAACACGGACAGCGTCAACAATCTGCTTGACCACACGGCCAAGACCAACGCCGACGAGCCAACCGACTATGAAGATGACTACTGCAACGACTAAATTCGGGATGAACGAAACCAGACCGTAGAACAAGTTCTGGAAGGACTGGCTCAGCACATCTGCCCATGTAGTAAATACCATAAAGAGATAACGCTTTGTTTATTATGTGGCTAATCTGCTCGCGCCTACCATGCCGAGCATCTGGTAGAAGTGTATCATTTTTATAGCCCTATTTTGTCTATAAGAAGACGGTGTGGATAGTCAAATACATCGCGCAGAAGACGGTCATACACGCCGAAACGGTACCGGAAATCCTCGGTCGTGAAGGCCGCATAGCGAACCTCCCTTCCGAGTTCCGCCTCCAAAGAGCGGATAACACTCGCGAGCGCGCGCTCATCAAGACGATCACCCACGATGAGAATATCCACCTGTGACTCAAGGACATTCATAAAGAGCCCGGAGAGCACGACGAGCCGCAGAGAGCCCGCCTTTCGCAATTCTGCAATTATGTTTTTCGGACTGACGTTCGTCGTGTCGCGAATAAACGCGTCAAGCGCATCCAGATGTTCAAAGCTCGCATTCGTTTGATATCGCGTGAGCACAGTAGCTCCTTTCTTGCGTATGAGGCCGGAGCCAATCAGTTCGGTGATTTCCCGACGTGCCACCTCTTTTGAAAGCTTGGTCCGCTGTACAATGTCGGCCATTGAGAAGGCGGTGTCCCGGTTGAACACAAAGAGACGGAGGGTCTTGAGGCGAGCTGGGGAACCGAAGATTTTTGCCAGTGCCTTCATAGATTCCGCTAGTGTAAGCGCTTCGGTACAAAAACGCAAAACACGCTTCCGCCCTTGGCGAAAACGTGTTTTCGTTTTGAAAGTTACTTAAGCGTCACTTTCGCACCTGCGGCCTCAAGCTTTTTGGCAAGCTCAGCGGCGTCCTCCTTCTTCATACCCTGCTTCAACATTGACGGAGCGCCGTCAACGAGATCCTTGGCCTCTTTGAGGCCGAGACCGAGCGCCTCCTTCACCGCCTTGATGACGGCAATCTTGCTCGCGCCAGCGTCGGTGAGCTCCACGTCGTTGGTGGATTTCCCTTCCTCTGCAGGACCTGCGGCTGAGGGACCTGCGGCGGCGACTGCGGTTGCAGATACACCCCACTTCTCCTCAATCGTCTTCACGAGTGTGTTGAGTTCGAGAACGGTCATCTTCTCGACTGCTTCAATTATTTGTTCCTGATTCATACTTAGTTCTTAGTCTTTGCCACTTCGCTAAGCGCAATCGCAAAGCGTTGTCGTGGTGAATTAATAATATTTGCAAACATACCGCGGAGTACCGGCATCGGCGGAATCGTCGCGATAGAGACTATCTTCTGTGCATCGGCAAACGCTCCTTCAAACACACCTCCGAGGAGCGCCACGGCGCCCTTGAGCTTCCTGCCGAATTCATACACACCACGCGAAGGTGCGGTGACATCAGTCGTGGTCCATGCGATCGCGACTTCACCCGGCAACGCCGGAATCTCTCCCGTGTAGCCGCTCTTTTCAAGAGCTTTGCGGATGAGTGTCTTCTTCGCGACATAGTACTTCACACCCGCGTTCGCGAGTTCTGTGCGCATCTTTGACGCGTCTTTCACGGTGAGCTTGGTGAAGCCGACAAAGGCGACTGAGGTCGCCTCGGTAAAGGCATCCGTAAGCTTCGCGATGATAGCGCTCTTCTTTTCTTTTGATATTGCCATGCTGTTTATATTTCCGAAATAAATTTCGGGTTCTGCACGAACGAAATAAAGGAGAGTTCCCCGCCACAACTTCGTAGATGTGGGCGGGTCGCCCTGCGTAAGATTCATGCCTATCAACCTGTAGGTCACTTACGGTCTTCGGTTCGTACGAGAAGTACGTTAGCAGAATTGCGCCAACGTGGCAAGTTATGCCGCCGCGCTGACGAAACGGAGAGTGAGAAGGGCCGTCGCGACAATGACGGCGAAACTGGTGGAAAACTTCACAAACTCTACGAAGAACGGGAGTATGTGCGGTCTCCGAGCTTTTAGCATATAGATGAGCATAGCACACACAAAAACCGCCCTTCCGGGGCGGTTTTTGTGCAAATCCTTGGGAAAAAACTCTCTACTGCTCGGCGTTGATAGACGCGCGAGTCTTCGGACCGAAGTAGCCGACGGCAGGTGTGATGCCCTTCGCTTTCTGATATCTGACGAGTGCGGCTCGTGTCAGACCGCCAAACATACTTGTTTCGTTGCCACGGGAACCCGGACCTGAAGAAGCAACCGAGTAACCATGTGTATTGAGGAATGTCTGGAGACCCTTCACGTCATCCCCGAGAGAGCCGGCGGTGAGGTCAGTCTGGAACGCATGCACTGCCGCATTCGTGCAGGGCTTCCCGTTCGCTGTGTTGAATAGGTTGCCGGATGAGCATCCTTCGGAAGGACTGGCAGGAGTTGCTCTCACGGTGCAAGACTTTCCGCTTGTTATGTCGAACAAATCACCGGACCCAGGTACGCATCCTACAAGTTTCGTGGCAGGAACTGCGGGAATTGTTGGCGGACGAGAAGCTCCTCCACCGCCACCACCGGTTTTCCGGGTATAGATAGCCGTGACTACCGACGAGAAGTTTCCTGCTTCATCGCAACCAATGGCCTTGAGAGTCAGTGAAGTGGAAATAGTGAGGGCAGAGCTATATACCGTACCGGTAGAACAGTCGGGTGTTGTGCCGTCGGTTGTGTAGCGGATCTGGGAAGAGCCGGTCGAGACGAGCGAGACAGAAAGACTATCGCCACCGCGGAAGGTCGTGTCCGCAAGACCTGTCGGATTGCTGGGTGTTGAGCTGTCTGGGAGATCCGTCGCGGCAACAGTCGCATCCGCATTTCCAATTGCATCTTTCACCGCCGAAGTCGGTTGGATGGTGTCGGCTCCCGTCACGGTAGTGGCCGCGCCGAGCGTGATAGTGAGCTGTGTACCGGCAGTATTCCACGTAGGAGCAGTGGTGGTGCTGAAGGTATGGCTGTTGGTGAGTGCAAGAACGGTGTCGAGATTTGCGCCGGTCAAGGTGGTCGTTGCCATTGTCTCGCTCCAGGTGAGCAGAAGCGTGTCGCCGCCGGAGAATTGGGTTGAGCTGTCCGCATCTGTCCAGGTAAGTGAATTCAGGGTTGGTCCGGTCTTGTCGAAGGTGACATTCGTACCGGTCAGATCCGCTTGTGTGGCGGTCGTAGTAGCTGTGCCACCGACTGCACCGACTGAAACCTTAAACGGAATCGCTCCATTGCTCAAACTGCCACTAATGGTCGTCGTAGAGTAGTACCAGTTCACACCACTCCCGGACATTGTGGTCGAGCCCATACTGGAGATGTTGATCTGTGGGTCAACAAGAGGTGTCCCATCCAACGTGAGCTGGTAGTGGACAGCATCGCCCGTTGTGGCGCGTGTTGTCGTTGCGAAACCTGTGTTGGTGTAAGCGGGTGTGGATGTGGCAGTTAGTGCCGAGATTCCAAGCGGCGCAGGAAGTCCGAGAGCCGTTTCTGCTCCGCTACTTGTGTTCCCTATCGCGTCCTTAACAGCGGTTGTCGGTTGGACAGTATCCCCGCCAGTCACTGTGGTGCCTGCGCCGAGCGTGATAGTGAGCTGTGTACCGGCAGTATTCCACGTAGGGGCTGTCGTGGTGCTGAACGTGTGACTATTTGTTAATCCGAGAACTGTATTGATGTTTCCAGAAGTGAGGGTCGTCGTTGCCATTGTCTCGCTCCAAGTGAGCAAGAGTGTGTCAGTACCCGACAGTCTCGTTGAACTGTCGGTATCAGTCCATGAGACAGAGCTCAATGTCGGCGCAGCGTTGTCAACCGTAACGTTCGGGGCGGTTACACTGGATTGAGTGATGGTAGTGGTGGCTTCGCCTGCAGTACCGCCGAATCCTATGTGGAATGCCAGGGCGCCGGGATTCAACGCGGCTAATGTCGAGGTGGAATACCAATACTGGCCAACACCGCCGTTCGTCATAGTCGTCGAACCCATTCCTTGGATATTAATTATCGGCGAAGTAGTGGCCGAAGGGTCGTCGCTTAGGGTGAGTTGGAAGTGAACTGCGTCACCAGTTCTCGCTCGAGTGGTGGTCGCGAGACCCGTGTTGGTGTAGACGGGCGTGGTGGTGGCGGTCACTGAAGTTAAAGTGACCTCGGTCGCAGATGCGATACGCGGTATAAGCGCGAACGAGCAGATAATCGCCACGCTAAAGATGGCTAAAAGATTAAGAGCAGTTCCTTCAAGAGAGCGGACGGAAAGTGATTCCATGGATTATAAATTAATGCACCGATGTAGCCGGATAATACCTTTTATTGTATGCCCGCAGTCTAAAATGTGCTGGGTTATCCACACAAACAAAAACCGCCCCCGAAGGGGCGGTTTTTGTTTGTGCTAGGCCAATTTCCTAGCCGGAGTTCTTGAGAGAACTTTGCAAGACTTAAGACTAACGATCAACCAGGTTGAGATCCGTCGTCTTGAAGGTATCAAGATTGGACGAGAAGGTCGAACCGAGAGAACTCGTAAGTCCGTAAGCGATGCTCGAGAGTTGGAGACCTGTCCAACCAGTTGCCACTGAACCTGTGTACGTCACATTGAGTGTGAACACACGACTGGTTCCAGCAAGGACCTTGTAGTAGACCCCTGCGCTGTCGCCAGTCACAACACCGGCGGCGGTAAGGTTCGCGCTCGGTTGACCAGTTCTGGTAGCACCGGATGTCGTCGTGGTCGCGAAGACGATGTCAGCAGTTGCGCTGGCACCTCCCTTGGTGTCTTTTGCGGTACCGCTGATGAACACGTCGTTATCGCCTGCCGTTACAGTGAACGGAATGACATACGAGCCGACATCATCGACACCGGAAGCACCACTGTTTGCCAAGATGGCTTGTGTGATAGAACCTGCCACAACCGAGATGCCGGTTGCAGTGAGGGTCTGAGTGGTACCTGCAGCAGCCGCTGAAGGAGTGACTGAAGTGCCATTGGCATCAGACACGTCCCAGTTGGTGATCGTTGTTGAAGCAACAAGCGTCGTGCCGTCTGGGTACGCTGAGTCACCCTTGAGGTCTGCGACGACTGTGTAGTTCTGCGTAGCATCCTTTGCGATCGTCTGGTTGACGTCCGTGAAGAGGACGACACCACCGGTGCCGGTGCTCACGGTCTTCGACTTGACGACCGTTGAACCCTTCATGAGGTAGACCGTGTTGATGACATCGCTAAGGCTGTCACTCGTCTGGAGTCCTACTTCGAGATCAGTGACCGTAACGTCCTGGTTCTTTGCCTTCATGTTGAAGGAGAGAAGCTTGACGCCTGTTGTCGTTGAGCTAGAAACAGCGACTTGGCTGGCAGTCGGGTTGTCGCTTGCGGCCGTGACCGTGAGCGTACCATCCGTTGTTGCACTGACTGTGAAGGCCTGATTAACCTGAGTAGCGATATAGGTATCAGAGATGCCATCTGCGGCGACTGCACGAAGGCTGTCGACGAGAAGTTCAGCTGTCACCGTCTTTCCATCCTCGTTTGTACCGATGCTGGAGAGCGGAGTTACCTTCACATAGAGATTGCCGGTCGTGCCCGACTTAATGACCCCATTGAGGCCGGAGAAGCGGAGGGTCCACGTACGGCTGCTCTTGTCACCAAGAGCCGGGTCCATAGAAGCGAGCTTTGTGTTACCGAGCCAAACGCTGACATCGCTAACATACTTGTCGAGGTTAACGCTCTGGCTAGTGACGTTGGCAACCACGAAGGCTACGTCAACGCGCTGGATAGAGACATCACCACCCGTCGCATCAGCAGAGACGCCAATGACTGCGGTCGTAGCATCACCCTCCTTGAGAGAGGAAGTGACATCGCCGAGTGAACTGACGTTCGTAAGGCGACCGGAACCCGTGAGGGCGCCGCCAGTCGAACCACCTGTGCAAGCTGCACCGGTCGTTGAGCTGAATGCTGCACCAACTGCGCAACCAGGGACTGTCGACGTTGTCGTACAAGCCGCACCGGTCGTTGAGCTGAATGCTGCACCTGCTGCGCAACCAGGAACCGAAGATGTACCGCCAGTTGCGCCGCCAAGATCAAACGCTGCGCGCGAAATAGGACCGAAGTATCCTACTGCGGGAGCGATGTTCTTAGCTGACTGCCAAGCAGCAACTGCTGCGCGCGTCTGAGTACCGAAGTAGCCAGTCGCACCTGCCGGAATCGAATATCCGCCTGCAATGAGAGCCTGTTGAAGGGCCGTCACGTCTGCACCTGTCGAGCCAATCGTGAGATTAACCGAGAAGGTTGCTGCATGTGCGATAGGAGCGAGCGAGAGCATTGATGTTGCCATCGCGAGTCCTGTTGCCACTACGGCAACCTTCGCCATTGCTTTTGAAGTTATAGTCATAACAATTGTTAAGAATTTAAGGAGAACATAATAATCAAGTTGGTTCGCACATTTCTTATTCGCACTTTCAAGTTCACACTACCCCACAGCGCACGGTATCGACCAGTGAGCCATGGATTAGTTGGCAAGGGTTGATGTCCGTCGATCGAACGGACTATTCATTTATCAAAGTACGCCCCAACAGGAACAAATAGAGTCCCCATTAGGACTGCACCCTAGTATATAGCCGAGCACGAATGCCCGCTATTACTTGGATGTGGATAACCAACAAGAGCCACAACGCAGAACAGCCATCTGTCCGCCGATTGGCAGATGCATGGCATATTTCGTACGTTATTTCCCAGTCGCTATCACAAGAAAAATGATAGCAAATATGGACCTTAAAGTCAAAATGCTTAGGCTAGAGAGTAGGTGCTCCAGCGACGCTCTCCCTGCTTCAAAACTTCTCCTGAAGCAATGAGTGCCGTAAGTTCACGTTGTATGGTCTTCTCAGATATGTCACGAATAACGGTGGAGATGTCCTTTATGCTGGCAGTTTTTTTAGATCGTATAACGGACAAGACCGCTTCCCTTCTGTCCTTTATATGAATGTCTGGGATGTCCTTTACATGTCCTTTATCCAATGTGGAGTGCACATTTTTATTCCGTTTGTGAGACGCAAAATTCTTCGTAGCTGACGACCTTTGAAGTGCGTCATGGGAGAGGGCTCTTTTGGCAATACCGGAGAGTGTCGGCGTTTCGTCAAAGAAGAGTCGCGGTTCCTCGTAGGCGGCAACCTCCTGAAGCAAAATGTGCGCTTCACGGGAAATGAGTTCCGCGTTCATAGAAGAAAGGAGACCACCTGTGCGGGCGATAGAAAGAAGACTGGAGAGTGCCAGAAGCTCGCGCGAGAGCGCCGTACGCGCCGCACCCGAAGGGAGTATTGCTGCATCCACCAGCCCAATAGCGATGCCGTCAATACGATTCCGCAGGGACACTGATTCGATAAATGCGGGCGCTATTAAATGAATTGCTTTCGCGAGTCGTTCGGCCTTTTTATAGATGAATACCTTACGTATGTCCTTTTCAAATACATTATTAAATATACTTTTTTCTAGGACAAAATCTTCTGAATAGGGATCTTTACCTCGTGTTTGTGTTTGACGTATTTCGATACTATGTCTTATATCTTGTCCTTTTTCCATACGTTATATGGGTAGTATATGTCCTATAGAATACAATGCAAGCAATTTCCCGTGAGTGAATAGCGCGCAGAACGCACGGAGCAAGTGGTACACTATACATATTATGGGTCGCAGAAATGAACGCCGCGTTCGTAAAACACGCGATGATGGGGTGCGCGAATACGATACGCTCATACGTTACGCCTCCGCCATTGTGCTTCTTGCTGTAGGCGTATTACTTTTGCTCTCATTCTTTGGCGGTGGCGGCCCGGTGGGAGACAAGGTCTTCGCGATGAGCTACGCGGTTGTGGGCATCGGCGCTTTCCTCCTCCCTTTTGCTCTTATTGCGGTCGGTATATATGCCGGGTTCCGTCGATCTTTCCTTGAACCCCTCACTGCTTCGGGTGTTGTACTTATTCTTGCCGCCATTCTCGCTTTTGCGGGTTTGTTCCCGGGGGCAGAGTTCGGCGGAATGGCAGGAACGATGTTCGGCGGGGTGCTCACCGGATTCTTCGGCTTCTGGGGGGCGCTTGTGCTCCTCCTTGCATGTATCGCCATCGGCATTGCAATCATCACTGATCTTGAAATACTCTGGGCTCTTCTAAGTGAAAACGTCGTTACCCTCTGGCAGCGTCTGCGCACGCGCCGCGAAAGCACGGAAGAATTTCCGGAAGAGTTCACTGATGTTGATGAGGTACCTGAAGAGGAGGAATATGTATCTGACACCGACGACGAGTCGCTTCTCGACAAAGATCCCGTGGTGACTGTGTTTAACCGTGTGACCGGCAAACAAGGCTCAGGCATTGCAAACTTTGACGCAGAGTATGAGGCACCACCCCTTTCCCTGCTCGGAGTAGACCGCGGGCGTCCGGGAGTCGGCGATATTAAAGCGAATGCAAATATCATCAAACGCACCTTCCAGAATTTCGGCATCCATCTTGAGATGGACGAGGTCTCCGTCGGGCCGACCGTCACTCGCTATGCGGTGAAGCCGGCTGAGGGCGTACGCCTCTCGAAGATAGTGTCGCTCGCAAATAATCTTGAACTCGCACTCGCCGCCCACCCGGTACGCATTGAAGCGCCGATTCCGGGGAAGTCACTGGTCGGCATTGAGGTGCCAAACACAGTGAAGGCGATGGTCGGACTCGGCGGACTCCTCTCCGCGCCAGAGTGGTCAGAGAGCACGAAACCGCTCTTAGCCGCACTCGGCCGAGACATCAGCGGCACACCGCACTACGTCAACATTTCCAAGATGCCCCATGCTCTTGTCGCCGGTGCAACCGGCTCGGGAAAGTCGGTCGCCATTCATGCCCTTATTACCTCCCTACTTTATCGAAACGGCCCGAACCAGCTCCGCTTCATCATGATTGACCCGAAGCGCGTGGAACTCACCG
>Ga0172379_10011447_pt1 | contig 10561 bp, 6 predicted proteins | sample GrowelOW334metaG_FD_119756 | JGI IMG/M metagenome (GOLD analysis project Ga0172379, IMG submission 119756) | Groundwater microbial communities from an aquifer near a municipal landfill in Southern Ontario, Canada - Groundwater well OW334 metaG | ecosystem: Environmental > Aquatic > Deep...
CTTGGCGATAAAAGTCGGTAGAACCGACGTAGGCTCCGCCGCCGCCATATGAGGGCGACAAGCCTCTGCGACTAAAAATTTCATTATGCTTGCTTTCGCTTACAATAAGAAGAAGATTGCTCCGGAAAGGATTCTCGGTTGATAATTCTTTTGTTTCCATTTTAAAAGATTTTAGGTTAAACAATGATTTAATTATTAAAGATCAAAAAAAATCCCCGGTGAGCCCGAGGGATTAATGTCTGTATTTTATTTATTTCTACAATTTATGACAATAGATTATAAAATAAAAACATCAACCCTTCGGAACCAAAAGGATTTATAATTACGGTTATTCTTATGCTGTAGGTTAATATTTATCATAATAATTTATTGGCTTTTGTATAGTATACGCAGAACTTCAGAAAAAGTTACAGTTATGGACATAAAAGTATGTTTATGTAAACAAAAAACGAGATTTTACTCTCGTCTTTTCTGGGCTCTGCGGATTACATATTTACAGAGCTTTATAATATATATCCAGTTGTTAAAATTAGTATGGAAAAACTATCAAAACTTAACTTAAAAAATGACAAAATAATGTTATAGAATCATGATATGGGAAAAAACAAACAATACAGACCTAATGGTGCCACCAAATAAAAAATTTGCCAACTTTAGTTATGGCCCACCCAATAATTGAAATAAAAATACCAAAGAAAAAATAGGAAGCACGAAATATTCCAGTTTGTGTGCTTACTATCATTTCATAGAATCCAGATAAAATAATTATCCAACCTATAATAACCACGACTTTCCATGCTTTCCCACTGGTTTTTGGTGTTTTAACTTTTGAGCCCAATAAAATACTCAAAAACATTATTATAATGCCACTAACTATTGATTGTAGTAAATTTTTATCAAAAAAATCTTGCATAAAACTTAAAATTAAAAACTATCTACAACTTCGCTCAGTTGCTTTATGCTATCAAATACGATCCTAACGGTCTTCATTTCGACCTTTTCCTCATTAGCATCTTGATAATGTGAACATACGTTCAGCGTATTCCAATTATTTTGTTCAAATAAAATCATTAATAAATCAGGAATATTTTTGAAATCAATAGCAGTATTTTTCTGTATTTCTTTACATTTTTTATTTAATCCATCAACTATACTCCTTAAATCCGGACTCGTCTTATATCTTTGTTGAATAGTAATTAAATGATCTTGATTTTTATTTCTTATTTTCGCCCACAGTTTACTCATTATGCTAGGTAATGCAAATCGACACGCTCTCATGCAATCTATATTTCTTCCACTATTTATAGCGTCTTCTGCATTCTCTAAAAAATGTCTAGTAGTGTTTTTAATGCTTTTAATACCCTTTTCATCTGATAATATGAAATTAATTTCCGCAAAATCTTCTTGACCATTATTTTTCTTAATTTCATTTACTATTTGTTCAATAAATGTTTCTCCGTGAGAAGTTAATATTATCTGTCTTTGATTGATATCCGCATGCTTAAACAATAAATCTCTAACACCGTCTCTATGGTCATCGTCAATAGCATTGACCACATCATCAAATATTAATAATGGCACGTTTTCAAAAACTGCTTTTGCGATTATAATTGCCAGGCCTAGACACTTTAAATGCCCTTCGCTAAGAATATGCAACGCATTTTCTTTTTTTTCTGGGTTGTCTTTAAAATAAATAACAATAGAGTCTCCAGATTTAGCAGGTAGCTCTATCTTATCAATTTGTTCAAATTTTCTATCATTCTCATGATCATTAATTATGTTAAAATATTCCGCGACCTTACCATTCAAACCAGCAATTAAAGTAACAGGGAGATTGTCTCTAAACTGTCTTATATCATTCATTAATTTCTCATAAGACTTTTCATATTCATCATAAATTATATTTATTTTTTCATCTTCTGCAACTTTAACAATTAAATCTTTGTTTGCATCATTAAAATTTATATTTGCTTCTCTGGCCAGATTAATTCTATTTTTAATATTATCTATTAATATATTATATTTATTTATACTATTTAAGATACGACTTAAAAAATCAAATTCATCTTGATATTTAGCCATATCTGACGCCTGTGCATTAACCACATCCATCATTTCTTTAATTTTAGAAGATATGCTGTCTAAAAGTTTGACGTCCCACCCACTCTCATCTTTTAACATTTTTTCAATTTCATTGACACCTTCCTCACTGGACCTATCCAAACTTTGCAGATTAACAGATATATTAAGTCCTATTTGAGCTGAATTTACCTTTATAATTTTTCTATCTAATAAATCTAATTCCTTAATTAATTTATCGAAATAATCTTTTTTATCATGTTTTAATATGTCGATATCGGTTAATAAGGCAAGCTGAGACTTGGCATTCTTATATGGATTAATTTTTGTATGCCTTATAAAACCCTTAATAGGGGTATCACATAAAGGGCATTTATCCTTTATTTCATTCTCGACTTTTATTGCGGCCTCGTATAAATCCCTTAGGTTTATTTTATCTAACTGTTTAATATATGCTTCCTTCTTTTCATTAAAATTTTGGATAAAAACTAAACACTTATTTTTATGTTCTTTTATTTCATCAATGATTTCCGAATTAAAATCTAGACTGCTTTTTTTGCCCGATATTATTTCAGTTAACTGTAAAATTCTTCCTTGCTGGGTCTGATCTCCATTTAAACGGTTTAATAACTCATCATCATCGTTTATCGTTTCATCACAATAGGCACTTCCTTTATATTCTTCATAAAGTTTTTGCTTGTCTATAATATTTCTACTTAAACTTTCTTCTTCATTTTTAATAGTTTGCTCATTGCTTGCAAAGTCTTGCTTTAAAATTTCTAACTTTTTCGCATTTTCCACTTCTCTAGGAATTGAAAAGTTTGGAGTAAAGTTTCTAACAAATTCATTAAAGTCCTCTAAGCCAAATAAATTTGATATTATTTCCGTCTGCTTAGTATCCGTATTCGCAGGCACTCGCGACAAACTGTTTATTCTATTTTTTTCAATAAAAATCCATTGGTATTCCTTCTGATTAGACTCAATTAATACTTTGCTACCAATTTCATCAAGCGCATAAACTTTTGGCTTTATAGACTTTCCCGTGGTTGCATTAATAATATATTTAATTAAAGGTATTCGTCTTTGACTCGCTTCTTCTATATCTCCCAACAATGCATACTCCATAGCCTCAAATAAACTTGATTTACCAGAACCATTTTGTCCAAAAATCAAATTATATTTTTTAGAAAACTCGAATTTATCATTATTTATAAATCCCCTAAAACTCTCTACCTCTATAGAATGTATATAGTTGAAGGGGTATTTAAATACACTAGTTTCCTCATTAGATCTATTAAATGAGATTTCATCTACTTTATCTTTATTCTTTTTTATTAAATCAACTAGTAGGTCGCTCCTTTTATTCTTCCCCATTAACCCTCGTGAACTTAGCTCTTCTAAATTAGAATACACCAAATTAAGCAACTTCTTATCATAAGAAGATGGAGACTTTTCACCATATAAGAACATCCAATTCTCGAACTCATTTTTTGTTTTTAAATTCATATTACCTTGGATTACAAATCTATTTCATTCTAATTAGAAATCTCTCTTATTTTTTATAATCCCATAAATTGGCTAAAAAGTCAAAAAAGGCACCATTTTTACATGGTGCCTAAATAACTATTATTTCTTATGGGGTGGTAAAACTTTTGTATATGACTTGCCCTCTAATTTTCCGCTTTTCCCCATTCTAAAAGATCCACCAACCTCTAGTCTCCCAAGAAAACCATCACCTCCGCCAAAAGTTCCCAACAAAACTTTTTCTCCAATAACTGCCCAGATAATTTCATAATCATTATTTTTTAAGAAATCTAATAGGGCCTTCTTTTTTATTAGTAAAGCCCCTGAGCCAGAATCGTCTAACGATGGGTCTTGTATAACCACTTCTCCTTTGTCGTTAATAAATTTGCCTATCTGTTTGCCATGACTAAGGCGCATAGACTTTACTAATTCTTTCGCAGGAATTCTTATTGCAACACTATCTTCAACAGAACAATCAAATCCATTACCTTCCCAATGATATTCTTCCGTAGTCCGTAATACCTTAAAGTCCGTAATTTTTCTTTCTTTATTTTCAATTTTTATCCATCGCTTTTTATTAAATTCGTCGTATTCATTTTGATAAGGAATAGAAAGCGGTATTTCTCTTAAATAAATATTATGTAGCTCCAGGGGGTCCGGCATCCATCTTCCCATGAAATCTTGCCCCTTCGCCCAAGTAAACATCCTATTAGCGTCTTTTCTTTTAACAATATAACTGTGTAATAAATACCAAACTTCACGATTTATACCACTAAATTCTTTTTCTCCTGGATTCGGAGGTTTTTTCCAGCTAATATACCCATCTAAAAATAACCACCCTCCGTTAGCTTTTATTTCTATTAATTTCTTCTGGTCTGGTAAATCATTTTTAACCTTAGTCCATTTTGTATGATTTAGAGATGGTCGCCATTTTTTATAAATTGAATTAATCCACCATGGCCGCTTAGAAATAGTATCGATATAATTTTTAGGCAATAAACAGGAAGGGTCTATATCACGTTCCCACATTTGCCACGGTCCCTGATAAGGCTCAAAATCATCAGACCAGCCTCCTTTACAAATAAAGTTATCCGCGATCCTGCCTAGAATCTCATGAAAAGCTATCCACTGATATTTTTTACCTATACGTTCCATCTTTCGTGCATCTCTTCCGGATTCTCTTACGTTTGAGTCATATTTGGAAAATAATTTAGGCCTCCATCCCAATTCGACGATTCTCTGGAAAATTAATCTCTGAATTTCTGAACTATTTAAATTATTACTCTCTCTACTATTTTTTCTATAAGGCAAAACTCCCTGTCTATATAGACGCTGTTGCTCCCGATTTAATGTCCTGACAAATAATTTCTCTAACAAAAAAATAATTTTCTCTTTTTTTGCTAATTCTTTTTTTGTAAGATTTTTACTAACCGATAATTTCTCCTTATCTGCTTTAGAGAAGCCTAACATAGTTCTTTGCCAATGTAATGATGAACGAATATCTCCTAATCTTTTCCACTCTTTGCTTTGTTTTTTATTTAAACTATCATTAAACTCCCTATCCATTTCTTTTATGGTTTTTTTCCTAGTGCCATTACTATTTAGTTTTAAATTTTTCCAATGATCAATTGTTGAATTAACAACATAATTTCCAAAGTCAGCAATACCACCATCGTTGTTATACATTAATGAATTCCAAATCAAACCATAATCCCCATTTTTTTGAGGTTTACGAGATTTTCTGTCAGGATAATATTTGGCTTTCAATTCATCGACGGTTGGAATAATTTTTGGAAATATACTACCGTATGGCGGTCTAATTTTTTTTATAATAATTTTTGTTTTTAATTTAGCGTCTCTACTAATAGCAGTTTCAATGGCGCAACGTGCATAGTCGCGCAACAAAATATGCACCGGAGGTTTTCCGTCTTTAAAAATATTGTTATAAATTTGGATAGCAAGATTAGAAACATCATCTCTTTTACAATCTGCCTGTAAAACGCAACCGTAGGCTACTGCGTAAAGTCGTTCCTGAATGTAGGCATCATCAACATTTTTAAAAACATCTAAAACGCTTTGAAGAACCGGAATATTGCGATTTAATATTAATATAAGTGCCTTAGTGGTGCGATCTCTCAAAAATCTATTTGAGCTTGCCAAAAACCAAGTCAAAGTAATACTGGCCAACCTCAAAGAATCATTGTTAATTTTTGTCTTATCGCTGCCATCAGACGCCCAGGCAAGCAAACGATTTACTGCGCTTTCATCTCCATAGTGGCTATTAATAAACGGCAACCAATATGCATCACGATTTGGCATTTTCATTTTTGCCAGATGCCTGTTTAGTAATTTTGCATTTAACGGATGGTCAGGAATGGCGGAAACCGAAATAATAGTTTCTAAAATTTCTTCTTTCCCGTTGTAGTAAGGGGAAATATATTTATTTAGATAATTTAAAACCCATCTTTGCTTGATATATTTTGGTTTTCCATTTTTTTTATTCAAAGATAAATCTCTCCAGATAAGACTCTTCAAAAAACTACTTCTAGCTACCTCCTGATAACGAAACTTCTTTGGGGCCACATAAACCAACTCTCTACCCAACAAACGTTCTGGCACCTGAATAGATAAAGCCTCAATTAGCTCTCTGTTCCATTCATGGGCAATGATATCGCCCAATTTAGCCCCTTTCTTAAATGATTTTTTTGGAAATTTTGAATCTAAGTGTTTGTTTAATAAATTTCTAGTTATGAGGTGATCACTAAATTTCTGATATGGGAACCTATAATCAAAACCAATAATTTTATATTTTTTATATTTAGGAACCTTCGTTAACAACCAATATTTTTCAAGAGCTCCTAATATCTCCTTACCCTTTTTTGGAAATTGTTTTGATGCTATTAATAAGGCTTGCTTTTCTGGTATTCTATCAATGCAATTCTCGCCCATATATAAAGCCAACTCCTTTACAACCCCGTTCCAAATTCGTCTTACACTCTCTCCTTTTTCTCCCAATTTATTAAGCACTGCCTCACCTTGCGCTATTACATATTTTTCAAAAATATGACTAAACCCCCAATGTCCTTTTATAGGTTCTTTTGATTTAGCTGATGCTTCACAAAATATTTTTAAAAATAAGGGTATACGAAATTCCGGGAATAAAATAGGAATTTCAGGGAGTGGTAAATTGTATTCGGTGAAAAATTTTGTTAAAGCCTCCCATTCGTGGCTCGCGAATCCTTCATGTTCAATTTTTATATAAGTTTTTAAAACTGATTCTGGGAGTTCATTTTGTTCAAATCCAGAGCGAACACTTAAAATTATTCCCAAGTTTTTATATTTACTTATTTGGTTAAATTTGTCCCAATGAACTCCGGATGTTTGGCTTTCGTTAATGGCATCAACTATAATTAATGCCCTAGTATGTTTTGCCGCGGCATATTTATTTAATGCACTTAAAAATTTTTGACTTTCTATTTTAATTCCCAGTAACCCTTTTACGGTATGCAAAGGGTCTTTCGAGTTATTGAACTCTTCTCCCAGAAATATAAATGTCGGCAAACCTGAGGCTATTCTGTGTTTTGATAAGTCGCACAAAAAATGAGTTTTTCCTGATCCAGCTATACCATTTAAAATAATCCTTGGATTATTAGCAGCGAGAGCGGTTTTACTTTTTGAAAAATCCATCAAAGAGTCTAAAATACTCCCAATTTTATATAGATAATGTTTTTCATTCCTATATTTTTCGCTATCGTAATAGTTAGTCTTTTCTTCTGATTTTTCTTGCTCTTTTTGCTTTCTCTCCTTTTCTCCAATTTCTCTTAATAAGTTTGCGCATTTATAAACAGATGCCTTTGCTTTATTACTGGCCGAATATATTTTTTTAAATTCTATTATTTTTGTTCCACTATTGGGTATTTTTGTTAGAAGACTTACAATTTTTAAAGAATACTCTTTTGCCTCAGAAAATTCTTTCGGAATAACCTTATTTAATTCATCCTTATCAATATAATGAATATTATCAGTTATTTCATTAATTGGTTTTTTAAGTTCATTATAAAATTTGACTGTCCTGCCGGCGGCATCAAATATGGGCGATATCGACACCCCTACGTTTAATTTTGGCGTATATCTTGGACCCGCAAGACTGATTGACGCAGATAAGCGAGACTCTTGTTGTTTTTTATAAAATTTATGTAGCAACATATTTTACTAATGATACATAATTATTATAGCACTTACCAAGTAAATAAAAAAAATGACTATTTTTTAAAGTCATTTTTTTGAACTTAATCTATAAACCATTTCGATGTAAACAAAACGAATATTCTTCTCTTTCTGCCTCACGATACCATTCTTTTTCCGGGATTGCAGGAATAGATAGATGCTCTATTTTTATCAGTTGTTTGCACTTATCAATAGCAGCCGTTTTATTAAGTTCATCCCATGTGCCTGTTTTTACATAAGAATCGAGGGCCCCATCTAAATTAACTTTTTCTCCATTTCTTTTTATACATTCATCATATTTAGCGACACTTTCTTTAGCTTCTTCATTTGTAACTGCCGGTTGAGCGGGAATGGTGTTTTCAATAACTTTAACCCAGGAACAATCTTGTTTTATTTTACTAGGCCTATAGCCATACCAATAGAAAATAAATACCAGAACAAAGATAATTAGTAAAAAAACAACGTTTTTGAATTTAATATTTTTCATATTAATTTCCAATCTATTGAATGCTAAAAGGGTTCTTTGTAAATGATGCCAAGGCATATCCATCCGGATAATACTCACCTGCTGGATAAGCAAAAGCATAACCAAGCTCTGTTGTTGAATATTTAAAATAAAGAGCTGTAGTATATTTAGCATTATTATTTCTCACTTCAGTTGCTAATTGTTTGGCAAGTGTTATTTTCAAATCATCATTAATTGAAGAAAAATATTTCCAAAATTCTTCTTGATTTAATATCCCATTATACTGGGCATTGTATAAAATTTCATTGTTCACCGTAGTGCTTATTTTATTTACAGAAAACATTGACTTGAAATTAATATAATCAGAATTATCCTTTATCACTGTTGAAGTTGCTAAAATTTTAGTCGTAGTCGCAGGGGAAACAGATGGCTCTACATAATTTTTATCAATAGTCGTCTTGAAGTCGTTACTTATAACATTTAGAACTAACCTTTTTGACGGTATCTGTTCTAAATCTCTAGTTGTAATTCCCAAACCCAATTTTCTCATTATTTTATAAGCCTCGGAGCCATCCTTCAAATAGTGTAAATTACCGGAAAAATCTACATAGTAAGCCTCACCATGAGACTCAACTTGTAGAAGAATTTTACCTTTCTGCTTTAGTGCTAGGGTCTTATTATTCTTTATCTTTTCTAAATTAACGTTGCTAATACCAACTCCCAAGTTCCGCATGACATTATAGGCAGCATCACCATTTTCCATATAATACCTCTCAGCTGTAGCCGGGCTAACATAATAAGCCTCACCCTTTGACTCTACTTGGAGTAGTATTTTCCCTTTTAATTTCTCAGCAACACCTGGCGCCGCTGAAACAAAATAAGGCAGAACCAATAAAACGCCTAGTAACAATGCGGTAGTAATTTTTTTCATATTTTTGCGTAGGTTTTATATGCGAGGAAACAAAAAAGGTCCCTCAACACAGCTACGACCCCTTTCGAAGTCGCCCTATACCCTTTCGGATACAGACCTACGCAAATAGTGCCGGTCAAGAGACCATTTCTATTGCGTAGGATTTGAAACCATGCCCTATAAATATAGGGTTTAGGTATTGTATTTGCTATAATTATAATATATTAAATCTAAATTATCAATAAATACCTAAAATATGGAGAAAAATGATTATTTAACAAGCCCAAAGACTGAAAAATGGCTAAATTCTTTTAGAAAATCTGAATTTATTCTTCGCGGATATAACGCGCAAGATTTTGACTATAAAGCCAAATTCGAAATTTTAACATTAGACCAAAAGTTCGTAGAGCAAGTTGACCGAATAAGGGGGCTCTATAACATACCTAAAAGTGGTTTTCAAGACAATGAGTTGTTAATATGGGTAAAACAATTATTAAATGACAAAAAAAGTTTTATAAATTATAAAACAGCAATTAGTCGGCTACTAAATGAAAACAATATTGCAAAAAGATGGAGGCCATGTCTAGAATACTTTGTTATATATAATAAAACTGATATTGATCATATAATTCCGCAACCAGTTGACACATTAATAATTGGTGAGGATAAAAATGCAGAGCTACATTTAGTAATTTATAAAGATACGACAATAAAGGACTTAAAAACAGCCTGGCCTAGAATTATCAAAGACCAGGAGCTACTCAATCCCTTCTTAAGAAAAATTACAAACCCCAAAGCATATACAACCATAATATGTAAAAAGGGTAAAAAAGGTAGAAGAGTCCCACTTTGGTCGCCAAAAAGGATTGCAAAAAAAGACTTAACTGTTTATAAACAAATAGTAGAATTAAAAAGAAAAGGAAAAACTTCATTAGAAATATCTGAGATAGTTTTCAACAACCGAACTGATTCCCCAAAAGTTGCATCATATTATTCAAAATTTAAACGAATAGCAGCAGAAAACGAACTCTACTAAACCAGGAGCGGACTCTTTCCCGGCATAAGCTAAAAAATATAAATAAACCTAAAATACACTTATAACTAGGTGTATTTTTTTATTGATACAAAATTGCAAAAATACGCCCGCCGCAAAAATAAAATTAACCAATTAGTTTCATTCTTAGGGCGACGATTGCGACGACCTATACCGAATAATCCAAATAGAAATCAGACAAAAACTAACAGTCCAATGCGAATTGTGTATCACTAACAGCAGAAAACTAATAGTTTACTAAGTAACCACGGAAACGAAAAGATTATTATTCGGGCAGGACTAGCTTTCAGAGCCCTCCTTA
>Ga0172379_10011448_pt1 | contig 10561 bp, 13 predicted proteins | sample GrowelOW334metaG_FD_119756 | JGI IMG/M metagenome (GOLD analysis project Ga0172379, IMG submission 119756) | Groundwater microbial communities from an aquifer near a municipal landfill in Southern Ontario, Canada - Groundwater well OW334 metaG | ecosystem: Environmental > Aquatic > Deep...
AATATTCCTGGCGTCAAAGGCATTGGTGAAAAGGGAGCCATTGATTTATTAAATAAATATCATAATTTAGATAATATTTATAAAAATATTAATAAAATTAAAGGTGCAACACATGATAAATTGATTAACAATAAAGACAATGCATATTTAAGTAAAAAATTAGCTACTATTATTTGTGATTTAGATGTGAAGATTTCTTTGTCAGATTGCGAATTAGCGGATTACAACCGGCAAGAAGTTATTGATGTTTTGCAAAAATATGAATTTAAATCATTGCTTTCTCAATTGCAAAATGTGCCGCAGTTTAAACAGCAGCAGTCGCTGTTTGGGGATGGGGAATCCGTAGAGACATGCCATGGCATGTCTCTACAAAATAATAATTATCAATTGATCGACACCCAAGAAAAATTCGATAAATTTTATGCTAAATTAAAAAAACAAAAAATATTCGCCTTGGATACGGAAACTGATTCATTGAATTTTATGAATGCTAAAATTGTCGGCGCTAGTTTTTGCTGGCAAAAAGGGGAGGCATATTTTGTTTTGGCAGAATTCGTTTTGCAGCTAAAAGAAATTTTAGCAGACCAGCAAATAAAAAAAATAGGGCATAATATTAAATACGATTGGCACGTGTTGCTGAATGCTGGTATTAATTTAGCTGGCGTGGCCTTCGATACCATGATCGCGGCTTATTTATTAAACCCCGGCAGCCGGCAGAACAGTTTGGATAAATTAGCATTTTCCGAATTCGGCCACGACATGATCACATACGAGGATTTGTGCGGCAAAGGCAAGCAGCAGATATCCATATACGCAGTGCCGAAAGAAAAATTAAATTATTATGCCTGCGAAGATGCCGATTATACTTGGCAATTATATCAGCATTTAGAACCGGAATTAAAGAAAAAGAATTTACAGAAATTATTTACGGAAGTAGAAATGCCGTTAATTACCGTATTAAAAAATATTGAGCGCAATGGAGTAATGATTGATGAAAAATTTTTGGGGGTGATGCAAAAACAATTAACAGCCAGAATTAAAAAACTAGAAGCAAAAATTTATAAAATTGCTGGTATTGAATTTAATATTGCCTCGCCCAAACAGCTGAAGGAAATTTTATTTGATAAATTAAAAATTGCCACACAGGATATCAAAAAAATTAAAACTGGTTTATCGACAGCTGCCGCGGAACTTGCCAAAATGCGTTCGGCCCATGAGATCATTCCTTTAATTGAAGAATATCGTGAAATCACAAAACTGCAATCTACTTATGTCACAGCCTTGCCAGCTTTGATCAATAAAAATACCAGGCGCGTACACGCCAGTTTTAATCAAACAATAACTGCCACTGGCCGTTTGTCTTCATCGGATCCGAATTTACAAAACATTCCTATTCGTACAGAATTAGGCAAAGAAATTAGAAAGGCTTTTATCGCGCCCAAGGGTTATAAAATTTTAGCGGCTGATTATTCGCAAATTGAGTTAAGAATCATCGCCTCTTTAGCCAACGACCAAAAAATGCTAGCGAGCTTTAAAAAACATGAAGACATTCATACGCGCACGGCTGCGGAAATTCATGATATGCCTCTTGATAAAGTCACCAAAGAATCGCGGCGTGCGGCGAAATCTATTAATTTCGGTATTATTTACGGCATGGGCGCTTATGGATTATCGCAGGATGCTGGCATATCGCAATATGAAGCGCAGCTATTTATTGATAAATATTTTGCCATGCATAAAGATATTAAAAATTATATTGATCAAGCCAAAGAACAAGCGCATAAATCCGGCGTGGTAAAAACATTAATTGGTCGGGTACGTTATTTACCAGATATTAATTCTGGCATTTTTTCCGTCCGCCAGGCGGCCGAGCGTATGGCCGTGAATATGCCTATTCAAGGCACGGCCGCGGATATTATCAAGTTAGCCATGATTGAAATTAATCAGCAGATTGACAGTAAAAAAATTCCCGCTAAAATAATTCTGCAAGTTCATGATGAATTGGTTTTTGAAGTAAAAGTGGCAGACATCGAGTTAGTACAGCAAAAAGTAAAAGAAATTATGGAAAATATTTATAAATTAAATTGCCCGATAGAAGTGTTAACTAATATCGGCAATAATTGGGAAGAAGCAAAATAATGATTTTATTTTTATTTGGCCCGGATTCCTATCGCCTACAACAACGTTTGAATATCCTGAAGCAAGGATTCATTAAAAAATATGATCAAGCCGGTTTAAATGTGGCAAACTTAGACGGCGCTAGTTTAACTAGCGAGGAATTTCATAAAGCTGTTTTATCGGCTGGTTTATTTTCCAAGAAAAGATTAATTGTCATAAAAAATATTTTTACCAATAAAAAACCTACAGTATTAGCAGAAATTGCCCTTGAGTTAAAAAAAGAAAATAAAGATAATATATTAATTATCACTAGCTTAACCGGACCGAAAGAAAAAAATGATCCTTTATTCACAGCCTTAAAAAAAGCTGATAAGATTGAAGAATTTCCATTATTAAAAGACGGGGAATTGTATCAGTACATTCAAGTACAAGCTAGAGAGCGGCAAATAACCATTAGCAGCGAGGCGATTAATTATTTGGTAGACGCTGTGGGTGATGATTTGTGGTACTTAAATAATGAGCTAGATAAACTAGCAAATTATAAAAAAAATATTACTATCGCCGAAGCGCAGTTATTTGTTGATTCACCTCAAGACGACAATATTTTTAATCTCATGGATGCCCTCAGCCAAAAAGACGCGAAAAAATCTTTGCGCTTACTGCACGATCAATTAGATACCGGTGCCAATGAATTTTATTTATTAACCATGCTAGCGCGGCAAATTAAAATATTGCTGCAAGTAAAAGAAACCAATGGCCAAGGCTTGGCTTTGCATCCATTTGTGATAAAAAAATCCTTGGCGCAGGTAAACAAGTTTTCTTTAGCGCAATTGAAAAAATTATACGGGCAAATTACGATCATCGATCAAAAATTAAAATCATCCGGCATCAAGCCCAATTTATTATTTGATTTATTCGTGGTAGAAATGTGCAAATAACAAAACTGTAGACTATCAGTCTACAGTTATAGGATCAAACTACTGTTATGAAAGAGCTACCCGCAGTATAAAAAAACCACCGACTGATAGTCGGCGGTTTTGTTGTTGGTTATTTTAAGTTATTGATTTTTTTCATTAATCTGGATTTTTTGCGAGAAGCAGTTTTTTTGTGAATGGTTCCTCTTTTAGCAGCTTTATCGAGAACGGCGTACGCTTTGGCGATAGCTTTTAGGGCCGCAGCTTTGTTGTTTTTAACAATATCTTTTTTAATGGCTTTTAATGTTTTTTTAATGGTGGCTTTTTTTTCTAAATTTATGATTTCGCGTTTTTTTGATTGTCTTAAAGATTTGAACGCGGCTTGTTTAATAGGCATGTCTGTTTAAATTAATTTAATTAAATAGTTATGAAATATTAGCATGGTTTTTCTTTTTTGGCAAATAGCGAGGATTTATATTTTTGCGGAAAGTATGATTTTAAGCGGACAATTTTAATTTTTGGCAATTTTAATTTCGGTTGGTCGTACCCCAAACAGATAATATCAGGCCGTATTTTGGCAATTATTTTTAAACGGTTTTGGTAGTTTTTATTGCCTAAAAATACTTGCTGAGCAATTTTTAATTGTTGTAATTTTTTTTGCCTAGTTTTTTCTGTTTGTTGGGGTTGGCGCCCTTTTAATTTTAAAACATTAGCATCGCGAGCCACAACAATATTTAAAACATCGCCGTGTTTTTTAGCTTGCTGCAGAAAATTAAGATGCCCGGGATGTAAATTATCGAATGTTCCGAACACTAATACTGTTTTCATTTTTTATTTAATAGTTTTATTTGATCTCGTAGGAGAGCGGCTTTTTCATATTCCAAATTTTCAGCGGCCATAGCCATCTGCCCTTTTAATTCTTCAATTATATATTTTATTTCCGCCTTGGGCAATTTTTTGAAAAGATCCAGTGTGATATTTTTTTCAGCTTTTTTGAAACTGCTTAAGCCTGTATTTTTAATAGCCTTATTAATGGTTTGCGGAATAATTTTATTTTTTTTATTATACTCTTCTTGAATTTTTCGCCGTCGGTTGGTTTCTGTAATGGCTGCCTGCATAGATTTGGTAACGCGGTCGCCGAACATAATAACTTTTCCTTCAACGTGCCGGGCGGCTCGCCCCATAATTTGCATCAGCGATCTTTCATCGCGTAAGAAGCTTTCTTTATCCGCATCCAGTATCGCCACTAAAGAGACTTCTGGTAAATCCAGCCCTTCCCGTAGCAAATTAATGCCCACCAGAACATCAAAAATACCTTGCCGCAAATCATGGATAATTTCCAAGCGATCCATGGTGGCCACATCGGAATGCAAATATTGCACTTTAATGTTCGCTTCTTTTAAATAATCTGTTAATTCTTCGGCTAATTTTTTGGTGAGAGTGGTAACTAAAACCCGTTGTTTATTTTTTATCCGTTTTTTTATTTCCGCAATTAAATAAACCATTTGATTAGCCGTGGGTTTTAATTCTATTTGCGGGTCTAATAATCCGGTCGGTCTTAATAATTGCTCTACTACTTGCTGTGAAGCTTGCAAATTTTCTGCTGAAGGCGTGGCAGAAACATAAATAGTCTGATTAATTTTATTTTGAAATTCTGCAAATTTAAGAGGGCGATTATCAAGAGCAGCTTGTAAGCGCCAGCCGAAATTAACCAATGATTCTTTTCTGGCGCGGTCGCCGCTGTACATCCCGCGGATTTGCGGGACAGTCATATGGGCCTCATCAATAAACAGCAAAAAATCTTTTGGGAAAAAATCTAATAACGTGAAAGCCGGTTCATTAATTTGGCGGCCGTCGAAATAACGGGAATAATTTTCAATGCCATTCACATAGCCTACTTGTTCCAGCATTTCTAAATCATGCCCTACGCGTTGCTGCAAACGTTGAGCTTCCACTAATTTATTTTGTTTTTTAAATCTTGCCACTTCTTTTTTTAAATCTGTGCGGATATTCTGTAATGCCTTAACGCGGTTTTCTTCCGGCATAATATAATGAGTGGCTGGAAAAATAATCAAGCTACTTAATTTTTCCACCACCTCGCCGGATAATAAATTAATTTTGTTTATTTTTTCCAGCTGTTCGCCAAAAAATGTTAAGCGATAAATAAATTTATCAAACAGCGCTGGAAATATTTCAATGGTTTCTCCTCGCACTGCGAAAGTGCCTCTTTTTAAAAAAGCATCATTGCGCTGGTATTGTAATTTAACTAAATTTTTTAAGAAGCCGCGGCGTTCTACATTATCACCCACATTTAAAGTGAAGCTATTTTTTTTGTATTCTACTGGCGATCCAAGGCCATAAATACAAGAAACCGAAGCCACGATAATTACATTCCTGGTAGTAAGTAAAGATTGCGTGGCTGCATGGCGCAAACGGTCGATCTCTTCGTTAATAGCCGCATCTTTTTCTATATAAGTATCTGTGCGTGCGATATATGCTTCAGGCTGATAATAATCATAGAAGCTGACAAAGTAGTGCACCTCATTGTCCGGGAAAAAATCTTGAAATTCTGAAGCCAGTTGGGCAGCCAGGGTTTTATTATGGGAGATTACTAAAGTCGGCCGGTTTAATTGGGCAATAACATTAGCCATGGTGAAAGTTTTGCCGGAACCAGTTACGCCGAGCAGTGTTTGTCCCTTGTGGCCATGGTTGATTCCTTGCACCAGCTTTTGCATGGCTTGCGGCTGATCGCCGCGGGGTTTAAATGGTGCTTTAAGTTTAAATGGCATGTTGCGTATTTTACTAAAAAAAACTATAATAATCAAGTCTATGATTACTGATCTTATAAATATACTAGCAGAAATAGTCATCCACATAATCGATTTTTTGGGTTATGGGGGCGTTTTTTTCTTAATGCTCGTGGAAAGTTGCGGCATTCCCATGCCTTCGGAAGTAATCATGCCTTTTTCTGGGTTTTTAGTAGCCGATGGTAAAATGAATTTTTGGCTGGTAGTTTTTATCGGCGCTTTTGGTAATTTGGTAGGGTCTTTATTGGCCTACTATATTGGGTTTAAAGGTGGCCGTCCGGTAATTGAAAAATACGGCCGTTATGTTTTAGTTTCGAAACACGATTTAGATTTAGCCGACCGCTGGTTTACTAAGTACGGCCAGCTAACTGTTTTCTTTGGCCGCTTGCTGCCAGTAATTAGAACTTTTATTTCTTTTCCGGCTGGCATTGCTAAAATGGATTTAAAGAAATTTTCTTTTTATACTTTTGTTGGCGCTTTTCCCTGGTGTGTTTTATTTACTTGGTTGGGCGTGAAAATGGGAAGCAACTGGGAATTGATTCGGGAAAAACTTCACAACTTCGATATGGCCATGGCTTTTTTAGTTGTCTTGGCCGTGGGTTTATACATTTTTCGACATTTAAATAGAAAAAAATAATTTTTTTACAGAAAACATAATTTACGATATAATAATTTTATTGGCGCCCCTCTTGCTTGGGCGTTTTTATTTATGAATGAATTGTATAATGAGAATTTATTTTCCGAAAGATTTTTAATTAAAACCACCAGATTATCCAAATGGGATTATTCGTCTCCGGGTTTTTATTTCATTACCATATGCACTATTAATAAAACAAATTATTTTGGTAATATTGAAAATGGACAAATGATATTATCAGATATTGGCATGATAGCTGAAAAATATTGGCAAGAAATTCCAAATCATTTTAATAATATTATATTGGATGAATTTATTATTATGCCAAATCATGTGCATGGGATTTTACAAATACAATATAAAAAATTGTGTAATTTACGTAGAGACGCGATTAATCGCGTCTCTACAAATAACGACAATATTGGTGGCATTACCAATATAAATAACCCAATGTTAAATAAAAAATCAATTCCATATATAATTCGGTGGTATAAAGGGATAACCACCCGTGCCATCCGTCAATTACCCAATCCATTTATTTTTCATTGGCAGCCCCGATATCACGACCGCATTATCCGCAACGATAAAGAATTAAACGCCATCCGCCAATACATCCACAACAATCCAGAAAATTGGGAATCAGATCGAAATAATAAAAGGATTGATTTTTTTATTGCGCCGTCTCCAAAGCCATGTTGATAACTCATATTTTTTCGTATATTTTCGTTGACCATTGTATAGAAAGAGAGTAATTTAAAAGTACACTACATTAATAAAATTAATAAATATTTATGGAACATAAACCTCAACCAAAAAGAAAGGAAATTATTGTACAAATTGTAGTCAGTTTTATTGGCGCCTTGATTATTAATTTTTTATCTTTATTATTTAAATTTAGTCCAACTATTACATGCAGACCGCTACAGTGTTTGGGAGAGCTTAAAAGTCTAGAAGTTAGTTACGGCCTCCCATTTCATTATATTGGTTCTTTTCCAGCTCATGTACAATTTTATTTTGATAAATTTATATATAATTTTATAATATATTTTTTTATCATATTTATTGTTTGTTTTGTTGTCAGCTTTGTTAAAAAAGGTCTAAAAAATAATTAACATTATGAGTAAACAACTTAAAAAATCTCTTATTTACAGTTTAATTTTAGCAATTATTTTGACAATCGCTTCCTCATTTATTTCGTTCAGACAAGGATGTTGCGATGGCTGTCTATGCGAAATATCCAGAAAAAATTATGGCTACCCACTTCCATTTATGTCTGAGGCTCTAAAAATTACGCAGCCAGAGTTTTTGATTTTTGATTTTATGGTTTATTTCGTAATTTTATTTATTATTGTATTTATTATATTCTTAGTTATAGATTTTATAAAAAATAAAAAATTAATAATTATTATAAGCGCTATTATTATAGTATTATTAATAATCACCAGTATTTTTTTTGTATATTTCAATTACTATAAAGGGTTAAAAACTGCATCTGTTTTGATAGAAAGAGGTTCTTTTAATCCTTGGTCTGGTTCAACTTCTATAGTTTTATGTAATAATGGCACTCTTGGCAAGAAGATTAGAAATGGTAACTACATGGCCTTTGATAATGTTTTTCAGCAGGATATAAATAACATAAAAAACGTTTTAGGTAGCGCACCTTTTTATTATAAAGAAACTACCGGCCAAAGTAATGCCCCAGATTCTACGAATATAAAATCTTTTTTATATTTTGCTAATTATAATTTTGACATTATCGATGGTAGTGAAAAAAAATATTTAAATTTATATTTTCATTATGCAAAAGATCCCACTTTTAAAGAAATAAGCAATTCAGAATATCTTAATAAGATAAAGCTAATTACAAATATTTTAGAAAAAATGGATAAAGGGGTTGATATAAAAGATTCCGACAATCAAGCTAAATCGCTTGAAGAACTTTGCAAATAAAATAGTAATTAGATTATTTATGAAAAAAAATACGAAAATTATAATGTTAATAATTGGTGTAATAATTTTTATAACCCTATCAATTGGGGTGTGTCTTGCATTTAAATATTGGTATCCAAAATACTATGTAAAAAAAAGCGATACTTTAAATAAAGCTGATATTGCATCCGAAGTGGAAAGATTGAAAGAAATAAATCAATATCCAAATAATAAAAATTTAAATTCGAAAGATTCCAAAGATCTTGGCAAATTTAATGGTTTAGAAGTGTCGGAGAAATATTATTGTTCAGATGTTTGCCCCGACTACGGAAGGCTAGTAATAGTTTATAAGAATATTTCAAAAGATAACTGCCCAGAAGTTGGAGGAAGAGTGATTACTGACGCAGCATGGGGTGGTTATATTGGTTGTTTTCCGATAAAAGATCTACAATAAATTTATATGGAACATAAACCACAATTAATAAACATAAAAAGAATAATTATCGCAGTTATCATTGTTATTGTAATTCTATCGATAATAATAACAATTGATACGTTTTTTGGAAGAAGCTATATGCTAAATGCAGTTGGTTTCAAAGTATCGTACCAATGTAAAATGAATGGTGGAGGATTTCGTGGACCATATTTAGAGAATTGTAATTTTTCATGGCAATGTAGACAAATAAATAATGAAATTTTTAGAGATCAATGTTATTTCTCATTTGCAAAAAAAGAAAAGAATAAAGAGTTATGTGAAAAAATCATTACAGAATCTATAAAAAATAGTTGCGAAAAATATACAAATAAATAATTTAGCGCCGTCTCCAAAGCCATGTTGACAACTATGACAATTTTTTTTGACTTCTGCATAATAAAGAAGTAGTCTTAATTTATAAAAACATATTATATCAAATAAACATTTATGAAAATTATTTCTAAAATAGATGTGATATTATTGGCAGTATTTTGTCCTGCATTATTATTTTTAGGCCTATTTTATTTTTATCCTATTCCTCAAAACCTTAAGCCAATATCCAACTCCATATCTTTAAAAAGATGTATTTATAATGGTGGCATTGGCTATAGTAGCCGACTTTTAATGGAGTCTTTACTTCCAACAAATATTTCTTCAATGGTTTTTTATAATTCAGCAGGTGAAGTAATGTGTGCAACTGGCGGATTTACTAATAAAAAACCCGAAGGGTCTTGCAAATATAAAATTTGTTTTCCGATTTTCAATTACAATAAAACAACAAACTATATAGACAAACATCTATGGAAAATAAAATAACTTCAAAAAAGAGAAAAGTAATCATAATTATAATTATTGCTGCTATTAGCGTGTTTTTTATTGCAGCAGTTATTGATACGTTTATAGCTGATAATTATACTTTACGATTAATACTTAATAAGACAAGTGACTCATCATGTAAATTCGTAAGCCCCGCAATAATAAACATTAATGGAATTGAAATGGCTCCAGATCAAGGGCCTCATTTAGAAGGTTGTCTATCTTCACAAGAATGTTTTTTAATTAGTGAATTAGGTGGTAGAGACACTTGTTATCATACATTTGCAATTAAAGAAAAAAATCCAAAATTATGCAATAAAATAAAAACAGAATTCATCAAAAAAAATTGCATAGAAAATGCAAATAAATAATAGAGTAAACTAAATATTAAACTGTAATAATATGGTTAGATTAACAAGAATTATTTTGTTCTCTTTTATTTTTTTAATATTTTTTTGTGCTCATTCTGTATTTAGCCAAACAAATAATCAATTAACTATTTCACAAAAGCAACAGCAAAATTATCAAAAGCTAAAAAATAGTTCCAGTAACCTATATATTCACTGGGACAAATTAGAAGTTGAGCCGGATTGGGTTAGGATAAAAGACATTAAAATTGATTGGCAAAATAATAATTACACCGATCGTGTTTTTCAATTTCTGAAAGAATACAAAGATATTTATAGAATTAACGATCCGCAAAATGAATTAACAAAAGTTAAAGAAGATAAAGATAAATTAGGATATTCGCATATTACGTTTCAGCGGAGTAAAAGAAACAACTGTCTATGCCGCTAGATTAAATTTATTGACTTTCCTATATAAATAAGCTAGTTTTAAAACACAAAACATTAATACATAAAAA
>Ga0172379_10011449_pt1 | contig 10560 bp, 9 predicted proteins | sample GrowelOW334metaG_FD_119756 | JGI IMG/M metagenome (GOLD analysis project Ga0172379, IMG submission 119756) | Groundwater microbial communities from an aquifer near a municipal landfill in Southern Ontario, Canada - Groundwater well OW334 metaG | ecosystem: Environmental > Aquatic > Deep...
ACGGTCATGATGCGGCGGTTCAGGTGGTCCTGAACAAGGTCGGGAAGATCAAAACTGCGGTGGGAGGGGTTCAGGACATAAGCGCCGATCAAGGTGTCGCAGCCCAGGCCGCACAAAGACAGGCCGTTTCTTTCCAGAACGATCTGGATTGTTTTGAGATCATGACCGTGTTTCAGAATGGCGGCATCGCCAAGCAGGGGAGACATCCCTTTCCATACCTGCTCCCGGGCAAGCTGGGAGGGCGCCCCGGCATACGAATGGCCCAGGGGAATATAGACGGCTTTGCCCGGACTTATCCCCAGGGCGACGCCGACTATCCCGGCCCGCATGGCTTCCGTGGAACTCAGGATGAGATCGAGAGAAAAAGATCCGGTGTTGCGGATTTCTTCAACGGCTCCAGCCAGTGCGGCTTCCGTCAGGATGGTCTCATATTGGCCTGCGAGCTGTTCTTCCCGGATCATCAGCTCCTGGAGGAGAGAGGAAAACTCGAATTCCCTGAAAAGTGTCTTCAGTGCCTCTCCGTCCGGATTGCCGCTGCGGCTGTCGGCAAGTTCGAAAGGGATGTCCTCCTCCGTACGAATCCGGGCCAGCTCCCGGCTCATGATGATCTGATCACGGTGAAGACGGATACATTCCTTCGCCTTGGCATTCTTGATCCGGTCAACATTCTTGAGGACGTTTTCAATGGTTCCGTATTCCTCGATCAGCCGGAGGGCCCCCTTAGGGCCAATCCCCGGCGCCCCGGGAATATTGTCCGTTTTATCGCCCGTCAATCCCATGATCTCCAACACCTGTTCGGGGGGGACGCCGAACTTCTCTTTTACCGCTGCCGCGTCAAAGACCTTGTCTTTCATCGTATCGACGATGACGACATTTTCCCCGACCAACTGCATCATGTCCTTGTCTCCCGAGACAATAAAGACCTTCATGTCCTGTTCGGAATATCGCCTGGCAAGGGTTCCGATGATATCGTCGGCCTCGATGCCCGGCTTCTCCAGCACGGGGATGGAAAAACCGCGGATCATATCCTTGATATAAGGAATCTGGGGGATCAGGGTTTCCGGGATGGCCTTCCTTGTTGCCTTGTAGAGCTCATAGGCTTCATGGCGGAAGGTCGGCCCCTTCACGTCGAAGGCGACGGCTATATAATCGGGTTTCCATTCCTTGATGATCCTGATGAGCATGGTGGCAAACCCGTAGATGGCATTGGTCGGGAAACCTTTGGAGTTGGTCAGGCTCGGAATGGCGTAGAAGGCCCGAAATACGTAATTATTGCCATCGATAAGGAACAGCGTGGCCTTGGGCGTGGTGTCGGTCATTTGGGTTTTCCTTGCCTAAACATCAAAGCGGGCGTCGATCTTGAAGGTCCGTACCGCACGCATGTTCAGGATATCTTCAATGCCCGTCCGGGTTTTTACGTGGGTGATAAATTCTTCCATTGCCGCTTCGGAGGGGGCGATAATCGTGAACCAGACATTGTAATCGTGGTTCCTCCGGTAGTTATGGGTTGCATAGGGGGAGGCGTTGACGGTTGCGGTGAATAGCGCCATTTTTTCCGCCGGGACCCTGGCGGCGCAGAGGGTGCTGACGAATCCCAGCTTGCGGGGATCAAAAACAGCCCCGATCCGGCGGATTATCCCGTCGTCCTTCAACTTTTTTACTCTCTCCAGGACATCTTCTTCAGGGATGCCAAGCCTGTCCGCGACAACCTGGAAAGGACAGGGGACGAGAGGAAATTCATTCTGGAGCATATTCAAGATTTTTTTATCTATTTCATCCATTTAGAAAAGAGGGAGCAAAGTATTTAAGTCAATATATTGAATTTTATATGTCTTATTATTCCAAATGTCAAGGGACGACGAAATCCGATCTTGAGGTCACAGCAGGCAATCAAGCGAAGATGGAAACTTCTGGTCCGTCAGGGAAAATATTCTGTGCTCAATGACCAAAACGGTATCGACTCCGAATAAGTCTTGACTTTCTCGGAGTCAGCGTTATAATAGTCGCCGTGAATAGATATCTCGAACAATATATTCAGAAAGATCTGAAAAGGAAGATCGTACTGCTTACCGGTCCGAGGCAAACAGGCAAGACAACCCTTGCGAAGATGCTGAAAGAAAACTTCGACTATTTTAATTACGACAATGCCGAGCACCGTTTAAGTCTGATGGAGAAGGCCTGGGACCGTTCCAGAGACCTGGTTATTTTTGACGAACTCCATAAGATGAAGAATTGGAAATCATGGCTCAAGGGCGTTTATGATACAGAAAAAATCCCCCCCTCCATTATTGTTACCGGCAGCGCAAAGCTTGATGCCTTCAAAAAGGTCGGCGATTCACTTGCCGGAAGGTTTTTCGAATTCAGACTCCATCCCCTTGATCTGAAGGAGATCAAAACCGTTTTGGGGACGGAAGACCTTGAAGGAAAACTTGATCGGCTTTTAAAGCTGGGAGGATTTCCGGAACCCTATCTTGAAGGCGATGAAACTTATTATAATCGTTGGAAAAGAAGCCATCTGGATGTTATATTAAAGCAGGATCTGGTTGATCTCGAAAATATGCGCCATATTACGTCCATTGAGACCCTGATCCAGCTTTTGAAAAAGAAGGTCGGAAGCCCAATATCATACAGATCCTTAGCTGAAGATCTTCAATGCTCGGACAAAACCATTAAACGATGGTTGACCGTACTGGAAACGCTTTATGTCGTTTTCAAGATCCCCCCTTTTCATAAAAACATTTCCCGATCCCTTCTCAAAGCTCCCAAGTATTATTTTTATGATACGGGCCAGGTACCGGACGAGCCGGGGATGAAGCTGGAAAACCTTGTTGCCTGCTCATTGCTCAAAGAGATTCATTTCCGAGAGGATTGCCTGGGGGAAAAATGGGGATTCTATTACCTGAAAAACAAGGACGGACGGGAGATAGATTTCTTTATTACAAAGCAGGAAGAGCCCGCTCTAATGATCGAAGTCAAATGGAGCGATGCAGAACGAAGCCCCAACTTTTCTTTCTTTGAGAAATATCTTGCCGGTGTAAATAAAATCCAGATCGTCAAGGAACTCAATCGGGAAAAGACCTATCCGGACGGCACCGAGATTAGAACCGCCCAAAACTGGCTGTCTGAAATCAGTCTTGAATGATCAGCGCCGCCTGATCGTTTTGACAAAACTGGATGGGGACCAGGACGCCGAATTTCCCGATGGAGTCGGCAAGCTCATTGAGGCATTGGGATCCATAAAACTGCGGGCCTGATTCGGGTCCGGCTGCAGATCGGCGATTGCCAACTTGTAGAGCTTCCCCTTGACGTATTTCGTGGCCATGCTCCGTTCCTCCATGTGTGTATTGAGAGTATTATATGTCTATTTTTCCTAAATGTCGAGAAACGACGAAAACCGAGAGGTAACATCAGGCACCACAAGCAAAGACGGCAACTTCTGGTCCGTCAGGGAATATATTCTCTGGTTTACAAACCGCTGTTACAAACAATTTACTGGATTTTCTGAGTCCTTGATGGTAACTGGTCGTAACATGCTATTTATAGGAGGTTATTTTTCTGGAAATTGGGGCATTTGCAACTTCCTCAATAAAAGTATAATTCCCTTCTATATGCTTGCTTTCGATCGGTAATCAGCGGGGATTTGTCAAGGAAAAAGCATGGTTGGCTGGAAATGACAACACCTACAAAGTGAGTGCTTGGATGGTCAGACTGGATTGTTGAAAACCGGTCGTAATGTACACAATTATAGACGTGATATATTCAGCGAGAAGTGGTATTGTTCCCTTGGCTGAAATGGGCAAACAATCAATTATAATTTGAGATGAGTCAGAGCTTGCTGTCATATATGAACTGGCGTCATCAATAAACATGGGGTAAAAAAGAAAAGACAAAAATCAACCAAGAGCGTCAGGAAAGACGTGTTTGCTCGCTTTAATCAATATCCCTTTGAATTCAATGTTAAACGGTGAGCCTGAAATAATGAGTGAGCGTAACATTATAACTTTAGAGAAAAATACAAGCACATGGTTAGTAAGCAACATAAGCGGGAAAATGTTATCTCATATAGCCGTTGGCTATATATTATAAGTGTTGCAGAGCGACTGGAAGCGATCCGTCGTGATGGCCATAACGGCCACAATTCAGTTCATGAGGAAATCTTAAAGAATTTCTATAGTCTTACTGAAGTATTCTCTAGGAATATAGACCCGTTTTCAGACCTGGAGGGCTATGCTGTGAGGCGACTTTCTCAAGAGATCATAAACCTGCTGAAAATCCCAGCAAATATGGACAAATATCATAGATAAGGATGGTTTAATCCTTCCTTGTCAGAGACTATTGATGTGGAGGAAAATAATGAATCTACAAAGAGATATTTTCATTACTGAGAGTGACCTCGAACGCCTTGATCGATTAGTTTCTGGATCAAAAAAATCCCCCAATACTGACAGGTTAAAATCGGAACTTGAGAGAGCTGTAGTTGTAACTTCAGGGGAAATTCCATCAGATGTGGTAACAATGAACTCTCGCATTATATTTAAAGAACTGGATTCTGATGAAGAAATGGAGATTACTCTTGTGTATCCCTCGGAGTCAGACGTGAATTCAAGAAAAATATCCATTCTTACCCCGGTAGGATCAGCGCTGCTTGGCCTTAGAGCAGGAGATATAATCGATTGGCCTCTTCCTTCCGGGAAAATATGCACTTACAGGGTCATCTCTGTCCTGTATCAACCGGAGGCTGATGGTCGGTATGATCTATAGATTGTATATACAGGGTAATCCCAAATATATCCGGCACTAATTTTCATCCCTAACGTAGAGAAAGTCATTTTGTCTTCATATAATATACATAATCGCTGGAGGTAGAACTAGATGCAAGATTCAAAAAAAAGCACCCAAGAACTCACTAGTGTCCGGAATAATCTGTGAATAAGTTTAGTTGGTTATCGTTTTTGTCCAAGTTGTTTGTGTAATCATAAAACGTAAGTAGTTGAAACATAGATGTTCTTTCAAATAGGGAGACGCTCAAAACCTGTAATATTGTGTAAAGACTTCCCTGAAGATTCAAGCGTTTTTTGATGATTGCCACGATCAGATAGATGGAAATGGCGATCCAGATCTGGGTCTTCACTGCGTTCTCCGAAGTACCATAAAAGCTCTTGATGCGCAGATTCTGCTTGATCCACTTGAAGAAGAGTTCCACCTGCCATCGTTGTTTGTAGAGTTGGGCGATGGTGATGGCAGGCAGCAGAAAGTTGTTGGTCAGAAAGACCAGGGTTTTGTCGGTCTCGGCATCGTAATATCTCACACGGCGGAGCTTGTCGGGATAATCCAAGACCGACTTTGGAACGGTCAGCAGAATGGATTGATCGCACACAACCCCGGTGGATTTGTCCACTGGGTGGGAATAGAGCCTGCGGCACCTCAGATTCGACTTGGCCCGGATAACGAAGAACGCTGAGGCACGGGTGACGGCATGGAGCCTGGAGAAGTCCAGAAAACCACGATCCATAATGTAGAAGGCGCCTGTTTCCAGAGGGATCATATCCAGGACGTTGACCTCGTGGAGCTTTCCATCGGAGATGTGGATAAAGCTCGGGATATTGCCCCGCAGATCCAGTAGCGTATGGAGACGGACGGCCCCCTTTGTTTTCCGGAAACGTGCCCAGGGAAATATGGAAAGGCAGAGGTCGATCGTCGTGGCATCCAAGGCGTAAACCGTGTTCTTGAGTTCCACGGCCAACGGTTCCTTGTGATAGAGCTTCCTGGCGATGCCGATCAGATGATGGGCAAAATCGGCGTAGATATGCCAGTCTCGTATCTCGTTTGCCTCCGCCAGGGTGCTGCGGGAAACCTTGCTGCGGATGCCCATGTGATAGAGTTTGTTGTTTTGTGCGCGGAGACAGGCCTCGATGTCCCGCAGGCTCTCCCGATAAGTCAGTTGTGCGAAAGCCATGGTGCGGAACTGATCCATGCAGGTAAAATTCTTCACGCTGAAGTTGCCTCGGTACCTCTCCACACAGCGATGAAAGGTTTTCAACGGCATGAAGTCCATGACTTGGGTAAACACGAGTGGGCCTGAATACATGAGCGCTCCTTCCCCGAGAAAATATTCGGGAAGGTTTGCATATTCTGCCATGCGTTTTCAAGTCGAGGACAGGCATAAACGGTCTCTTTCGTGAAATATGTTATATGGTTACAAATATTAATCGCCGGTTATTCCGGACAGTAGTGCCAAGAACTAATAGATGAGAACATCTTATTACAGCGGAGAATAAAAGAACTGGAATATCTGGAATCCCGAAATATGGAGTTGAAGAAGAATCTTCAAGAGCGAATCAAGGAATTGAATTTTATTTATTCCATATCTGATATCATCGAAAGAACAAGTACTATAGATGACTTTCTTGGTAATATTATTAAAAAAATGCCTTTGGTATTGTATTATACAGAACTTGCCTGTGCAAGGATTGTCTTGAAAAATCAAGAATTCAAGACGACGAATTTTAAAGAAACGGCATGGAAAATGGCTACCGATATTTTTGTGCACAAAAAAGCATTTGGCACACTGGAAATATACTACTTGGAAAAAATGCCGGAAAAAGAAGAAGGCCCTTTTTTAAAGGAAGAGCGTTCCTTGCTCGATGCGGCGGCCGAGCATATGGGAAGAGTTATTGAATGTAAACTTGATGAAAAAGAGCGTGAGGAAATCATTCATGCAGAATTGCAAAAAGCGATTTCCGAAGTCAAAATATTGAGCGGTCTTCTTCCTATATGTGCTTCCTGCAAAAAGATACGTAACGATACAGGTTATTGGCTCAACTTTCGCAGGAGCGAAAAACTTGTAACATATTGTAATTATTAGTAGTATAGCGTCACAAAGTGTGATATATGGGTTTTGTTCCCCAACAAAAGTCCATCAACGCACGAGGTGACGCTATGAGCCAATATATATCAGACATCGTTTGCTGTGAAAACCAGATTCATCAGTTCTTTCAAAATCAGAAAATCGGCAGTCTGTTGAAGCGCAGCAACATCAACAAGGAGAAGGGTATTTCTTCTGTTGCTGTGTTCCGCGTCATGTTCACCCTGGTTTTTGCCGGGAAAAATCTGTTCCGCACTATGGCGGCAGACAGATGCTGCGGCATGGCCAAGGACACAGCGTATCGGTTTCTTAACTCGATTCATACCAATTGGCGCAAATTCCTTCTGATGTTGAGTTCCCGTGTGATCCGCGATGAGATTGAACCGTTGACCGGCGCCGCCAACATGAAGGTGCTGATCGCTGATGATACGCTTTACCGTCGTAATCGGAGCAAGCATGTCGAGTTGCTTTCGCGGGTCTTCGACCATACCGACAAGCGGTATTACCGCGGATTTAGAATGCTCACGTTGGGATGGTCTGACGGCATCAGTTTTCTGCCCGTTTCCTGTGCGCTGCTGGCCTCCAACAAGGAAAAGAACCGGCTGGTCCCCTCGCGTACGGATCTTGACGGTCGAACCAACGGAGCGAAGCGGCGCCGCGAAGGTATCCGTAAAGCAACCGATGTTCTTGTCGAGATGGTGGCCGAGGCCACGGCAAGCGGGATTCAAGCCAGTCACCTTCTGTTCGACAGTTGGTTTGCCTATCCAGCAACCATGAGGAATTTACTTGCCAAGGGGATGCACACCCTCTGTATGCTCAAGGTTACGGAAAAGATCTTCTATCGCTACCAAGGAGAGGATCTCCATTTGGCAGCCATCTACAGGAAGATCCGCAAGCGTCGCGGCCGCGCAAAGATTCTCGCTTCGGTCATGGTCGAGATCGGCAAAAACGACATGGGCATACCAGTCCCGGCAAAGATCGTGTTCATTCGGGACAGGCGCAGCAAAAAGTGGTTGGCCCTGCTTTCCACCGATACCACCTTGGGCAACGAAGGAATCGTTACGACCTATAAACGCCGATGGGACATAGAGGTGTTCTTCAAGATGGCCAAATCGTTTCTCAACCTTGCTAAAGAATGCCAAGGCCGGTCTTATGACGCGCTTGTCGCCCATGCAACCACGGTTTGTTGCCGATACATCATGCTGGCCCTCGACAAGAGGACGAACCAGGACCCCCGAACGCTTGGAACCCTGTTTCATGCCTGTTGCGAAGAACTCCAGCAGACAACCTTTGCTGAAGCACTGGCCCTTGTTCTGACTATTTTGGAACAGACCTTGGGTGCCGCCTCGGAAATGACCAGGAACCTGATCCGATCCTTGATTGATCGGTTTCTCAGGGAACTGCCGCCAATTTACGGAACACGGTGGCTAATTGCTTGGCAAAATAAAGCCGCTTATTGTTAAAGAACAGGTAGATAGACGCACTTAAACATGTGCGAAAGTTGAGTTATTGGGAACAAATAGAAAGTTATATTAAAGCTCGCTCACAAGCCGAATTCAGTCATGGCATATGTCCAGATTGTATGAGAAAATTGTACCCTGAATTCCTTGAAAAATTTACCACGTCCTTTAGTAATTCTTGAGATGGATAAGTACATGCTGGTGTACCTTTGGAGATGTTGCCGATGAGCAGCAGCACGGCCATTTCTCTTCATCATGCCTGAACAGTTTGGGTTAAAATCTGCTATCTAATCCCATTTTTCAAAAATCAACAAGGAAGGGTATATTACCACCTCACGCTGAAAAATGTGCAGGTTACGACCCGTTATCATTGATCCGGACCGACCACCAAGCCTCTCGCTTCGTAGATGGAGTCATTGAATCCCTGGTTTCCGCGCTCTTGAAAAATATAAATGCTCATTTTTTATCGAAGCCTTCCTGTAATGTGCTATGCAGCATTCTTGACAACCATCAAACCTTTCGATCCGAAATGAATAACAATCACTTCTCTTAGGACCCTCAATACTCTTGGTACGATTACATCGAAGCATGGCGCATCGTAAAAAAAAGGTGTGCCGGAAAGGCATATCCGAAAAGCGCATCAAAATGCCTGCCCGATAGGTGACTCGACTGAAAAGTGAGCCGGCTGCTCAACAATGGCTGTCGTCAATCCGGATTCCTCGCCTAAAGGTATCGCTGACCCCTGATTTTTCGATGGAAATATCCATTGACAGGCAAAAACAGCATCCCTATACTCCGAGCATCAAAAAGGAAGTTCTTATTAATCCACCAAACAGGAGCGTAAGAAAAAATGATATCGGTCGGCACCCCGCTGCTGTGGGGAATTTTCACTGTGTTCGTGATCGCCGCGCTGGCGATCGACTTCTTCGCGCTGCGCCAGCAGGGTGCGCACCGCGTTAGCATGAAAGAGGCCGGCATCTGGTCGCTGATCTGGGTGCTGGTGTCGTTCCTGTTTGTCGGCTGGCTGTGGTGGTACCTTGGCGGTCTCGATGGCAATGAGCAGGCCGACGCCAAGGCGATAGAGTTCATCACCGGTTACCTCGTCGAAAAGGCGCTGGCGGTGGACAACATCTTCGTCTTCCTGATGGTGTTCACCTTCTTCACGGTACTGCCGGAATACCAGAAGCGCGTGCTGATGATCGGCATTCTGGGTGCGATCGTGCTGCGCGCAATCCTGATCCTGGTCGGCGCCTGGCTGATCGCGCAGTTCCACTGGATCCTGTACGTGTTCGGCGCCTTCCTGGTGTTCACAGGCATCAAGATGTGGTGGGCGGCCGGACAGGAGCCCGATCTGTCGAACAACCCGGCGCTGCGCTTCATCCTCGCCCGTTTCAAGATCAGCCCCAACTTCGACGGCGAGCGCTTTTTTACCGTGCACAGCGGCGTGAAGATGGCCACCCCGCTGCTGGTAGTGGTGGCGATGATCGGCATCGTCGACCTGATCTTCGCGGTGGATTCGATCCCGGCGATCTTCGCGATCACCACCGACCCGTTCATCGTGCTGACCTCCAACGTTTTTGCGATCCTAGGCCTGCGTGCGATGTACTTTCTGCTGGCGGGGATGCAGGAGCGCTTCCACCTGCTCTCGTATGGACTGGCGATCGTGCTGGTGTTGATCGGCACCAAGATGCTACTGATCGACATCTACAAGATCCCCGTGGCCTGGTCGCTCGGCGCCACGGCCACGGTGCTGGCGGTGACGATGATCCTCTCGCTGGTGATCCCGACCAAGGGCAAGGGCGGCGGCGCGTATCCGTTCGCGGCGAAGAAGGACAAGGATGTTGTCGGTTAACTGACAACAGTCATCGGTCAACAGCCTTGCAGGCACTAGATCCAGTACAGCACACCGAAAGCGAGCGCAAACGCCAACAGCGCTCATTTTTCAACTGAGCGGATCGGGTAGAAGAATAGAACTTGCTGATAGCCAATATTTAGTGGATTTAAAATCTGGTTGCCTTCCTCTAACCAAGCGTCAAGCAGTCTTGGCGGACATGTTCTCTTACGAATAATTATCAATGATACTTTCTCAATCAATAATTGATATTGACAAAAAAGTTGCGCCCCATTAAGATTTAAGCGTGCAAATCATTGGCATTAATTGGAATGCTCAACCGTCAGCTTGTGTTACGCATGCTGACGGTTAATCAGCCTTAGAACCTCGGAAGATGTGCGGTG
>Ga0172379_10011450_pt1 | contig 10560 bp, 13 predicted proteins | sample GrowelOW334metaG_FD_119756 | JGI IMG/M metagenome (GOLD analysis project Ga0172379, IMG submission 119756) | Groundwater microbial communities from an aquifer near a municipal landfill in Southern Ontario, Canada - Groundwater well OW334 metaG | ecosystem: Environmental > Aquatic > Deep...
CCGGCTGGGTCAAAACCGATATGGGCGGGCCTAACGCGTTAATTAATGCCGATGAAAGCATCGCTGGAATGCGTGCTTTGATAGAGGGTTTTTCATTGAATCAATCGGGTAGTTTCGTTAAGTATGACGGAACGCCAATGCCATGGTGAATAAGAATGATAAGAAAAATAGTGTGTGTATGGCTAATGTTGCAAGGCGCGGCTTATGCCCAGGTCTCAATACCTGAACAGATTAAAGCGCCCGCTGGTAACACTCCTTTTTTGACTGTACACGCGAAGGGTGACCAGATTTATCTATGTGCATTCAGTGAAGGCAAGTATTCGTGGGTGCTGCAGGCGCCCGATGCCAAACTATTTGATGCGGCGGGCCGGATTGTGGGGAAACATTACGCCGGCCCTATCTGGGAATATAAAGAAGGGAGCCGCGTAGTCGGCCAGATAGTTAATAAAATCGATGTTACGCCGGGTTCGTCTATTTCCTGGCTGCTTGTGAAAATAATCTCGCATAAGGATAACGGCATGTTTTCGGACACAAGCTATATCAACCGGGTTAACACGCATGGAGGCCTGCCGCCTGTATCAGGATGTGACGCTAACCATATAGGCGGCGAGGTACGGGTTCCTTATACGGCGGATTATATTTTTTATTCCAAATAACCCAGTTTCAATTCCCTGAGTTTCATCAACGCATAGACCGATTCCAGATGAGGAGCGGCTATGCCTAGCCGCCGGGCGGCGCGCAGTGTATTGCCCAGGATGGCTTCCGTCTCCATCGGCTGGCCGCTTTCATAATCCAGCAGCATGCTGGTTTTATAAGGCGGCATGGCGTAGGTGTGTTCGATATTGATGTTAACAATATCGTGGGGCAAGGGGTGTCCGCATGCTGCCGCGATGTCGCAAACTTCCTGCATGATGCTGCGCACGAAAGACTCCTGGGTTTGCAGGATGTCCAACGTCGGCAAACCGCCTGATAATACCGATAGCGGATTAAACGGCGCATTCCAGACGCATTTTTGCCAGCGTCCGGTAACAATGTCTTCGCTGGCGTTGCACTCAATGCCGGATTGATTGAAAGACTCACAAAGCTGCGCGGTTTTATTGCTGATGCCGTTCGGCAGATTGCCTAAAGCCAGGCGTCCGTATGCCAGATGCAATATCTCGCCGGGGCCTACCCGGTTGCAGCAAATAAACGCCAGGCCGCTGACGACTTCGTTATCGGGGAAGGCATCCAGCATTTCCTGCTCTATTTCCACGCCATTCTGGATAAAGACTATCGCGGTATTTCGGCCAACGGCCGGGCGTATTAGGGTGGCGCGATCCAGTGTTGGAATGACCTTGGTGCAGAGTAGGATGTAATCAGCCGTTCCTTCAAAATCAGCAGCATTTTTCAACACGTGCGCCGGGATGAAATTCCAGCGGCCGAGCGGGTGGCTGTCGATGATAAAGCCGTGTCGCTTGACCTGATCGTAATCGGAGCGGCAAACTACCGAAACTTCATCCCCGGCCTTTGCCAGCAGCGAGCCGTAAAAAGCGCCGACGGCCCCCGCTCCGATGACAAGCACTTTAGCCATGGCTTTGTTCGTCCAGAATCTGCTTTAAGAAGGGGACGGTTAATTTGCGTTTGGCGGCGAGTGACGCCTTGTCCAGTTTTTCCAGCAAGTTCCATAACGAAGCCAGATCCCTGTGGTAATGCGTCAGCAGGAAGCGTCCGGCTTGGGGGGTGATTTCAAAGCCCATTTGATTAGCTTTAAAGATTAATGCCGCGATTTGGTCGCTGTCGGATAAAGGCTGTATTTTTAAGGTCAGCCCCCAATTAAGACGTGTTTTAAGATCGGGCAACTGAATGGCGATGTCATTGGGTGCGGAAAATGCCGATACGATCAGTTTGTGGCCGCGATCATGATGCTGGTTAAAGAAATTAAAAAAAGCCAGCTCCCACTCCTCGTTACCGGCTATGCGTTCGATGTTGTCAAAACAAACCAAATCACACTCATCAAGCCCGCTCAGCATTGAAGGGGCAGGCAGTTCTGCATTCGACAAATCAAAATAGAATGAACTGAGGCTTTGATTTTGCGCCTGATGGCAACAGGCTTGCAGCAGATGAGTTTTGCCTTGTCCCTGTCTGCCCCAGAGGAAAATTTGTTGCTCACCCAGGCCTGCGATGCAGCGTTGCAAGTGATCGATGATTTCCTGATTGATGCCTGGGAAAAAATCATTAAAGGTCTGATTGGCCCTGAATTCAAAATGTAATGGAAGCTGCTGCGCCATTGTCAGTTCTGTTTTCCCGCAAAGTGCACATAAAATGCCGCGCCGAAAAAAAGCATCAGGCTCAGCATGATCTCCAGCAATGCATACAGGCGTTCGCTGGCGTTGACGTAAGCTTCGGCAGAACCGTGGATAAAATAAATGAGGCTGACATAAGCCGCCCACGCGCAACTTTTAGGTTTGCGGTTCAGCAGGCCACGCATGGGCAGCAATAGCGGTGTAACGGCGAACAATAAAACCAGCGCTACCGGAAAGCGGGTGGATGGCGCAAGCACGGTATTCCAAAGCATCAACAGGGCGAACAGTCCGAAAAATCCTGACAGGGCAATAATGTGGTAATAAACCGGTTTTATGTTCATGCGGGTTGTTTCAGTTTGAGCGCGGTTTTAGCCAGGCGCGCACCGAGAGCTTTACACAAGGTTTTTTCGTGATCGCTCAATCCGGCGTGATCTGCCGATACGTGGCTGGGGCCGTATGGGGTGCCGCCTGACGTGGTTTCTCGCAAAGCATGTTCGGTGCTGGGCAAGCCCAGTATCAGCATGCCGTGGTGCAGCAGCGGCAACATCATCGATAACAAGGTGCTTTCCTGTCCGCCGTGCATGCTGCCGGTTGAGGTGAAGACTCCGGCGGGTTTGCCGGATAGTGCGCCTGAAAACCAGATTTCTGTGGTGCTGTCGATAAAGTATTTTAGCGGCGCGGCCATATTGCCGAAATGGGTGGGGCTGCCCAGCGCCAGGCCGTCGCAGGATTTCAAATCGTCAAGCGTAGCGTAAGTTGCGCCGTGAGCGGGTATGCTTTCTGCCGTTTTTTCGCAGACAGTTGACACATCGGGGACGGTTCTGAGCACCGCTTCAGCGCCGTCAACCGATGCTACACCGCGGGCGATATGATTGGCCATTTCTGCGGTTGTACCATTGCGGGAAAAATACAGAACCAGGATTTTCGTCATAAATCGAGCAATTAAATGATAGCCAGTACAGCTTCCGGCGGGCGACCGATGGCGGCTTTGCCATGGGCGATGACAATAGGCCGCTCGATTAAGATGGGGTGGTTCACCATGCCCTTGATCAGCGCCTGTCTATCCAGTGATGCGTCGTCCAGGCCGTTGGCCTTATATTCGGTTTCTTGTCTGCGCATCAACTCGCGAGGCTCCATGCCCAGTTTTTTCAGGATGTCATCCAGTTCCTGAGCGCTGGGAGGCGTTTTAAGATACTCAATAATTTCCGGCTCAATGCCTTGCTCCTGAATTAATTGCAAGGTTTGGCGTGATTTGCTGCAACGGGGGTTGTGGTAGATTTTTACGCTCATGGTTCCGCGCTCATTAAAGTAAAAAAGCTATAATAGCATTTTTAACAAAATTCACGTCTTGGAAAAGGCAGCGGCAATAAAGATGATTATGGATCGAATTAAACAATACTGGCTATTGGCGCGATTTGACAAGCCTATCGGCATCCTGATTTTGTTGTGGCCGGCCTTGTGGGCGCTGTGGGTTGCCAGTGACGGCAAGCCCGACTTGCTGGTCTTAGCCGTGATTTGTCTGGGCGTTGTGCTGATGCGGGCCGCCGGTTGCGTGATTAACGATTATGCCGACCGCGACTTTGACCCGCATGTGGAGCGCACCAAGCAGCGGCCTATCGCCGCAGGCAGGGTAAGTCCCAAGGAAGCGCTGACGGTTTTTGTCGTGCTGTGCTTGTGCGCTTTCGGCCTGGTGCTGTTGCTCAATACCTACACTATCATGCTGTCGTTTATCGCCGCATTTCTCGCCGCCAGTTATCCGTTTATGAAGCGCTACACCCAGTTGCCCCAGGCTTACCTGGGCATCGCTTTCGGCTGGGCAGTGCCAATGGCTTTTTCCGCGCAGATAAACACCATTCCGCCCGTGGCGTGGGTGATGTATTTGGCTGTTGTGTTATGGGCGCTGGTTTATGACACCATGTATGCCATGGTCGATAAGGATGATGATTTAAAAATAGGCATTAAATCGACAGCCATACTTTTCGGCGCTTACGACCGTCAAATCATGGGTGTCCTGCAGATCACCATACTCGGCCTGCTGATCACGGTAGGGCAAATGGCGCACGCCGGTTGGCCTTATTATGGCGGTATTCTGGTCGCGGCCAGCCTGTCGGCTTACCAGCAGAAATTGATTTTCCACCGGGAAAAAACGCTTTGTTTCAAAGCGTTTTTAAACAACAACTGGTTCGGTCTGGCTGTATTTTTAGGGTTGCTGGTCGATTACTGGCTACGGTGACCGCACGCCGCATTAAGGCTAACCTTTCGCCACTGGCCTGTTTTTATTCCTGATCCACTCGCTCCACGATCCCGCATAAAGTTTGGAGCCGGTTAACCCCGCGTGCTCCATCGCCAATAAGTTATGACAGGCGGTGACGCCGGAGCCGCACATGTGAACCACATGCTGCGGCGATGTATTGCCTATCAGGCGTTTAAACTGCTCGCGTAATTGTTCCGCCGATAAAAATAAGCCGTTGCCGTCCAGATTTAACTGAAAAGCGCGGTTTAATGCGCCGGGAACATGGCCTGCAACCGGGTCTATGGGTTCCTGTTCGCCGCGGTAGCGTTCGGGCGTTCGGGCGTCGATCAGCCGAATGGATTTTTTTGCCATGCTGTTTTGCACCTGTAGCGCATTAAGCCATGCAGCTTCGTTCAGATACGGCCTGAACGTGGCGGGTTTTACAGTGGGCAACGTTGTGGTGACGGCAAGCCCTTGTTTTTGCCATTGTTTGATGCCGCCATCCAATACCGCAACCTTGTCGTGCCCCATAGAGCGCAACAGCCACCAGAGACGGCCTGCAAAAGCGCCGCCCGCATCGTCATAAGCAATAACCTGGCTGTTATTGGCGATGCCCCAGTCGCCCAGTTTTTTTGCCAGTAAAGCAAAGTCTGGCAAAGGATGGCGGCCGGTAAAATCGGTGATCGCCGAGGACAGGTCCTTGTCCAGTCCGGCATAGCGGGCATTGGGGATGTGTCCGTGCCGGTAGGCTTTGGCGCCGGCTTCAGTATCCGCTAAGGAGAAGCGGCAGTCAACGATGATCCAGCCGGGATTGTTAAGCTGCTGATTGAGTGTTTGTGTGGAGATGAGCGTCGTGTAAGTCATAGTTTTATACCGTTAAGATGATTTTGCCGATGTGTTGGCTGCTTTCCATGAGTTGATGAGCTTTTGCGGCGTCGGTGAGCGCAAAAGTTGAATGTATAACCGGTTTGATTGTTGCGCCGGATGCTAGTAAAGGCCAGACTTTTTCCAGTAACTTAGCTGCGATTGCCGCTTTAAAAGCTTCGTCCCTGGCCCTTAAGGTCGAGCCGGTGATGGTCAGCCGTTTAAGCATGACGGGCAGTAGGTTTATCTCGGCTTTCGGGCCGTTCTGAATAGCAATCTGCACCAGCCTGGCGTCGTCGGCCATGCATTTTAGGTTTCTAGGGAAATAGTCGCCGCCGATCATGTCCAGGATAACATCGACGCCTTTGTTTTCGGTAAGCCGCTTGATCTCGTCGGCAAAATCCTGCTCCTTGTAATTGATAGCTGCATCGGCGCCCAGTTGTATGCAGAACTCGCATTTAGCTTCTGAGCCAGCGGTGACGATGACCTTGGCATTGAAGGTTTTGGCCAGTTGTATCGCTGTTGTGCCTATGCCGCTGGCGCCGCCATGCACCAGCAGCGTTTCGCCGGGCTGCAACTGGGCGCGGTCGAAAACATTGCTCCAGACGGTGAAAAAAGTTTCCGGCAATGCCGCGGCTTGGGTAAAAGACAGGCCATCCGGCACGGGCAGGCACAGCGCTGCCGAGGCGAGGCAGTATTCGGCATAACCGCCGCCGGTCACCAGCGCGCAGACTCGGTCGCCCTTATGCAGATGTGTGATATTGCCGCCTAATGCCTGAAGGGTTCCTGCAACCTCAAGCCCAGGAATGTCGGATGCGCCGGGCGGGGGCGGATAAAGGCCTTTGCGCTGCATGATGTCGGGCCGGTTGACACCGGCGGCTTCGATTTTAATCAATACCTGGGTGGCTGACGGCGCGGGTATGGCGCGCTTGACTGGCTTTAAAACGCCGTTTTCAATTTCAATGGCAATCATCTGGTCAGGAAGCGGCATATTTACAACATCGTCAATAAGCAGAGTTGGGGTTATTATATACTGTGATTGTTTTTATGAAACGTAGGACGGGATAAAGCAGATGATTCGTGCAGGTATTGTTGGCGGGACCGGATATACCGGTGTTGAGCTATTGCGGATTTTAGCAATGCACCCCGAAGTTGAGGTGTCGGTTGTCACTTCGCGCTCGGATGCAGGCTTGAGAGTGGATGCGCTTTATCCCAGCTTGCGGGGTTCCATCGGTGCCGTATTTAGCCTGCCCGAAGTCGAAGCCTTGGCTGAATGCGACGTGGTGTTTTTTGCGACGCCGAACGGCACGGCGATGCTGATGGCGGAGCAGTTGCTGGCGCGCGGCGTAAAAGTGATAGACCTGTCTGCCGATTTCAGGTTGAAAGATGCAAAGGAGTGGAGCAAGTGGTACGGCATGGAGCATGCCTGCCCCGAGCTGATCGCCGAGGCCGTTTATGGTTTACCGGAGGTGAATCGTGAGGCGATTAAGCAGAGCAGCTTAATCGCTTGCCCAGGCTGCTATCCAACAGCCGTGCAGTTGGGCTTCTTGCCGTTGCTCGAAAACAATCTGGTCGATGTAAAGCATTTGATTGCCGACGTTAAGTCCGGCGTCAGTGGGGCAGGGCGCAAAGCGGAGTTGGCGACGTTAATGAGCGAAACCGGCGAGAGTTTTAAGGCTTATGCGGTCGGCGGGCATCGGCATTTGCCCGAAATTGCCCAGGGGCTTGATCTGGTGGCAGGAAAACCAGTCGGACTGACTTTTGTGCCGCATCTAACGCCGATGATTCGGGGTATACACGCGACTTTATACGGTCAGATGAGTGGTAATCTGGAGGATGTGCAGGCTTTGTACGAAAAAAGATACGCCGATGAGACGTTTGTCGATGTATTACCGCAAGGTTCACATCCCGACACCCGGAATGTCCGGGGCAGTAATAACTGCCAGATTTCGATTCATCAACCGCAGGGAGGCCAAACTATCGTGGTGCTGTCGGTGATCGATAACCTGGTTAAGGGCGCGGCGGGGCAGGCGGTGCAGAATATGAATCTGATGTTTGGGCTGGAAGAAGGGCTGGGGTTGAAGACAATTGCCCTTTATCCATAATTCTTGACTAAAAAACTTGGTATAGTCATAATTCTATCCAATTCCATTTTTTATAGTGTTAAACATATGTCTAATCCAATAGTTTTTACCGACAGCGCCGCTTCCAAGGTGGGTGAATTAATAGCCGAGGAAGGCAATGACAATCTGAAGCTGAGAGTTTATGTTTCAGGCGGCGGCTGTTCAGGGTTTCAGTATGGTTTTACTTTTGATGAAGAAGTCAATGAAGACGATACCAGCGTTGAAAACGGCGGCGTCACCGTATTGATTGACTCGATGAGCATTCAATATTTAACCGGCGCTGAAATTGATTATAAAGAGGATTTGTCGGGTGCCCAGTTTGTTATCCGCAATCCTAACGCGACCACTACCTGCGGCTGCGGGTCTTCTTTTTCGGCGTAACTGTTCTACAGTTTCTCCCCCTCGCCGGGCGACAGGATTGTCGCCCTTTTTGTTTTTCCCTGATAAATCCCTCCAAGAATGACAGCGTCAGTCGCTCCGGTGACTTCTTTAAGATTGCCCGGCAGATGGTTCATGGTTTGTCTGGCTAGCCAAGCGAAAGCCATGGCTTCAACATGGTCCGGATGAAGGTTGTAGCGCTCGGTTGATTCAACAGGGCATTCAATGTTCTGCTGAATGAGTTCCAGCAGGTAATCATTATGAATGCCGCCGCCGCAAATCAATATGCGTTCGGTAGCTGGCGCGTGTCTTTTGATGGCATCGCAAATGGTTGTTGCCGTTAAAAAGCACAGGCTGGCCTGTATGTCTTCGGCTCTGTAATTGGATGCGTCGAAATACTGGTAGACCCAGGGCAGTGAAAAATATTCTTTGCCGGTGCTTTTGGGCGGAGCGGTGTTGAAATAGGGGTCTTGTTTTAATAAAGCTACCAAATCATGATCGATTTTACCGGTTTGACCCCATGCGCCGTTTTTATCATATCCAACATTCTGGTGCAGCCTGATCCATAGATCCATTAACGTGTTGCCGGGGCCGGTATCAAAGCCGATGACTTTTGCGGATTGATGTTTAGGCAACACGGTAATGTTGGCGATGCCGCCAATATTTACGATGCAGCGGGATTCATCAGGGTGGTGGAAAACAGCCTGATGAAAAGCCGGAACCAGTGGTGCGCCTTGGCCGCCGACTGCAATATCGCGGCGCCTGAAATCAGCCACGGTGGTAATGCCGGTTTTTTCGGCAATAATGTTGGGGTCGCCGATTTGCAGGGAAAAAGGGAATCGGCTGTCGGGTGCATGGTAGATAGTTAGTCCGTGACTGCCGATGGCATTGACCGATGCAGCGGGGATATTGGCTCTAGCCAGCAAGGTGTTTGCAGTCTCTGCAAACAAATGGCCAAGCTGTGTGTCCATTGCGCCATATTCTTTGAGCGAGATTAGCGCGCCAGGTGTGTTGAGTTGCTGGATGGTGTATTGAATATCGCTGGGAAAGGGTAGGTAGTTAAAGTCGACAAGATTGACTTTATTGCCGTTGAAATCAACAATGGCCGCGTCAATGCCATCGAGGCTGGTTCCAGACATGAGTCCAATATAAAGCTCAGACATCGATGGCGTTAGTTAAAGGAGCGCTAGTTTTTGGCAAACAAAGTTCGCGCTTTAGCTTGGTTAAGCTGAGCTAATAAGGGCTGGGTTTGCGCCTTGAAACTAGCCAGCAGGTTTTTGCTTATCGGCAAAGAATGCGGCAAGTTTAATGCTAACGGGTTGTGGTGAGTTCCGTCGATGCGGAATTCATAATGCAAGTGAGGGCCGGTTGCAAGGCCTGTCTGGCCGACATAACCGATAACGTCGCCTTGTTTAATGGGGCTGCCGTCTTTCAGGCCTTTTTTGAAGTTGGACATGTGAGCGTACAGCGTTTCATAGCGTTCGCCGTGTTTAATGATCACGACTTGGCCGTAGCCGCCTCTATTGCCGTGAAACACGATTTTACCGTCACCTGTCGATTTGATGGGGGTGCCTGTTCTTGCGGCATAATCAACGCCGGTATGCGCGCGAATTCTGTTTAGAATAGGATGCTTACGATTCAGGTCGTAGTGTGAACTGATATGTGCAAAATCAACAGGGGTGCTTAAAAAAGCTTTGCGCATGCCGTTGCCATCAGGAGTGTAATAGTTGACATTGCCGGCAGGGTCTTTGTATCTGACCGCGGAGAAAGTTTTGCCGCGGTTAACAAATTCAGCGGTAATAATTTCGCTGGTATCGATTTCTTTGCCATCAACGATTATTTTTTCATAAACAACAGTAAATTGGTCGCCGTTTTGTAGGTTGGTGGCGAAATCAATATCCCATGCGAAAATATTGGCCAGTTGCAGGATCAGCTTATTCGATAGACCGGCTTTTTGCCCGTCAGTGAACAAAGAGGATTCAATGGTTGATTGGGCGCTGGTGAGTTGCCGGGTGACTTCTTTGCTGGTCAGTTCGACGGTAAAGCTGTCCTTGCTGCGTGTGGCAGTTAGTGTGTCAACGGCGTTTATTTTATAGGTTAGTTGTTCGAGTTGGCCGGACTGATCCGTTTTTACTTGCAGGGTGTTTCCAACTGAGATAGCTGCAAATTGTTTGCCCGCAGCATTCGCATTAACAATCTGGTCTAGTTCGGTTTTACTTAAGTTCAGTGTGGAGAAGATGCTTGAAAGATTCTCTCCGGGGTGGATTTCGTAGTTGACTATGTGTGAAGGATTCGTTTTAACGGGTTCCTGAGGAGCGGCGCTTTGATTCTTGTCGTCTTGTAAGTTGCCGGTGCTTGGCGTGTTTGAATTAGGATGATTGGCGAGCACAATAAAAGTTAGGCCTATTCCTAAAAACAAAGGGGTATATTTTTTATATTTCACGAGGTAGAAGTCGAATAATTTATATTTGGAGTTCTTAAATCAAAACAATTGTTAATCATTCTAGAAGACTTTAAACGTTTTTACCAATTATCGGCATATAAAAGTTTTATTCTGTGGAGCGGCGCATTAATTCTATAATAGCGCAGCTTAAATAAATTGGATTTGGAGAAAGAAATTGCAAGAGGAAGTATTGGCACACCTTCTGAGAGGGACTGATGAGGTTTTGGTTGAGCAGGA
>Ga0172379_10011451_pt1 | contig 10559 bp, 8 predicted proteins | sample GrowelOW334metaG_FD_119756 | JGI IMG/M metagenome (GOLD analysis project Ga0172379, IMG submission 119756) | Groundwater microbial communities from an aquifer near a municipal landfill in Southern Ontario, Canada - Groundwater well OW334 metaG | ecosystem: Environmental > Aquatic > Deep...
AATACATCAGGAACGCCCGTGACACCAACGGCAACAACGGCTCCTCGTGGCTGAACGGCTTCGACGCCTGCGTGTCGCCGAATTTCTGCGTCATCGACGCGCGCTACCCTGATTTCACCACCGTCGATGGCTCTGGCCTGCCCCTGGCGGTCAAGGGCTGCACGGGCGTAGGCGGTATCTGTCCCAACATCTCCCTCAACAAGAGCACTTCCGGCATCGGTGCCGGTCTCTATGGATATGAATCGTCCGCCAACGGATTCACGACGACGCCCTTCGTCCGAGCGGTGTCTCTCGTTATGGTTGGCGGCGGGCAGGACCAGGCCATACTGACGGTGAGGGTGTCATGGACCACTGCACTCTTCACGCCCGTGAAGCAGTTCGTGGTCAAGGAGGTACTCTTTAACATATGACAGACATGAACACCACCGTCACCACAAGGAAGCAGAGAGGGTTCGCCATGCTTTTCGCCGTGCTCACCTCGAGCGTGCTGCTCTCGATCGGTCTTTCCATATTCAGCCTGACCGTCAAGGAGCTCGCCCTGTCGTCGGCCGGAAAGGAATCCCAGATTGCCTTCTATGCGGCCGACAGCGGGGTCGAGTGCGCCCTGTATTGGGATATCACCAAGGCGGCATTCGCCACGTCTTCGAGTCCGCTCGCGAGCCCGACTCTTGAATGTGCCGGACAAGACGGCTTGGCCATATCAGAGGTGAAGGGCTCTTCCGCCGCCACCACGACCTTCTCGTTTGCCCCGACCGATGTCACCCCCTATGATTCCGTGACGCCCTGCGTCTTCGTCAGCGTCGCCAAATATGTTTCCGGCGGGTCGTCAAAGACCCAGATACAGTCCCGCGGATACAATGTGGGATATGAGACGACCGGGCCGACTCCCGAGAACAAATGCACGGGACCGGACACCCTCAAGGTCGAGCGCGCCCTTCTCGTGAACTACTAATCACCGATAATCATCACCGTCATGAGCGATCCGTCCAAGAACATGCGCGAGCGAGCGGAGAAATTGCGCAAGGCCATTGACCTTCATCGCTACAACTATCATGTGCTCGATAGGGAGGACATCTCGGCCGAGGCCCTGGACTCTCTGAAGCGCGAGCTCGCCGAGCTTGAGCTCACCCATCCGGAATTACAGACCGCTGACTCGCCGACCTTGCGCGTGGCTGGCAAACCCCTCCCGCAGTTCCAGAAGGTTCCGCATAAGGTCGCTCAATGGTCATTCAACGACGCCTTCACCGAGGGGGATGTTCGTGACTTCGACGCGCGCGTCAGGAAGTTTATCGAGGGCGAGACGGGTTTTCCGGGCGACCCTCATTATGTCTGCGAGCTCAAGATAGACGGGCTGAAGGTCGTCCTAGAATATCAGAAGGGCGTGCTCGTCCAGGCCGCCACCCGTGGTGACGGATTGATCGGCGAGGACGTCACCCATAATGTCCGCACCATCGAATCGATTCCATTGCGCCTTTCCAGGCCCCTCGACATCATCGTCGAAGGGGAGGTATGGATGTCCAAGTCGAATCTGAAGAGGCTCAACAAAGAGCAGGCGGCGTTGGGCAAGGAGCCTTTCGCCAATCCCCGCAATGTGGCGGCCGGCTCTATTCGTCAGCTCGATCCAAAGATAGCCGCCTCGAGGAGGCTTGATAATTTCGTCTACGACATAGCCCAAATAAACGGCGACATGCCCACATCGCAGTGTGACGAGCTCGGGCTTCTTCGCGAGCTCGGCTTTAAGGTCAATCCCCATTTCAAACGCTTCGATTCCATTGACGGGGTTATCTCATATTGGAGGGAGTGGCAGAAGAAGGCTCCCAAGCAGGACTATCTCATCGACGGCGTGGTGATAAAGGTGGATGAGAGGGCATATCAGGAGGCCATCGGTTACACGGGAAAGGCCCCCCGTTTCGGCATCGCCTTCAAGTTCCCGGCCGAGCAGGTGACGACGATCCTGGAGGACATCGTCTTTCAGGTCGGGCGCACGGGAGTCGTCACGCCCGTCGCCGTGTTGCGTCCGGTCGTCGTCGCTGGATCAAGGGTCTCGCGTGCCACCTTGCACAATGAGGATGAGATACAGAGGCTCGATGTTCGCGTGGGCGACACGGTTATTCTGCAAAAGGCCGGTGACGTCATCCCTGATATCGTCAAGGTCGTGACCGAAATGCGCACGGGCAAGGAGAGGGCGTTTGTCTTTCCGACCCATATCGCTGAATGCGGGGGAGACGGCTCGATCGAGCGCATTCCCGGACAGGCCGCCCATCGCTGCGTGGTCAAGGATTCGCTCACCCTTCAGCGTCGCAAGTTCCATTATTTCGTGTCACGCGTCGCCTTCAACATCGATGGCTGTGGGCCAAAGGTGACTGACGCATTGCTCGATGCCGGCTTGATTTCCACATTCCCCGATTTGTTCACGCTCACCAAGGGTGATGTCATGTCACTGCCGCGCTTTGCGGAGAAGTCCGCCGACAATCTGATCGAGTCGCTCGACAAGGCGCGCTCGCAGACATTGCCGCGATTCATCACCGCCCTTTCCATCGATCATGTGGGCGAGGAGACTGCATATGCGCTGTCCGGACATTTCAAGAGTATCGACGCCGTCGCCACCGCAAAGCGAGAAGAGATAGAGGCGATCGACGGCGTGGGCCCCGTGGTTGCGGCATCGGTGTCTGCCTGGTTTGCAGACAAGGATCATCGAAGGATGGTCGAGAGGCTGGCTAAGGAGGTTTCCATACAGGAGTTTAAGGTGATAGGCACAGGTGCGGCAGTGGGTGAGGCTGGGACCACTGGAGCCGGCTCGCCTGCGCTCGCCGGCCTGACCTTCGTCCTCACTGGCGCAATGCCCAACCTTGATCGCATGGCCGCCGAGGAAATGATTCGCGCCGCTGGTGGCAGCGTCTCGTCATCCGTCTCCAAAAAGACCTCGTACGTGGTCGCGGGCGAGAACGCGGGCTCGAAGCTCGCCAAGGCACAAGAGCTCGGTGTGAAGGTGATTGGGGAAGAGGAGTTGAGGAGTCTTCTTTAGAAAGTTTTTATCTTCTTCGGTTGATTGTTGTAATAGCCTATAGATAGGTGTTTTTCATACATGCTCTGCCGGCAGCCGAACTGTTTTCAGGGCTTGGGTATCGCTCACGTCATGATGCTTAGTGGGAGGTGCCGACTTCGACCGAGGCGACTCGGAAGAAATACCACGCATCAAACCCTCTCGCGATGTTCGGATGTAGCGAACAGGGTGGGATTACAACACCGCATAAAGCCGCCTGTCAGGCGGCTTTATGTTCTCTTTAGGATATTTTCAGCCTTCTTTCATCACTGTTTTGTTATGGTGTGTCGATGGAAATAGAGTCTTTCGGTTTAAGATTATCGGATTACGATAAAATATGGAGTAAATTCTGCTTTCTCGATGAGACGGGTAGTTTGGCTGACTGGAAAGACCCATATTTTACGCTCGGTATACTCAAGATGAGTCAGCCTTACTATCTTCAGAGCAAGATATCCTATGAACGTAATAGGAGAAATTTTCATGATGAGTTGAAGTTCAATAAATTATCGAGACTCAATATTGATTTTGCCAAATGGGTTTTGAATTCACTGTTCGAGACTAGGAGTATCAATTTTTACTCTCTCACGATAAGAAAGGGTGGCGCATACTTTATGGACAATCTCAATTCAGACCAGTGGAGTGCATATGAAAATCTTACGATTAGATTGCTCGATATGGCGCTTGGGAATAGTGAAATCCTCATACTCATCGCCGACCACATCACCGTGCCCAAAGAGATTAAGTTTGAAGTTAATACCAAGAAGAATTTCAATACGCTGCAAAATAGGTTTGCTCTTGCTGGAGTTTGTCGATTCGATTCAAAATCGAATGACCTCCTCCAGGTAGTTGATTTATTGATCGGTGCGATTACCTATGATGTAAAGTACACAAACGCTATCGTCTCAGGGTCGCGGTATAAGATTGAGCTCGTAGACTTTCTGAAGAAATTATTAGGAGTAGATACGTTTGAAGGTGGCTTTCGTGGTGAAAAATTTTGGATTTCTCTCGAAGAGGTTTAGGCAAATGAAAAAGGGCAATCGTCCAATCGGTCGACGCCCTTTCTCGGTACGTATTGGATTATAACTTGGGGGAGGTTTTTTGCAAGTACTAAACACCCCAGGAGAGTGAGGTGTTTAGTATGGCTCTATATCTTGTGATATAGTGTTTCCATGATAACGAGAGAGGACATAGAGAAGCTCGCGACCCTGTCGCGGCTCAAGCTTTCCGAGGACGAGATAGCCCGATTCCAGGGCGAGATGTCCTCGATTTTGGCCTATGTGGACAAGCTGAAGGCCGTCACCGGCTCCGAGTCTGGTCCCGTCATGTCCGTCAATAGAAACGTCCTGCGCGAGGATGCGAATCCGAATCCGAGCGGGGCGTATACTCGAAAGCTCGTTGACCTCGCCCCTCAGCACGAGGGCGATCACGTCAAGGTGAAGAAAATACTTTAAACGTGCCGCATATTTTTATGGATCTCACCAAACTCACCATCGTTCAAGCGCATGAAGGCCTCGTCAAGGGCGACTTTACCGCGCGACAGCTCGCCGAGGCGCATCTCAAGGCCATTGCGGAGAAAGACGGCACCATTGGCACTGATGATGTGGGCGTTCACGCCTATCTCGAGGTGTATGCCGACGTCCTTGCCCAGGCCGACGCAGCCCAGAAAAAAGTTTCTCCGGAAAATATGCTCGCAGGCATTCCGATCGCCATAAAGGACAACATCCTGATTGACGGAAGGCGAGCGGGATCGGCCTCGAAAATCCTCGAGGGATATATCGCGCCTTACGATGCGACTGCCATAACTAAGTTAAAGGAAGCGGGAGCTGTCTTCATCGGCCGCGTGAACATGGACGAGTTTGCCATGGGTGGGTCGACCGAGAACTCGGCGTATGGCGTCACCAGGAACCCTCGAGATCTTTCACGAGTGTCGGGCGGTTCTTCCGGCGGCTCGGCCGCTGCGGTCGCGGGCGACATGGCCATCGCCGCCCTCGGCTCGGACACCGGCGGATCTGTTCGCCAGCCGGCGAGCTATTGCGGCGTGGTCGGGCTCAAGCCGACCTATGGATCGATCTCACGCCACGGCCTCATGGCTATGGGATCATCCCTCGACGTCATCGGCCCCGTCGCCAAGACCGTCACTGACGCCGAGATCCTGTTCAATATCATGAAGGGTAAGGATGCCTATGACAGCACCTCTATAGACGTTGAGACGATTCGGGCAACGGCTGGCGCGGGCAGCATTGCCGGCGCTGATAAGAAGCCCGTTATCGGCGTACCTCGACATTTCCTGACGGGCGGGGGAATTGATGCTGCCGTCATGTCTGCCTTTGACGCCTCTATCGAGAAATTCAAGGCGCTCGGCTTTGAGGTGAGGGATATCGAGCTTCCGAATATCGAGTACTCCCTCGCCGTCTATTACGTTCTCATGCCTGCCGAGGTCTCGACTAACCTGTCCCGATTCGATGGCGTGAAGTACGGCGCCCACAAGGATGGGGCGAACCTGACCGAGGACTATTTCCTGACTCGAGGCGAGGGCTTTGGCCGCGAGGCTCGTCGCCGCATCATGCTTGGCGCCTACGTTCTCTCGTCGGGATACTATGATGCCTATTACAACAAGGCGAACGCCGTGCGCGAGCTCATCAAAGCCGATTTCGCGAGGGCGTTCGCCGCTGACGGCTTTGGCGTCGATGCCATATTCACCCCAACCGCCCCTGCGCCTGCCTTCAAGATAGGCGAGAAGGTCTCTGACCCCGTCGCCATGTATCTCGAGGACATCTTTACCGTCACCGCGAACCTCATCGGCGCCCCGGCCATATCCATTCCCGCGGGCGAAAAGGAAGTCGACGGAAAGAAACTTCCCATTGGCATACAGCTCCTGGCCGCGGAGGGCAGGGAGGACACGCTTTTCACGCTCGGCAAGACTTTTCTCGGCGAAAAAGTATAAAAGGTGTAGAATAGAGCGAGCATGGACTCGATAAACTTCCTCAATCTCGAATACATATTCCTGCGCATAGCGGGCTTCTTCAAAGGCTTCGACATCGTCGCCATCCTCAACTCCATAATCAAGTTCATCGGCCTCATCACGCCTGTGGCCATCGTTGTCGCCCTCTTTCTTCTCTACGTCATCCTGTACGCCTACATCCGACTGAAGAAGCTCGAGAAGGTCGAGGAGAAGAAATTCCACGCCCTGCGCTTTAGGGAGGTTTCTGCCGAGCACGGCAACGATCCCGTGCTCAACCAGAAGTGGATGCAGGTCGAGACCCACATCAACTCGACGAATCCGTCCGACTGGAGGCTTGCCATACTTGAGGCAGATATCATGCTGGGCGATGTCCTGAACAAGATGGGGTATCAGGGCGATTCGATCGGCGAGCAGCTCAAAGGTGTTGAGGAGAGCGACTTCCTGACCCTTCAGGATGCCTGGGAGGCCCACAGGGTCCGAAACCAGGTCGCCCATGAGGGAAGCGACTTTCAGCTGAACGAGAGGGATGCCAAGCGCATCATAGGCCTTTACAAGAAGGTTTTCAGCGAGTTTTTCTATATATAGGGCTATCGCATCGCCGCCACTTGCGCCAAATTTTTAGGCGTTGTATACTAATCACCTCAATAGCGGGGTAGAGCACCGGTAGCTCGACAGGCTCATAACCTGTAGGAGGTGGTTCAATTCCACCCCCCGCAACAAGTAAGTAAAACACCCCGACATTCGGGGTGTTTTCTTTGATCTGATGACGAGAGGGTGAAAATGACCCTTCCGACATTTTCCTCGACCGGAGAGATGCGGAAACGCCTGCTCGAGGCCGTCCTGTGACGGAGGGTCTTGCGGCCGCGTTTCCCGTGTGTTTGGTTGCTTCAAAATTATTGCAATTAGCATGTGCGAGAATTAAAATATCTTTGATACGCGGTCTTATTTATTAAAATTTCTTAAACAGACAACGCATGTTCAAGCACATCAAGAAGCGAGACGGTCGATCGGTGCCTTTCGACGCCGGGAAGATAGCCCAGGCAATCGAAAAGGCGGGCAAGGCAACGGGTGAATTCGATGGAAAGGTCGCCGCTGAGCTCGCAAAGAAGGCCATATCGCTCGCTTCCAAGAAGGTGGGGGACAGGACTCCCTCGGTCGAGGACCTGCAGGATGCCGTGGAAGAGGCTCTCATCTCCTCTCTTTACCACCAGACCGCCAAGGCATACATTCTCTATCGCGAACAACATGCGGCCATGCGTGCCTTCGCCACGGCCTCGTCGCTCGACCTCATAGACAGCTATCTCGAGAAGCTCGACTGGCAGGTCAAGGAGAACAGCAATATGGGCTACTCCCTCCAGGGGCTCAACAACTACATTTTTTCTGAGGTGAGCAAGACATACTGGCTCAACAAGGTCTATCCACAGAATATTCGTGCAGCATACGAGAGCGGAGACCTCCACATACACGATCTCGGCACGCTTTCGGTCTATTGCGTGGGCTGGGATCTCATGGATCTCCTCACGGAGGGATTTCGCGGCGCGCCGGACAAGATAGAGTCTGCTCCGCCAAAGCATTTCCGTACGGCTTTGGGCCAGATGGTCAATTTCATGTATACCCTCCAGGGTGAGGCGGCCGGGGCGATCGCCTTCTCGAACTTCGACACCCTGCTCGCACCCTTTATTCGATTCGACAAGCTTTCGGCGAAAGAGGTCAAACAGTCCCTCCAGGAATTCATATTCAACATGAACGTGCCGACCCGCGTCGGCTTCCAGACGCCGTTCTCGAACATCACCCTTGACCTCACGCCGTCGCCTAACTTCAAGAAGCAGGGAGTCGTCATAGGCGGAAAGATAATGAAGGAGACATATGGCGAGTTCCAGCCGGAGATGGACGTGCTCAACTCCGCCCTCTTCGAGGTCATGGCCGAGGGAGATTCGGCGGGCCGCGTCTTCACCTTCCCGATCCCGACCGTGAACGTCACCAAGGATTTCGATTGGGAGAATCCAAAGCTCAAGGGCCTTTGGGAGATCACCGCAAAATATGGCGTGCCGTATTTCAGCAATTTCATCAATTCGGACATGAAGCCCGAAGACACGCGATCCATGTGCTGCCGCCTCAGGCTCGACCTCGAGGAGCTCGACAGGAGAGGGGGAGGGCTCTTTGGCGCAAACGCGCTCACCGGATCGGTCGGCGTGGTGACCATAAACCTGCCGCGACTGGCTTATATATCGAAGGACGGCGGCAAGGAGGAGTTCTTCCGCGTCATCGCCGAGAAGATGGACATAGCCAAGGAAAGCCTCGAGATCAAGCGTAAGATGCTCGAGCGCCTGACGGATGCCAATCTCTATCCATATACCAAGTTCTATCTGCGTAATATCAGGTCGGCATTCGGCGCATACTGGTATAACCACTTCTCGACCATCGGGCTCGTCGGCATGAACGAGGCCTCCCTGAACCTCATCGGCAAGGACATCGGATCGGAGGATGGTCAGGCCTTCGCCGCGGAGACGCTCGATTTCATGAGGAAGCGACTCGTGGGCTATCAGAAGGAGACGGGAAACCTCTACAATCTCGAGGCAACACCGGCCGAAGGCACGGCCTATCGCCTGGCCCTCAAGGACAAGAAGCTCTATCCGGACATCATCGTGGCGAACGAGGCCGAGTACAAGGATGGCGCGCAGCCGTTCTATACGAACTCGTCCCACCTGCCTGTCAATTATACGGACGATATCGTCGAGGCCCTGGACATTCAGGATAATCTCCAGACCAAATACACGGGAGGAACTGTCATCCATCTGTTCCTTGGCGAGAGGATCGCGGACGCGAGTGCCGTGCCGGGACTTGTCCGGAAGATCTGCGAGGGGTATAAGCTGCCATACTTCACCCTGACCCCTACGTTCAGCGTCTGCAGGTCGCACGGCTATATGGTCGGCGAGCATCATCTCTGCCAGACTTGTAAGGCCGAATGCGAGGTCTATTCGAGAGTCGTCGGGTATCTTCGTCCGGTGAGCCAGTGGAATTCAGGCAAGCAGGCCGAGTACAAGATGCGTGAGCTCTATGTCCCCGCGGTCGCCGGGGTCGACGCGCGAATCCTCGCGGGAGTCGGCGTCCTAGCCGAGTAACATGGTCTTCGGAGGCTTCGAGAAATTCACCCTCATAGACTACCCGGGGAAGGTGGCCTGCATGGTCTATACCATCGGATGCAACTTCCGATGCCCGTATTGCCACAATCCGGAGCTTGTGGACGAGACGGTCGAGGTCCGCTATGGCGAGGAGGAGATATTGGCCTTCCTCGACAGGCGAAAGGGCATGATCGATGGCATTGTCATCACGGGCGGAGAGCCGACCATGCACGATGACCTCCTCGATTTCATGAAGAAGGTTAAGGACAGGGGCTTTTTGGTGAAGCTCGATTCGAACGGCACTCGCCCCGCCATGATCAGGGAGGCCATAGACAGGAAGCTCGTGGACTATATCGCCATGGACATGAAGGCGCCCCTGTCCCGCTACAGCCAGACCGTGGCACGACCCGTGGACACGGAGGCAATCGCGGAAAGCATTGCCCTCCTCATGTCCTCTCCCGTCGAGTACGAGTTTCGGACGACGGTCATCAAATCGCTCGTCTCGCCCGAGGAGATCGAGGAGATTGGCAGGGAGATCAAGGGGGCAAAACGTTACTATCTCCAGAAGTTCATCCCCACCAAGCTCCTGAACCCTCAGTTTCGCCGGAAGACCACCTACACCGACGAGGAGTTCGAGGGCTTTCGCAAGACCTTATCAGCCTATGTCGCCTATTGTGGAATACGATAAGACCATATATCTCGATCATGCTGCCACGACGCCCCTCGACCCCGAGGTGCTCGCCGTCATGATGCCCTATTTCGACGGCCGATATGGCAACGCCTCTTCGATGTATGCGAGCGGCAGGAGGTCGGGACAGGTCCTGCGCGAGGCACGACAGGCAGTGGCGGAGATCCTGAACGCCCTGCCGGAGGAGATCATCTTCACGGGCTCGGGCACCGAAGCGGACAATATGGCCATTCTCGGCGTGGCTCGGGCCAATCGGACGGCCGGTGACCACATCATCATCTCGTCCATCGAGCACAAGGCCGTGACGGAATCGGCAAAGAAGCTCGAAAGGGAGGGTTTCTCGGTCAGCGTCTTGCCGGTGGGCAGGGACGGTCTGGTGAGCGTCGAGGCGTGCCTCGCCCTCATAACGTCTCGTACCACCCTCGTGTCGGTCATGTACGCCAACAACGAGATAGGGACCATAGAGCCAATCAGGGAACTCGCGGACGCCGTGCGGAAGCTCAGGGGGGCGAATCCTTTCCCGCTCTTCCATACCGATGCCTGCCAGGCGGCAGGAGCCCTCTCTCTCGACGTTCAGGAGCTTGGGGTAGACCTCATGTCGCTCAATGGGTCAAAGATATACGGCCCCAAGGGCGTGGGGGCACTTTACAAGAAGAGGGGTGTGCGCATTGACCCCGTGATCGTCGGCGGGGAGCAGGAGATGAGCCTGCGGGCGGGGACGGAGAGCGTGCCTCTCATCGTCGG
>Ga0172379_10011452_pt1 | contig 10559 bp, 9 predicted proteins | sample GrowelOW334metaG_FD_119756 | JGI IMG/M metagenome (GOLD analysis project Ga0172379, IMG submission 119756) | Groundwater microbial communities from an aquifer near a municipal landfill in Southern Ontario, Canada - Groundwater well OW334 metaG | ecosystem: Environmental > Aquatic > Deep...
GGCTTGATTATTTAATAATTCCGTCGCGTAGGCATGCCGCAATTGGTGTGGAGTCACTTTTAACCCCACCTCTTTAAATGCCTTGGTAATGGTATATCTTAGACTATTTTCGCTTAATTTTTTACCTTTTTCCTCAAAAACAAATTCTTTCCCATTGTGAGAGCTAAAATAGCGATTTCCTTCATTTGTTTTAAGGTAAGAACCGGAAGGCACGAGAGTACAATCGACGTAAGTTCCCGGAGGAGTCTCAACAACATGCAGGTTTTCATTGGAGACATCTCCCCAAATGTTTTTTTCTTGAGGTTTTGAATTCCACAAGATTCTTGAGTGTCCTTCTTGCACAACTAACCGATAAAGGCGATCTGCAGAGGTGGTAAATTCAGGAGTTGAAGAGGTGAGTTTGGATAAAATATTAAGATCGGTATCGGTAATTTCATTTTTAATCTCCGAATCAAGAACGGAATCAATATTTATGGGTCCTGCTTGACTCGTTTCGATGTTAGAGAGTTTTCCCTCCTTCTGAATAGCGGGAGCAGGGGACGGCTTTGCCGGAGGGAGAGTTAATCCATCCGAGGTCACTAAATAAACCTTTTGAGTGCCTTTTTCATCCGTGGTGGTAAGGGTAAGGGGACCCTTCTCATCCTTTGTAGAAAAATTCATTCGTGTCCCTTGGGGAAAAGGATAATTGGCAGGCGGAGATTTTTCAGAAAAAACCAAAAGAGTTTGATATTGTTTTGCTTGGGGATCTTGCCCGATTTTTTCGAGTTGGATTTTGACGCCGGATTTCACAAGTAATTCTTGCGCCTTGGGAGAAATGGGCCCAAGACCCACCGGCTGGTCAATGATAATTTTTTTCAATAAATCTTCATGAGGTTTTTCCCCTTTCTTTTCCGTTTCTTTGGCTGGCGCTTGGGCAGTTCCTTCTTCTGTGCGATCTTGAAACCGCTTAGCGATCCAGTGTCCATTTTTGCCACCTTTTTCTTCCCATCGGATAATGTAATCCTCGGGATTGCCATGGTCATCAAGGATGCGATTGACGAGATCCTCACGGGATTCACCCTTATAATCGGGGTGGCTCGACGGATGTTGGGGGTCATCGAGTCTGCGATCATCCTTGCGTTCCTCTTTACGGTCTTGTCTTGCGGTAACTTTATCGATATGTGCGTCTTGGCGTGCAACAGCATCTCTTTTCAGCCCGGCCGTTTCTTCATGTTGGCGAAATTGTTTTTTGAGGGTTTTTTGAACGTCTTTTCTTTCAACGAATTCGCGCATGGCATCCGCCACCGCTTCCTCGATGGTTTTTCCTTTAAGTGAAATGGAAATGGAATCTTCGGAGAAAGAAGAGGCGGTCGTAACCGCTTCGCTATCCGGGAGCCCCTTCACCTTAAGTGCAAAATGAGCGTTTAGATTTTTTTCTTGTAGGTCATTAGGATCGGGATTAATGCCAAGCCTTGCTCCCACAAGTTCAACATACGAGCCTTTTCCTCCCATCCCGCCCGCAGTATCAAAAAAAGCATTATGAAGAACAGCTCCGGCTTCCGAAAAATGATCGTCAAAAAGATTGGGACCATAAGCTCCTTCAGTCGCTCCATACCGGATGCCTTGAGTGGAATCGGTCAATCGTTGGTATTCTTCCAAGGCATTCACAACAGATTCAAGGGCGCGTAGTTTCATTAAAGGGTCTGCGTTTTGTTTTCTGGAAACATCACTGCGATCAATGCGTTGTTTAAGGAAAGTAGGGAGGGATTGATACGCCGAGAAAAGGTCGAATTTTTTACCCCCCATTTTTTCTAATGTCTCATTTTTGCGGATTTCGAGGGCTTTCATTTTTGTCTCAATGGAATCGGGAGGGGTAGAGGTGACTTTTTCGAGTGAGGCAGCAAGGAGGGGGGCGCCGGGGGTGTGAATAGAAGCTATTGTCGCGGAAACCGTAGAGGCAGTCACCGCATTCAAGAGTTTTGAATCGGGGATAGTTGATGTTGTTTTTTGCAAAATACGATCCAAGCGTTGGTCCACATTGGCTTGAAGCGCTTCGGTTTTTAAAAGGGTGTCCATTGAGACTGCCTCAAGCGCTTTTGAAAAACCATCATGCATTCTTTGCGCTTGGTTGTGCAGTTCTTGGAATTCGGTTCCTTGAGGCGTAGCTTTTTGAGGATCCACACTGCTTAAATTTTTTTCAAGCGTGGTGATGGCAAGTTTAAGCGCTTGAAGCTTACCTTCCACTTGTTTGAGTTCTTTTGCGGCTTCTTCAGGGGTAAGAGGAGTTTCTTTAAGGGGCGCCGATGTTTCTCCCGCTTCTGGAGGAGGGGGTGCCTTCTCTGTTTCACCAAAAACCCTCCTCGCTTCCGCGATTCTCCACCCTTCCCACTGATTGAATAGACATCGCAACAACATGGCTTAGGTTTTATCAAGTTCGGAAAGCAAACCGGAGAGAGATTCTTCTTCGTCGGCCTTATCTTTGGATTCAATGGAACGCATGGCCGCCGGGATCGTATGCGCATTGAAGTCACGAATTTTTAGGTTGTAATCGTTTGCAAGGGCGGTTTTTTTTGCCGCATCTTCTTGCATAATTTTTTCATAATTGCCTTCTTCCTCCTTAAGAACCGCTAAAATTTGTTGAATTTGCGCCTCACTCAATTGAGGCTCGGAAGCCAATAATTTTTGACGCATTTTATCGGTCAAAACTTTGGAATTTTGGATCGCGATTTGGAGGAGGGAGGCCATACAAAAAATAATCCTTAAAAAATCTTATAATTATACGCCTTTTTGAGGAGAAAAACAACACCCGGAAATTTATTCAACAAAAGGAAAAACCTGTTCAAATTCATTATCATTCTCGGGTTCTTTGTAAACCGTCAAATGATTCAGGGAAATAGGCTCACTCAAGTCCAATGTCATTGTCGTTAAATCACTCCCCCCTGTACAAGCCATACCCTCTTCAACCAAATAAATCATTATAAGATCTTCCTTCTTTTTTATGGAATCCACTTCCAAATCAGTGCAAGTATTTTGCGTAACCGTAATCGAAACAATATCGTTATCCCCGGATAGCACCACCGGATTCTTTTCGATTTCTTGATAGTGCGTTCTACATTCCTCGTCCCAAAAGCTACATATAAATTCAGTGTTTTGACTGACGATAGAAATGGTATTCGATGGATGGCCACAACCGGGGATGATCATAGAAATAAACAACAACCCCGTAGCCAAGCGAAATTTTAAAGGCAGGGACGGAAAGGATGATTTTTGCATGAGCCCATTATACCGCCCTCCAACGTTTAGCCAAAAGGCTCATATTGCACTCTGTGGCGCATTTGTTTACCCTAAAACCATGCTGAAGTTGTATTCTCAACTCATCGGTCTTCCGTTTTATCTCCTTGATGAAGAACAAAAAGGCGGAATTATTACGCAACTTATTTTAGACCCCGAGAGGGGCAATCTTGTGGCGCTCATCACTATGGGAGGGCAATGGATCGCGGCCTTGGATGTGGCGCCGTTTAACGGGGAATATTGGGAAATTTCTTCCGGCGATGCCTTGCTGGAAGAAGGGGAATTGGTCCGAGTGATGGAAATTCCGGAGAAAAAACGATGGCTTATTCACAAGCCTGTGGTCACTAAAGATGGGGAATATTTGGGCCGAATTGACGATTTTGTGATGGAAATGGAAACCCTAACCCTTGCGCAATTGTATGTGACTAAGAAATTCCTTTTTTTAACCAGTGAAAAACGCATCATTCACCGGAGTGAAATCTTGGAAATCACAGAAAAATCCGTGGTTGTGAAAAACGACCGCATCGAGGCCCCGGAAACCTTAAAAGACTATTTTAAACTCAAAGAAAAGGTGGGGGCGCTCGAACCGTCGCAAATTAGGTGCCCCTTTCGCTTAAAAATGATTCAAAAGACCCCATTTCGCCAGAGCGAAATGAGGTCTTGATTTTGACAATCAAAATCCACTGTTTTTTTAATCCGACGTTTAGGTGGAAGCCTGATCTCCGACTCCGGCGCCGATCACGGTATTTACGATGGCGTAAGAGAGAAGAATGACGACGATTCCAACCACCGCGTAGATCAAGATTTTTTTGGCTTTGCCAACTCCTTCATCATTGCCGGCGGATGTGACATAGAGAACACCTCCATAGATGATCATGAGGGTGGCCAAGAATCCGAGGAAATAAAGGAAGAAGTTAACCATGGTGCGAGCCAGGGTGCGGAAGCTGCCTTCGCCATTTGTGGCATCGGCAACGTTTTGGGGCACATCTTCGGTTGAGATGAGCTGAGCATGGGCGATGTCAACTGAGAACAAGTGAAGCGCAATAAGGCCGAAAGCCATGAGTCCGAGGACAATGGCACCTTGCTTCACCGTGGTCTTTGTGAGGGAGGAAACCATACAGTGGATTGTTAAAAATTAAATAATGAATAAATAATAATCGAGAGGTTTATATAATTATACTATAAAAAAGTTCTCTATACAACTCGAATGCGGGAGGACGGGTTGACTCCCGGGCAAGTTATGGGTTGTTTTTAACGATAATAACCTCCTCTTCCAGTGCGATTTGGAAACGGTCAAATACCGATTTTTTAACCTGATCACGAAGGGAAAGGAGGTCTTGTGCCGAAGCCATCCCGGTGTTGATAAAAAAGTTAGCGTGCTTGGGTGAAATTTGGGCGCCACCGACGCGAAATCCCTTGAGCCCGCATTGGTCAATGAGCAGTCCCGCGGGGCTCTCCGGAGAGGGATTTTTGAAAAAAGAACCGGAACTGAAGCCCGGAGGTTGTTTCTTTGCGCGTTCTTGGAGGAAATAAGCCGCGGTTTTCTCAGGATCAGATTGCGTTTTTGTCAATTTTAAAGTGATGCGTAAAACAATTTTATGCGTTTCTTTGAGTCGGCTCCAGCGATAACGAAAATTAAAATAATTTTGATCAACTTCTTTGGTTTTTCCGGAAAGGGGATCGTACAAAAGGGCACTTTCTACAAGTTGGGCCATTTCTTTCCCAAAGCAACCCGCATTACCGCAAACCGCACCTCCCAGAGTCCCGGGGAGGCCACTCATTTCTTCGAGTCCGGATAACCCTGCTTTTTCAGCCACTTTAAGGATGGAAGGCCATGTGGCTCCCGCCTCAGCAATGAGTCGGTCCTCTTTTATTTTAAGGCCCGTCATTTCCATTTTTATCACCAATCCACGGAATCCTTCATCCAAAAAAAGAACATTACTCCCGTTTCCCAAGACAAAAATACGACAGTTTTCACTTTTCGCTTCTGCCGAAATTTTCAAGAAACTCTCAACATCTCGCGCCGAATAAAAATAATCCGCAGGCCCGCCCACACGAAACGTGGAATAAAGTTTAAGGGGGATCAGTTGTTTAACTCCGGGAAAATCCTTAAGTGCCATGGCTTATTCGTAGCGTTTTGGAGGGAAAAATGCAATCTTTGACATGGATTTATTTAGGTCAAAATGGGTAAGGAGGTGTTTCCGAAGTCACATTTTTAAGGAAGAAATGCTGAGAATCATGATCCGAGGCATTTCGCTCCTATGGGACTGAGGGAATACCTCCTTGCCCCGAATGACTTGAAACAAAAGGTTAAATATGATTTTATTCTGTCGCTCTTTGCCGACATAGCTCAGGGGTAGAGCAATAGTTTTGTAAACTATGGGTCCTCGGTTCGAATCCGAGTGTCGGCTCCAGAAGGAATAGGATAAATATTTTTGCGAAATTGGGCGTTCTAATGTAGAACACCACTATCGGTATTTAAAATCACGGGCAGGTACCAAAGCGGCCAACTGGGGCGGACTGTAAATCCGCTGGCTCTGCCTTCGGGGGTTCGAATCCCTCCCTGCCCACCAGAAAAAATCGTTAAACGATTTTTTCGTATTCCCGAATTTTGCATTTTCTTTACTCCATCAAAATCGAACTCGCCGCCGCCTGGATCACTTCTTGATCGATGGCGAAGTTTTCAGGTTCGGTCATTAAGAAAAACACGAAATTCGCCGCAGGGTTGTCTTTGTCCATGGTGAGGTAAATCCATTCGGATTTGACCGGAGTTTCATTCCATGTGCCTTCATAAATTTCGAATGTAACATCATAATCCCCGATTTTTCCAACTCCTTCTTCCGCGAGAGTGACATTCACCGCCTTATACGCTTCATCTAATCCGTAAGCGCGCCACATCACGAGCATGGTGGGATCGCTGTCTCCGGTCCGTTCGGCGGGAAGATACTTGATGTGTAAATCATCCGATTCCGTGGCCGCCCAATTCGTTGGATATAAAAAATGAAGCCCGAGAAGACTGCCTTTATAGAAATTAAATCCTTCATAAGGGACGCATCCTCCATGAATTTGCTTGACGCATTGAGTCCCTTCGGCCTTATAACCGAATTCCGTGGTGTCAACAACGGGAACCGCGGATTCGTCCCCTTCGATTGGATTGTTTTCATCAAAAAGAGTGGGGCCTTGTTCTTCACCAAAACAACCATTCAACAGGAGAGAAAACGCTACGATGGAAAGCCCGAAAAGAAAAGTGGAACGTTTCATGAAGAAAAGGATTAAGGAGCTAAAAAAACCTTAATTTAAAGGCGTGGCCAAGCATAACTTTTTTTATTCTTGAGATCAAGTATAATCCAATTATGCCCCAATTTATTATCCAAGGAGGAATCCCGTTGCAAGGATCCCTTCACATCCATGGATCCAAAAATGCGAGTTTGCCGATTCTGGCCGCCACGTTGCTGACCGATGAGTCGTGCGTGCTTCATAATGTGCCCGATATTTCAGATGTGCATGCGTTCATCGATATTTTAAAAGGGGTTGGAGGGGAAGTGAGCTTTGAACAAGGAACGGTTCATGTTCGAACGGAAAAAATTAAAAATACTACGGCTTCGCCTGAATTGGTGAAGCACATGCGCGCTTCGATTTTGCTCATGGGGCCCCTATTGGCGCGTCATGGTGAAATTGAATTGGCTTTTCCGGGAGGCTGCGTGTTGGGCAAGCGCTCGATTCATGCGCACACGCACGCGTTCACCAAATTGGGGGCCGAGATCATTGAAAAAGAATTTGCCGTGCAAGCGCGACGAAAAAAACTCAAGGGTACCCACGTTTTGATGTCTGAAGCCAGTGTGACGGCAACGGAAAATGCAGTGATGGTCGCCGTATTGGCGGAAGGAAAAACCACGATTCATTGGGCCGCCATGGAACCGCACGTCCAGGATTTATGCCAATTTTTGGTGAAAATGGGGGCGAAAATTGAAGGGATGGGGACACATACTTTGGTGATTCACGGGGTTGAAAAATTACACGGCGCGGAATACACGGTAACCAGTGATTATCTCGAGGCCGGGACCTTGGCTGTGGCTGCGCTTTTGACGCGGGGAGAGGTGACTTTGCAGGGGATTGTTCCCGGACATCTGGATAGTTTTTGGCAGAAACTGGAGGAAGTGGGCGCGCGATTTGAAATCAAAGGGGATTGCGTGACATTGAAGCCCTTGCCAAAAGGAGAATACTTTAAACCGGTCGAGCAATTAAAAACCGCGGTTTTCCCGGGGTTTGCCACGGATTTGCAAGCGCCATTTTCCATTTTGCTCACGCAGGCTAAGGGAAAAAGTCGTATTTTTGAAACCTTATTTGAAGGCCGGCTCAATTATTTATCCGAGCTCGAAAAAATGGGAGCAAAAGTTGACCTCCACAACCCGCAACAAGCCACGATTTACGGGCCAACTCAATTGCAAGGCGCCTCGATCAAAAGTTGCGACATTCGCGCCGGGGCCGCCATGGTGCTTGCTGCGTTGGCCGCTCAAGGGACTACTCATATTCATGACATCGACTACATCGATCGTGGGTATGAAAAATTGGACGAGTGCTTGAGAAGTTTGGGGGCAAAAATCGAGAGGGAATAAAGAGAAAATTTAGGGGCATTTCCATTCAACTCGGACTCGTTCTTTTTCCGTGCTTTGCATTGCAATATCCAACGCTTCCAACGTTTCAAGCGTCTCGGAATGCGGATGTCCAAATGAATTTTCTTCCCCAAATTGGATCACCATCAAATCCGGGTCCACGGCTTCCAAGAAATCAAGACTTGAGGCGGTTCGGCTCCCGTGATGGCCGGCTTTTATCAGTTCGGCCGACATATCAATCCCATGAGATAAAAGTGATTTTTCGACTTCCAGTTCGGCATCACCCTGGAAAAGTGCGGAATGTCCACACGCCTCCAACCGAAAAACAATTGAGGAATTATTGATGTTTTCCATCGAAGTCCCGGCCAGAGAAGTGTAAGGGAAGAGAAGATCGAAGGTTGCACGGCCGAACTCAAAATCTTGAGAAGCGGAAGCGATGAAAAACGGAATATTTTGATCTTGAATTTCATTTAGAAAAGCCTCATACGAGGAATCGTTGTACGTCATCCCGGTCATGAGCACGGCTCGCACTCGGTATCGTCGCAACACCTGAACCAACCCATCGACATGATCCGCATGCGGGTGGGTAAGAATGACGAGATCAATGGTTCGATCCATAAACGGCATAACCTCACCGAGTTCGGAAAGTACGTTTTGGTCCGGCCCACCATCCACGAGAATGCGATACGGCCCCGGAATCGTGATCAAGATGGAATCCCCTTGGCCAATAGCCAAAAAATCAAGATACAGCGTGTCGGATCGCGGTGTTTTATAAAAATAGATCGCAATAAGAATTATGAAAATCAAACCGCCATAAATGATATTTTTGTTACAAAACACCCCCGCAGTATAGCAGGGGTATCATGAACAAAATGTTAAAATAAAATGAACTCGCTTATTTCTTTTTTTTCTTTCCCAAGAGTCCTCCTCCCAGCAAGGCGCCAATGGCCAAAAGAATAATTTCCGGGCCGGTCACAGGCAAGGCGGCAGTCACCACCATTCCCGTGCTTTCATTCCCTACGGCATCTCGAGTGGCAACTTTAAACATATACGTTTCGCCTTCCACTCCACTTTCGTAGACATAGGAGGTGGTGTCGCTGCCCAAGGCTCCCACTTGTTCAAATGAGACCCCTTCGTCTTTGCTCATATAAAGAATTTGATCCACAAGGTCCCCTGCGGTATTCACGCTCTTTTCCCAACTTAAATTCACAACCGCATTCGCAACATCGGCAAGAAAGTTGGAAACATCTTCGGGGGCAATCGTGTCCACCGGGGTTTCAACCACCGGGGCGGGAACCGTATACGTTCCGGAACTGTTGAGGTCGCCGGTCGTGGCATTGCCTTTGGCATCCATCAATCCGGTCACGGTAATAAAGTAATCCGCGGAAGCGGTTTGTTCGGGAGTGGTTAAAACCACCACCGTCTTATCTTCCACCGGAGTGCCATCGATCGTGGTTTCATCCGTTGTTTTGTACGTCACGGAAACCAAGGGAACCGCAGCACCGGAATCATCGGAAATTTCAAACGGAGCAAGAGTCAAATCAATACCATCGTCGGCATTGGCATCCACCGGGAGCACCACTTCTTCATTAAATGTGAGTTCAACGGTCGTGAGATCAACCGCCTCCACGGTTTTGAGAACCGGGGCGGTCGTGTCTTCTTCGGTTGTCGCAGGGACGTCACCTGTCGGAGTATCTTCAGAGGGGGTTTCTACAACCACACATTCAACTCCGGTATAAACCGCGGTGTCGGACGTGCCGCTCACCATGGCATTGCCATAGAGGTCTTTAATCGCGGTGCCCACAGTCATAAGATATTGGGCGCCTTTTTCCATCGTATCCGTTGTGAGCACGAGAACCGCTGGATTTTTTTCATCCACAGCTACGGCCGTCACTTCGAGATAAAGGGTGTTATCGAGATTTTCAATCGAGAAAGCAGAGCCCGCATCTTGAGCCGGGACTTCCACGGCTTCGGAAAAAGTCACTTTCAGTTCCGTGCAATTGGTTGCTACGGAGGAAACCACGGTCGGAGGCACGCCATCGTTGGCGGAAGCGGAAGGAGTGGTCGAAACTTCGAGACTGTAATCCACACTTTCATTGCCTGCGAAATCGAGTGCGGTCACGGAAAAATAATAAGTCGTGTCATTGGTGAGCCCGGTCACGGTGTATTCAAGGACATTGCCCACAGTCACGGAATCCATATTATAAGATTCACCGGCCGCATCCACGGTTTCGGTTCCCAAATAAATTTTGTAACCCGTCACCGCCACATTGTCGGTGGAAGCATCCCAAGAAAGGGTGACAGCACCATCGCCGGGAACGGCTTTGACATTGTCCACATAACTCGGCTCCTTGGTATCCGAGGCAGTGGCAACCGCAGTCGTGTCGGTTGTAGCCGCCGTGGCCAAAAAGGGTGAAAGGAACACGAGCCCGCTCACCAGCGTGAGGCCTGTAACAAGGGCTAAAACAGACTTGGACGAAACCTTTGAAAGCATAGACATGGGTTTTGTTTTTAATGTTTTTTAAAAAGAAATCTTAGAATCATACCATAAAAGAGGGAGGATTTCAAGAATTGAAAGATTGACTTAGTCTGAAATAGTATTATAATGCTAGGCCGGAATGTCAAAAATGAATAACGATTTTGTAATAAAAAGACACAAAATGTAAAATGGGGGAC
>Ga0172379_10011453_pt1 | contig 10559 bp, 11 predicted proteins | sample GrowelOW334metaG_FD_119756 | JGI IMG/M metagenome (GOLD analysis project Ga0172379, IMG submission 119756) | Groundwater microbial communities from an aquifer near a municipal landfill in Southern Ontario, Canada - Groundwater well OW334 metaG | ecosystem: Environmental > Aquatic > Deep...
AATTAGGATTTTAGATTTAATTATAAATTTTTATTGCATGCCTAAAATTAACTTTAAGATCGTTACTCCCGAGCGAGTCGTTTACGAAGCTGATATTGATCAGGTGACTTTGCCGACTGCGAGCGGGGAAATCACAATATTGCCGAATCATATTCCTTTGGTCAGTCTTTTGGCCGCGGGTGAGCTTTTGATCAAGGCCAATGGCAAGGAAATACCCCTGGCCGTGGCCGGCGGATTTGTAGAGGTTGGAAAAAATAAAGTCGTAATTCTAGCCGACAGCGCTGACAAAGTGGAAGAAATTGATGCCGCGAGAGTAGAAGAAGCCAGAAAGCGCGCCGAAGAGATACTAAAGACCAAGAAAATTGATTCCGAGGAATACGCAACTTTTGCCGGACAATTGGAACGGGAATTGGCCAGGCTCAAAGTGGCGAGAAAGCACCGCAAGAGCGCGCCAACCTCCTTGCCGCATATTGAGGAATAAGGAGATAATACAGAAAACAAGAAAATCATTAAGACATGTTCAAACTTTTTTCAAAAATATTTTCCACTCCAAAAAATATAATTCCCATTACCTCAGCCGCTTGCAAAGAGACTGAGATTATTGCTATTGGCGAAAAAATACAGGATAAAGTAAAAAAATTATTCCAAGGATCTTTGGCTATCAGGCAGGTGGATGCTGGTTCTGATAATGCTTGCGAACAAGAGCTGGTTGCCCTTTCCAACGCTTATTATGATGTAGAGCGTTTTGGAATTCATTTTGTGGCTTCACCCAAGCATGCCGATATGCTCCTCGTAACCGGGCCCGTAACGCGCAATATGGCTGAAGCCCTGAGAAGAGCCTACGAGGCGACGCCTAATCCCAAAATCGTGGTAGCTCTCGGCGATGATGCTATTAACGGCGGAATATTTCGAGGATCTTATGCCATAGCAGACGAAGTAAACAGTGTTATACCGGTAGACTACAATATTCCCGGCGATCCGCCTTCGCCCAAAACAATTATTTGCCATTTATTAAAGATACTGGAAACGCTAGACGCTAAATCAGCGCCGCAAAAATAGTATGATGAATCTTATTGCCTCTTCAACCGGTTTTATTATATTGATAACCCTTTTCGCTATTGGAGCGATTGGCGCTTTGTTATTGCAAAAAAATGATAACTGGGCCAATTGGTGGGGCAGTTCTCTGGCGATTGTCGGATCTCTCTGGGGCATACTTTTTTCTTTTTCAATGCTCGGCAACGGGGAGACATTGTCCTTTTCTCTCGGCACTTCAATTTTTCCTTTTTTGTCGTTTTCTCTGGCGATTGACAAATTATCGGCTTTTTTTATTTTTATTATTTCTTTGATTGCGCTTTTTTGTTCTATCTACGGCTTGGGGTATATCAAGCATTATTATAAAAAATATAGCATCGGTTCTTTGGGGTTTTTTTATAATTTGTTCATTGCCGGAATGCTCCTGGTCGTGGCCGCGGCTAATGGCCTATTCTTCCTTATCGCTTGGGAAATCATGTCCGTGGCATCGTATTTTCTGGTAGTTTACGATCATAATGACGAAGATAATGTTAAGGCTGGATTTCTCTATCTCATAATGACCCACATCGGCACAGCCTTTATTATCCTGGCGTTTATTTTGTTGTATCAATTTACCGGTTCTTTTGATTTTATTGCCATAAAGGCAGGCGCCACTCTCATCCCTCCGGCCATAAAAGATATTGTTTTTCTTTTAGCGCTTGTCGGCTTCGGCACCAAGGCTGGCGTTATCCCATTCCATGTTTGGCTGCCCGGCGCTCATCCGGCCGCGCCGTCGCATGTTTCCGGGCTGATGTCAGGCGTGATGATCAAGACCGGCATTTACATGATGATTAGGATTTTTTTGGATCTGCTCCAGCCCATTCCCGTTTGGTGGGGATTTACTGTGCTCGTCATCGGAGCAGTGTCGGCTCTCTTGGGAGTTTTGTATGCGCTCACGGAACATGATATCAAGCGGCTTTTGGCTTATCATAGTATTGAAAATATCGGTATTATTCTTTTGGGCCTCGGCAGTTCGCTCGTCTTTCTCTCTCTCGGCTTGCCCTCGCTCGCGCTCCTGGGCCTCGTGGCCGCGCTTTTCCACACGCTCAATCACGCCACTTTCAAGTCTTTATTATTTTTGAGCGCGGGTTCGGTGATCAATCAAACTCATACGAGAAATATGGAGGAATATGGCGGGCTAATCAAATATATGCCCCAGACGGCTCTTTTTTTCTTAATCGGCTCAATGGCTATCTCCGCTCTGCCGCCTTTTAACGGATTCTTCAGCGAGTGGCTGACTTTCCAGTCGCTCTTTCAGGGGATAGCCTTATTCTATCCTTCCAAGTGGATATTTATGATCGCGGCCGGAGCGCTGGCATTTACCGGCGGCTTGGCCTTGGCTTGCTTTGTGAAAGCTTTTGGCGCTGTTTTTCTTGCTCGGCCGAGGAGCGAGGAGGTCGAGCACGCCAAGGAATCTTCCTTTTCTTTACGCGCGGGCATGGGAGCGCTGGCCATTTTGGCTCTCTTATTCGGAGTATTCTCTGGTCAGGTCGTCGCCATCCTTAATGGCGTAGGACGCGACTTGAGCGTATTTAATCTTGTATCGTCTTTTGTTTCGGTTTCTTCCGGCCAAGGTTTGGCTGCCGGCAATTTTTCTTTTGTTTCCGCTCCAGCACTTTTCATTATTTTGGTTGTGTCATTTTTCTTGGTATTATTTGCGGCAAAATACCTTATACACCGGAGGCAAAAAGTCAGTCTGGGCGCCACTTGGGATTGCGGAACGGATTTGACGCCCCGAATGGAAATAACCGCTACCGGCTTTGCGCGGTCAATTATTACGATCTTCAAAGGCGTTCTGCAGCCGAGCATACAGCGCGACATTCAATACCGCGATGATCAGAGTAGATATTTGCCCAAATCCCGAACGATTATTCTTGGCATCAGCGATGTCTATCGGACATATTTTTATGCGCCGCTGGCCAAGCTAGTTGCCACTCTATCCGAACGAACGAAGCGCATCCAGGGCGGCAATATTAATGTTTATATTTTATATATCTTTATCGCCTTGCTTCTCTCTTTATTCTTAGCGCGCTAAACTATGTTTATTATTATTTGGACAATTCAGCTTATCTTTGTTCCGGCGCTCGCGCCGCTGGTGATTGGCGTAATAAAGAAATTGAAAGCCAAGCTGCAGAATCGCCAGGGAGCCAGTATTGGGCAGCCGTATAGAGATTTGTGGAAATTATTTCATAAAGACGAGATTATTAGTACTGACGCGTCGTGGATTTTCCGCTTGGCTCCGTTTATTATCTTCGCTGTCACGCTCGTAGTCGGAGCGAGCATTCCGCTCTTTGCTGCCTTCTTGCAAGATAAGTTAACGGGCGATCTGCTTGTGATAATCTATACGCTGGCTATTGGCACTTTCTTTTTGGCGCTGGCTGGCCTGGATATTGGCGGCGCTTTTGGCGGATTTGGCTCCAGCCGGGAAATGACCGTTTCCGCCTTGGCTGAAGGCGGGCTCATCTTCGCGCTACTGACCGTCGCGCTCAAGAGCGGTACGACCAATCTCTTGGCGATTTCCGCCGCTACCATCGGTGCTCATAATTATTTTTCTTTGCCGATTATTTTGGCGTTTTTCGGTTTTTTTATCGTCTTGCTCGCCGAAACAGCGCGTTTTCCTTTTGACAATCCGGCTACTCATTTGGAGCTGACCATGATTCACGAGGCGATGATCCTGGAATATTCCGGCAAAAGGCTGGCGTTCATGGAATGGGCCTCGGCCAACAAGCTTTTGATTTTTGCTTCTTTGGCTGTAAATCTATTTTTCCCCTGGGGCATGGCCGGAGAGGCGGGGCTAGCGGCAATTATTTTTGGTCTTGCTATCTTGGCGGTAAAAATATTTTTGGTGGCGGGAGTGATTGCTGTTATTGAGTCAACTATGGCCAAGTACCGGTTTTTCCGCTTGCCGGATCTCTTAATAATTTCTTTTATTCTTAATCTGGTCGCGATCGCGTTATTAAAATAATTATGACTGAAAGTTTCCTACAATTTTTGCTCACCTTCTTTTTTCTAACCATTGTTTTTTTTCATGTGGCGAAGAAAAATTTTGGCGTCGCGATAGCCTATGGCCTTCAATCGCTGGTGGTGGTCACGCTCTTGGTTATTTCCTTTTTTGAAACCAGAAATCTTTCCATTTTGGCGATTGCGTTTCTTATGCTTATTGTCAAAGTTATTTTGGCGCCGATTTTTATCGTTAATTTGATCCGGAAGCATAATCTGAAATTCTTGGTCAGCACTTATGTCAGCCTGCCATTGACCCTGATCATCGTGGCGGCGCTAGCCGGTATCGCGCATTCGGCAATCTTTTCTTCTCTGATTAATATTGTTCCCGCCAATCATCAATTCTTATCCTTGGCGCTGGCGGCCCTGTTGATATCAATTTTCTTGACTATCAATCGCCGGGGAGCGATCTCGCAGATTATCGGAGTCTTGTCTTTGGAAAACAGCATGGTTGTTTTTGCCTTTTTTGCCGGCCTGGAGCAATCGCCGGCCCTGCAATTGGGCATTGCCTTTGATATTATCGTCTGGTTTATGATTGCGACTATCTTTATTTCAATGATTTATAAGCATTTTGGATCGCTGGATGTGACCGAAATGAAACAACTAAAGGATTAATTTTATGGAGTTAATTATTATTTTTACAGCCATTTTCATTGCGGTCATCGCCTGTTCTTTGAGCAGGCGCCGGGGCGCGATTGAATTTATTTCAGCGGCCGCCGCGTTGGTTGCTTTTATTGAATCAATTTTTGTCGCGCTCCGGGTGGCCGCCGCGGGAATATACGCGCCAAACCAAATTTTTTCCGTTGACGCGCTCGGGGCGATCATTGTCTTTATTATTTCCCTGGTTGGCCTGGCCGCGTCATTTTATTCGGTTTTTTATTTACGGGAAGAGACCGCCAAGGGGATTGTTGGCTTCAAGAGAGTAAAGCAATATTTTATTTTGTTGAATCTTTTTTTTGCCGCCATGTTTTTGGCCGTCGTTTCGAGCAGTCCGATCATTGCTTGGATTTCCATTGAAGCCACGACGCTGTCCACAGCTTTCCTTATTAGCTTCTATAATAAACCAACATCCATGGAGGCTGCCTGGAAGTATTTGATTATCAATTCAGTCGGCTTGCTCCTGGGCTTCTTCGGAACCCTGCTCTATCTGACTTCGCTCAAAATAGGAGGCGGCGCGGATCCGGCGACATGGAGCCTTTTGTTATCAAACGCCGCGCATTTTGATCCCATGATCGCCAAGATCGCTTTTGTTTTTGTTCTTGTCGGTTATGGCACGAAAATCGGACTCGCGCCCATGCATACCTGGCTGCCGGACGCGCATAGCAAGGCTCCGGTGCCGATCAGCGCTTTGCTTTCCGGAGTGCTTTTGAATGTCGCCTTTCTTGCCTTGTTGCGATTCAAGGCTATTACCGATATAGCCGTTGGAGCTGATTTTTCGGGCAAATTGTTAATCGCCTTTGGCTTGCTGTCAGTCTTTATCGCGGTCTTCATTATCTTTGGCCAAAGAAGCTACAAACGCCTATTAGCCTATTCCAGTATTGAGAATATGGGTATTATGGCTCTGGGCTTCGGCTTTGGCGGACTCGGGGTTTTGGCCGCTATCTTTCATCTGCTTTACCATTCCTTGCTCAAGGCGGGACTCTTTCTTTCCGCGGGAAATATCTTTTTGAAATATAGCTCAACGAAAATAAGCAAAGTGAAGGGCGCTTTGGCAGCCTTGCCGATTACCGGTATTTTATTTTTGCTGGGATTTTTTGCGATCGTCGGCACGCCGCCGTTCGGCATATTTTTTACCAAAATATTTATTTTTTCGGCGGGTATGCCGGCATATCCGATTATAAGCATGGTAGCTATTTTTTTAACGGCGATCCTGTTTGTCGGTTTTTTCAAGCATGTCACGGCGATGATGTTTGGCGAGCGGCCGCCGGAAATAAAAGCCGGAAAAGAAAATATTTGGCTTATTCTTCCGCCGCTCGCGTTGATCGTCATTGTTTTGTGTTTTAGCTTTTACCTTCCGCCATTTTTGCAAAAATTAATAACCTTGGCCGCGTCAGGGTATAAATAATATGAATGCAACCATAGAAAATACAAAAAAATATATGCCGCAAAAGGCCAAGCCGTCGTTTGATGGCAAGATGGCTAGTTTTGAAATACCCGCTTCGGAGATTATCGCCGTCGCGCATGATTTGCTTCAAAACAAACATCTTTCCTTGAAACTCATTACAGCCACTGACGAGCGAGGGGAGAATGGCTGCTTCAAAATCTGGTATATCTTTGGCGCGCCCAAGGAAAATATTTTTATTGTGCCTTTCATCCAATTGAAAAATATCGAAGACTTCCCGTCGCTCGCGGCCACTGTCCACGGAGCTTGGAATTATGAAAGAAAAATTAAAACCTTTTTTGGCCTGACTCCGGTTGGTCATCCTGATAATCGGCCGATTATTCTTCATGAAAATTGGCCCGCTAATCTTTTCCCACTGAGAAAAGATTTCGCTTGGCAGACGAGGCCGGAATTGGCCAAAGGGAAATATGATTTTCAAAAGGTGGCAGGCGAGGGGATCTACGAAATTCCCGTCGGACCGATCCATGCCGGCATTATTGAGCCGGGGCATTTTCGCTTTAGCGTGGCCGGAGAAGAAATCATGCTTTTGGAGCCGCGGCTGGGCTATACGCACAAGGGCAGCGAGAAATTGTTTGAGCACTTGCCCTTGGCGGACAAAGTGCGTTTGTCTGAAAAGATTTCCGGCGATAGCTCTTTTAGCCATTCCTTGGCTTTTTGCCAGGCACTGGAAGAGTTAAGCGATCTTGAGGTAGGCCAGAGAGCTAAATGTCTCCGAGTCGTCTATGCCGAGCTGGAACGCTTGGCCAATCATTTTGGCGATATTGGCGCGATAATGACCGACACGGGATTCAATTTTGGCGGCAGCCATGGAGCGAGGCTGAGGGAAAAGATAATGCAAATCAACGAGCGCCTCACCGGCAGCAGATTTTTGCGCGGAGTGAATGCGATCGGCGGAGTGGCGAAAGACATTGACGCCGATCAAAAAAATAAATTAATCAAGGATTTGAAAGATATTGCCAAAGATTTTTCCGAAGTAATTGAAGTGGCGGAAGATAGAGTTTCACTTTTGAATCGTTTGAAGGGCACTGGTATATTAACCCCGGAAATCTCCAAGGAACACGGCGTTCTTGGCGTTGCCGCCAAGGCCCTTGGCCTGGCCAATGATACGCGCTTTGATTATCCCTACGCCGGCTACGACGAGCTTACCTTGGGCGAGATAGCGACTGAGAAAGACGGAGATGTTTACGCGCGATTCCGCGTTCGCGTCAAAGAGGTTTATCAATCAATTAATATTATAGAGCAGGCGCTCCAAAAATTGCCAAAAGAAGCGCTAGCTATAGTTGAACCCAATAAGAGCTTAAAGAAAAATGCCGTGGTCGTGAGCGCGGTTGAGGGTTGGCGCGGGGAGATAATATATTTTGTCGCCACTGATTCGCAGGGAAATATAAGCAGAGTGGCGGTGCGCGACCCATCATTTGTCAATTGGCCAGCGCTCGGTCCGACCGGCGCCGGCAATGTCGTGCCGGATTTTCCTTTGATCAACAAAAGTTTCAACTTGACATATTCAGGGAATGATGTATGATAAAGTGATTGTTGGGCCGTATAAGAAGATAAAAGTTGTCTTCTCTTATGGCCCAACAAACCAAAGCCGCTGCTCAACATAGGGTTGAGCGGGGCAAATCAACAGGACCTTCCGCCCCTAAGGGGCTACGGAGGACAAGGAGGAAAAAGAATGTTTGATGACAAAATTTTTGGGAATCCAGTAAAGCATGAGAGTGCGTTTGTCAGCAGCAAGACGACAGTGATCGGCAGGGTAATAATAGACGAAAATGCTTATATTTCACCAGCTGTTTGTCTCCGGGCAGACGAAGGGAGTCCCTTTCGGATTTCCAAGGGCACTAATGTGCAAGATGGAGTGATTTTTCATGGTTTGCTTGACGAGTTTGTTGAAGTAAAGGGCGAGAAATATTCTATTTATATCGGCTCTCATTGTTCGCTCTCGCACGGCGCCTTGATTCATGGCCCCACGGAAATACAGAAAAAGACTTTTGTCGGTTTCCGGGTGATAATTCACTGTTCATCCATCGGCCGCAACTGTTTCATTGACTTCAATGCGGTTATTAAGAATTCAGTTATAGGCAATAATTGCCATATTGGCATCGGCGCCATAGTTACCGGCGTGGAAATTGAAGATGACAGGTATATTCCCGATGGAGTAGTGGTCAATGAAAAAACAATGGCCAAGACTCTGGCAAGAATACCAAAAGAGTATGCCGAAAAGGACAAGGCCTTCAATCGCTATGTGGTGGACTACAACAAGAAGCTTGTTGAGCTCTACAAGCAGAGGCGGGAGGCCAAGAAGAACGGCAACTAACCGTTTACAAGCGTCGTTTCCAAGAAACGGCGCTTTTTTATTGACTTTGGCGCTGATTGGGGGTAAAATTAGGGTAAGGAAACAAAAATTATTTTTTAAAATATGAGAATAGAACTAAAAAAGTTTGGGACAACTCTGGTTTCTAGACAGGAGGGCAAAGAAGCATTAGCCGCATTTCAACTGACGCTGGCCGAGCTTGGCGCTAATGAAAATTTGGAAATAGATTTTTCCGGTGTGTTAACCTTATCACCAGGATGGGCTGATGAATTTTTGAGTCCATTACTGAGTCGATTGGGTGATAAGCTGATACTTTTACCGAGTGATAATCTTTCGGTACAGGCGACGCTTAGAATTCTGGAAGAAGCTAATAAGCGGAGCTTTAAGATGAAGTAAAAACATATGGCAAACAACAAACTCATCGCAATTTTTGAAGAACATCCTGTGCGTCGACATTGGGATGACAAACAGGAAAAATGGTATTTTAGCGTGGTTGATATTATAGCAATTTTAACTAATAGTTCTGACCCAAGAAAATATTGGAATAAGTTGGCGCAGCGGCTTCGTGAAGAGGGCAGCGAGGTGGTGACAAAATGTCACCAACTGAAATTTGTGGCTAAAGACGGTAAAAAATACTCTGGCGACGCTGGCGATGTGGAAACAATCTTTCGCCTCGTTCAATCCGTGCCCTCGCCCAAAGCCGAGCCCCTGAAGCTCTGGCTGGCCAAAGTCGGCTACGAACGAATGCAAGAGACGATTGATCCGGAGCTGGCGATAAATCGCGGACAGGATGCGGATAACCATTTTACCCGAATGGTTAAAATGGTTAATATTGGTTTAAATACAATGTGGGAAATAAAAAACAGCCGGCAGATATCAGCTTTAATTTTTAATACTTATGAGTAAACAATCAAAAAATAAAGTAATAGCAATCTTTGAGGGCAAACAAATCCGCCGTCATTGGGATGAGAAAAAAGAACTTTGGTGTTTTTCGGTAGTGGATGTTATTGCGGCATTAACAGATAGCATTAATCCGCGTGATTATTGGTTTAAAATGAAAACTAGAGTAAAGACGGAAGAAGGAGCCGAGTTGTCGACATTTTGTCGACAACTGAAATTACCGGCTTCGGATGGCAAGTATTATCTAACCGATGTCGCCAATACGGAAGAAATATTGAGAATAATCCAATCTATCCCATCGCCAAAGGCCGAGCCGTTCAAACTGTGGTTGGCGCGCGTTGGTTATGAAAGAATTGAAGAAACTGAGGATCCGGAAAAAGCGATTCAAAGAGCGCTCACGACTTATCTTAAAAAAGGATATTCAAAAGAATGGGTGGATTTGCGTTTGAAAACCATTGAAATCAGAAAGGACTTAACCAATGAATGGAATGAGCGAGGTGTGAAAACAAATAACGAGTTTGCGATTTTGACTGATGATATTTCTTTTGCTTGGGCCGGGCTGAAAACAAAAGATTATAAAAAAGTTAAAGATTTGAAAAGAGAAAATCTGCGTGACAATATGACCAATCTGGAATTGGTTTTGAATATGCTGGCGGAGACCGCGACCACTGAAATTTCAAAAAAACAAAAACCAGAAACTTTTCCGGAAAATCGGCGAGTGGCGCAAGAAGGCGGCGCTATCGCCGGTGATGCCCGCAAGCAGATTGAAGCCAAGACGGGCAAGAAAGTTATTACAAGTAAAAATGCCAAAAATTTGTCTGCCCAAAGCGAACCTAAAAAATTGAATTAAATATAAAAAATAAGTGAGTAGGACGCTTGAAGGTATCAAAAATCTATGCCCCATTCCCAAGACTACCTAAATACAATTAGCAAAAAGTATAATACCGGCCAGGCCAAAGAACATGCGCATCGGCCGGCTTTGGAATTGTATTTTGAGCAGATTACCGGGCTCAATGTTATAAATGATCCGAAGCGGAGCGAATATGGCGCGCCGGATTTTGTTTTTATGCGAGGCAATAGCATGGTCGCTTATGCCGAGGCCAAAGATATCGGCGTGGCGCTGGACGAGACGGAAAAAGGGGAGCAGATGGGGCG
>Ga0172379_10011454_pt1 | contig 10558 bp, 7 predicted proteins | sample GrowelOW334metaG_FD_119756 | JGI IMG/M metagenome (GOLD analysis project Ga0172379, IMG submission 119756) | Groundwater microbial communities from an aquifer near a municipal landfill in Southern Ontario, Canada - Groundwater well OW334 metaG | ecosystem: Environmental > Aquatic > Deep...
ATAGGAAAAAGGGCAAATACCAACAAAATTAGAAACAATCGTCGCATACTTTTCTCCCTTATAGAGATAGATTTATTAATTGAAAATCATAAAAATAAGCTTGTCAAGGATTATATTTTTTCATTTATCAATTATCGAGTATTATCAGTATGCAGGTAGGATATCCAGAATTCACCTTTTGATTATTCATATATGTATTGACAACAGGACTCACTTATACTGCTACGGCTCTCCCCAACGACCGACAATTGTCGTTGGCATTCCTCCCACTGCACTTCGTCCACGAACTGTGCCCCCACCGCGCTGGACGATACCAGGACTCCAGCCAATGCGCCGCGCCTCAGCGCGCGCTCCCCTCCCAGGCGCAGCGCTCCAGCGCGCGCTCCTCTCTCTCCGGATAATGCGCCGCGCATCCTGCGCGCGCTCTTCTCCTCCCCCGCCCGGGGGTAGCGGAGAAGCCCTCGAGGGCTATTCGCCCGAGAGGCTTCGAAGCGAGGGGGCCATTGAAGTTGGAGTTCCCCTCCATCCAGTGCAGGCGGGAAATGACCGGCGCCGACCTGCAGTCGAGGGTGGGGAAACCCATGATCGAACCATCCGCAAGCCGCCGCAAATTCACTGCTACAAAAAACACGTATAGTCAACCGCACCGTTATGGGCACCGGATGAGGACCCGGTGAGGAATGGGTTTCCCCACCCTCAACCGTAAAGTGCGCCGGTCATTTCCCGTTTTCACAGAGAAGGCGTGGGCCCCCTACTTCACTTCCTCATCGAACACTACTGCTACCTTGCCGCACGCCCCGGAGGCCATGACACGGTAGGCTTCGTCGGCTTTTTCGAGGGGGAAGCGGTGGGTGACCAGGTCTTCGGGGTGGAGGCCCCAGCGGACGAGGCGTTCGACGATGTCTTCCATGAGCCAGATGGAGGTGACCCAGGAGCCGTAAATGGTTTTCTGGTCGTGGATGATGTCGGGGCTGGGGTTGAAGGAGACGGTGCCGCCCTCGCCCACCAGGGCTATCTTGCCCCACTGGCGGGTGGCGCGGATGGCCAGGGCGCGGCCATCGGCGTGGGCGGAGCAGTCGATGGCCTTTTCGAAGCCGCGGCCGCCGGAGAGTTCCTTGAGCTTGGCGAGGGCGTCGGGGCCGGGTTCGATGATGGCGTCGGCGAGTCCGAGTTTCTTGGCAAGGGCGATGCGTTCCTTCTGGACTTCGACGCCCACGAGGCGGTTGGCGCCCATGGCCTTGGCGAGCATGAGTGTGGCGAGTCCGACGGGGCCGAGTCCCACCACGAGGACGTCGTCGTTGCCGGAGATGCCGATTTTCTGGAGCGCCTCGTACACGGTGCCGAAACCGCAGGCTACCTGGGCGCCGTCGGTATAGGTGAGGGAATCGGGGAGGAGGACCAGGTCCTTCTCGTCGCAGAGCATGTAGGGCGCCATGCCGCCGTCGCGCTGCCAGCCGTAGGCGGCGCGGTAGGGGCTGGTGCAGGAGATCATGTAGCCCATGCGACAGTCGTGGCAGACGCCGCAGCCGGAGATGTGGTAGACGATGACGCGGTCGCCCACCTTGAAGCGCTTGAGACCCGGTCCGGCCTCGACGATCTGGCCGCAAGGTTCGTGGCCGCCGATGACGCCCTGGTAGCCTTCGGCTCCCTTGCCCAGGTGCTCGCGGTAGATGGCGCGGATGTCGGACCCGCAGATGGTGGAGCTTTTCGTGCGTACCAGGACCTGGCCGTGGCCGGGCTTGGGTATCGCGTATTCCTTGAATTTAACCGTGCTGTCGCCGGGCAGTACCGCCCCTTTCATCGTTCCTTCCATGTTTGTCCTCCTACTTGGTTATGGTGCCGTCGAGATCCCACAGATCTTCCCAGCCCTTCGCGTTCTGCCACAGGAATACCTGCCCCTTGATGAGGCGGCAGTTGCGGTCGATTTTGGAGATTGCCGCGAACTCGGCGTCCGTCAGGGGGTCGGTGGTGACCGCCTTGAAGTTGGCTTCTATGTTGCGGGGGTTCACCGAAAAGGGAATGGGAAGCTGGCCGCGCCTGGCCGCCCATTTAAGGCAGACCGAGGCAGGGTGGATGCTCCGCTTTCTGGCGATGTCCACGATTACCGGGTCCTCCATGTCTACCGTGTCGTCGGCGGTCTTGTCGCGCTCGGGCCGGCCGGGCGAGCCCAGAGGCGAGTAGGCGATGGGGACCAAACCCTTGGAGACGACGTAGGTGAAAAGTTCGGGCTGCTGGAAATGGGGGTGCAGTTCCATCTCGTTGCACACGGGTTTGATGCGGGCAGCTGCGAGCACCAGGTCTAGCTTGGGTATTGTCATGTTGGAGGTGCCGATATGGCGCACCAGGCCGCGGTCCACGAGTTTTTCCAGTTCCCGCCAGGTGGCCATGAAGTTTTCGTGGCTGTAGGGACGGGCATCGGGGCTGCGGGAACTGACGTCGCATTTTGGTGGGTGGAAATTAGGAAAGGGCCAATGCACCAGGTACAGGTCCATGTATTCCAGGTCCAGGTCTTTCAGGGATTTTTCGAAGGAGGGCGCCACATCCTTGGGAGCATGCTTGTCGTTCCAAAGCTTGGAGGTGATCCAGAGCTCTTCCCTTTTGACCGCGGGGTAACCGGCCTTGCCGGAGCAGACCTGGGCGAGGGCTTCGCCGATCTCCTTCTCGTTGCCGTAGACCGAGGCGCAGTCGATGAAACGGTAGCCCAAACCTATGGCAGTACGCACCGCCTGGGCCACGGCCTCCGCGTCAACGCTGTCGGACCCGAAGGTGCCCAGACCTATGCCGGGGATGGCCGCGCCGGAGGCCGCCTTGAAAGAGGGAACCACGGGGACGTCTGTGCCGGAGCTTTTATTCTTATCCATTCGATCCTCCATGAGCAGGATAGACTTAGCCGGATTTTCGCGCCATACTCATTATGCGTATGTTTCATACCGTTTTGCGTATTCGCTACTGTCGCAACCTGGAGGGGTGTTGAAACGGATCGAGTTATTGGTTGGACTGGACGACGATTTCGGCCGGGCGGTGGCACGGGGTGTCATACGCTACGCCAAGACCCGGCGCGATTGGAAACTTTACGGCTACGGCCGGATGTTCCACGACGTGCGGGAACTGGAGACCCAGGCAAACCCCGGCGCGGACGGCATCATAGCCAGGGTCGAAACTTCCAGGGACGCCCGCACTCTGGCCGCCTTGGGCATCCCGGTGGTGGACGTGGCGGGGGCGTACCCCGGACTGGGATTCCACGAGGCCAACAATGATGATTTCCTTACCGGAAGGCGCGCGGGAGAATACCTGCGCGCCTTGGGCTTTCGCCGTTTCGCTTTCTGTGGCGTGGAAGGGACTGTCTGGTCGAGACTTAGGAGGGAAGGTTTCCTTGAGGCCTGTGGAAGCTCCCGCCCGGATATACCGGTTTTTGAGCGTTCCCTCGTCTGGTGGAAGGACCGCGAGGACGGTATGGCGGAACTGAGCGGGTGGTTGCGGACGATTCCCGTACCTTCGGCCCTGTTCGCCTGCAACGACATTGTAGGCTTGAAAAGCGCGGAGACCTGCGCCCTCACCGGCATCCGGGTGCCTTCGGACCTCGCGGTCCTGGGTGTGGACGATGAGGATCTGCTCTGCGAGCTGGCCGACCCTTCCCTTTCCAGCGTCCGGCTTGATTGCGAGGCCATAGGCAGCGCGGCTGCAACCTTGCTGGACCAGACCCTGCGGGGTGAGGCTACGGAGAGGGGCCGAACTCACGCGGTAGCCCCCGTGCGCATAGTCGAACGGGAAAGCACCAGGATATGGATAGCCGACGATCCCTTGGTAGCACAGGCGATAACCCGCATACAGGCTGATGGGAATGGAAAATCCAACGCGACCCAGATCTGCGCCAAATTGCCGGCGTGCAGGCGGAGTGTGGAAAGGCGCTTCAGAGGCTCAACCGGGAAGACCCTGCACCAGGCCATACTCGACGCCCGCCTGGACAGGGCAAAGCGCCTGTTATCCCAGAGCGACTACAGCCTTGAAACCATAGCCGAGGCCAGTGGTTTTGGCAGCCTGCAACGTTTCCATCTGGCCTTCAAAAAGCGTGAAGGACTGACGCCCGGCGCCTGGCGCAAGACAGGACGCGGGCGCTGAACCGAAGCGCGTCCTTCAGGGTATTCAACCCATCAGTCGATGGATTGCAACTATCTGTAGAATTCCGGCCTGCGATCGGCAAAGAGGTCGTTCAGTTCCCCCAGGGTTTTAATCCTGGCCTTGGCAGGGTGCACACGGCTGACGCCAATGGCGCTTTTGTCAGGTGAAAGGCGGAGTTGATATTCGCCGTCCGGTGCCACCAGGACGCTCTCTCCGGTAAAATGCAGGGAACGCCCTCCCCGTTCCTCGGTGCCCACCCTATTGGCAGTCGCGACATATACACGGTTCTCGATGGCCCGTGCGTAATCCACGCGCTGGCAATAGGGCATCACAAGGTTGGAGCAATGGGCGATAAGGTCCGCACCCATGAGCGCGAGGGTACGGAAGCTTTCGGGAAAGATCCAGTCGAAGCAGATGGCGACACCAACGCGGAGCCCGCGGAATTCCTCAACGAAAAAGCCCGTATCGCCTGGGTCGAAAAGGAGCTTCTCCCGGGCGAACAGGTGGGTTTTGCGGTAGACCCGGCGGCGTCCATCCGGGAACGCGAGCAGGGCGCTGTTGTAGATACGCTCTGCTGAGGCGTCTCCGGTAGCGTCGGTCCCGACTGCGGTGGCTTTCTCGGCGAAACCGAATGCCATGCCGGCCCCGCGTTCCGTAGCCGCCCGTGCGAGGGCCTCGATGGTGTCTGACCCCGCCTCCAAGGCGTGGCCCGCAGCTTCCTCGCGATCGTGGAAATCATAGCCGGACAGGCAGAGTTCCGGCAGCACGTAGAAATCCGCCTCCACCGAGGCGATCGCGGTTGTGAGGGATGCGAGGTTGGCGGCCTCGTCCCCGAATATCGGTAAGGACTGAACAAGTGCGACTCTCATGCTTATAGTATAAACCCACTACATCCAATTACAAATCGACCCCGATACTACCATTGGCCGGGCATGTACCTTTCCACGTTGTCCCTGTGTATCAGCTCGAATGGCAGGTAGATCATGGGGTCCAGGGTAAGGCCGCTGAACCAGTCAACTGCGGCCTTCATCGCAAGGGCACCGTCGCCCTCGGCGGATTGGTAGGTAATGGAATCAAGAATACCCCTCCGCACCAGGTCCAGCCCGACCTTGCTGGCACCAGCTGCGATACAGATAAGGTCTTTACGGCCGGAACGTTCCATGGCCTCCCGGATGCCGTTCCCGTAGTGCATGTCGTCGGCGCTGATGATGCCCTTGAGCCTGTCGCCATATTTTTTCAGCCATTCCAGCAACACCTTGGTGGTCTGCGCAGGGTCGAAGTTGAGGGCGGCTGTTTCCAGGCAGGTCATGCCGGGGGCAATTTTTGCCAGTTCGGTTACCGGACCCCAGGTGCGTGAATAAAAGGGGCTCGCGCCAGGTACATGCTGGAGTACTACATAACCGCCGCGGTTGCCCATTTTTTCGGCGAAGCGGCCGGCAAGGGCACGCATCTGGCCCCAGTCATCCGGGCCTGTCCACGTCGCACAGTACTTGAAGCTTTCTTCCTCCGGTACGGTGTTTGAAAAGATGAGGGGGATCCCATCCTCGTAAAACAGTTTGGCTATGTGGATACTCTCGGAAGCGCTTGCCGGCAGGACAATGGCCATATCGGGTTTCGTCCTTGCCGCTTCCTTGGACTTCTCAATCTGTATGGCTGCATTGAAGGAACAGAAGGAAAATTCGGCCTTGATGCCAAAAGCCTCAGCCACCTTGCGCACGCCGTTGCAGTAGGCTCCCATATACGGATGGTCCTGGGCGGAACCCGAAACTATGCAGACAACGCGTTTGCCCTGCGCTCCATCGGCGGGTGATTCCGGCATCGGCAATTTCTTGACTCCCCAACCCGCGTATTCGTATTTATACCAGCGACGCGAGTCCTTTTCCGGCCAGGCTTGGGGATCCTTGGGAGCGGACGGAACTTCCTTGGTCTCATGGGTCCACCACACCAGAGGCCTGCCGTCGCTGGCCTTGAAGCTGGAGGTATCGATGGTCTTGAAGCGCATGATGGAGGCCTCAAGGTCGTCGACCGATCGCGCGTTGTCGGCGCCCAGGCGGGCAAGTTCGACGACGGCCTCGTTCACCTCATGCAGGCCAACGCTCATCTCAGCAAGGGCGCGGGCGTTCTCCCCGGACAAATCTGCTACCGTACCCACCCCGAGTGCGACGCCATTGGAGAGGTTATCGGCCGAGGCGCCTGCCTTTCCCACCTCGCCCGTAGCGGAGACCAGGGAATCAAGAGCCTTTCCCAACCGGGTGGAATTGTCCCGCATGACGTCCATCTGGACGGAAATGCCGTTCATGCTCTTCGAGATGCGTTCGATGCCATCGGCAACCTGGGTAAAGGCGGCTTCGGTCTGTTCGCTCAAGCCCGAGGCTTCCCTAGCCCGGGAGACGACGGACGCGATGGAAGACCTGATCGTTTTTGTATTCACAGCCGTGGATTCGGCGAGTTTTCGTATTTCATCGGCAACAACGGCAAAACCTGCACCACTTTTGCCCGCGTGGGCGGCTTCGATGGCGGCGTTCATGGCCAGCAGGTTGGTCCGGCTGGAAATGCCGGCGATGACCGAGGCGACATCGCTGATGCCCTCGACGGACGCGGAAATTTCCTTGAAGGCCGAAAGGGTGGCACTTACGGCGGAACCGCTCTCTCGGGCACGGTTCTCCAGCTCAAAGGCCAATGCGGCTTTTTCCCGGGTATCCTCCCGCACGGAATCGACCGAGGATGACAGCGTGCGGACTGCCATGGAGGCTCCTTCCACCGATTCAGCCTGGCTTTTCATCAGGGCCACGATCTCCGCCAGGCTTTCGCGAATGGAGCCTATTTCCATCTTGGCGGCGGACATCTCGCTGTCCAGCCGATCCCCATTGGTGCTCAGGTTGGCCATGGATGCGCTTATCTCATGAACCGTCGCGGACAATTCCTCCGCACCGGAAGCGAATCCGTCGCTGGCGGTAGAATTGCGTTCCGCCACTTCCTTGAGCCTTTTGACGAGGGTGTGCAATTTTGCCAGAAAGATGTTGAAGGAGCGGGCTATGCGCCCGACCTCGTCGCCGGAAGGCACGGGGATGCGACGCGCAAGATCTGCCTCGCCTTCCGTGACGGAGCTGACGCCTTCCAGGGTACTTTTCAGGCTCTTCCCCAGGGAACTGCCCAACAGTAGGGATGCCACAACGCAGGCAAGCAAACCAAGGGCAAAAAGCGACGGAACCAATATCCGGAAACCTCCGCCCGGATCGCCCATTAAAATCAAGGAGTACAATAAACCCAATGCCGACAGACCCGCCGGAAATGCAAAAGCCACCTGCACGGCAGCACGGACGGATCCAAAACGTCGATTCATGGCAAGCCTCCCCGTCGGAATCAGCTGAATAATTCGAATATCTCTTAAATATCGTTTATCTCTTTATATCATAAGTCAGGGATATAAAAAAGGCCGCCCCGAACAGGAGTTCAAGGCGGCCTCGCAATTTTGCGGAGAATCGGCTTTCATCGATCCTCCATCTTGAAGCGGGCTATACCCTCTTCAAATTACCATTGCGGGGGATAGAAACCGTCTACGTCGGCCTTGGTGATGATGTGCTGGGCCAGGTTCTTGCGGAGGGGAATTTCCTTTCCGTTAAACCAGTCGGCAGCGGTCGCCACCGCGAGTCCACCGTCGCCTTCCGCGGTCTGGTAGGTGATGGCGAAGAGCTTGCCTTCTTTCACCAGGTCCATACCCTGCTTGGAGTTGCCGGCTGCTACGACGAGTACATCTTCACGACCGGCCTTCTTGAGGGCTTCTGAGATGCCCAGGGACTGGGCGGAGTCGTCGGCGGCCACGATACCCTTCAGGTCTTTCCCGAAGCGGGTAAGCCAGTCGGAAACCAGCTGCATGGTCTTGTCAGCCTCGAAACCGGGAGCCTGCTTGTCCAGGGTCTTGATCTCGGGGGCATAGCCTGAGAGTTCGGAGATGGGGCCAAAGCAGCGTGCGAAATAGGGGGATCCACCGGGAGCGTGCTGGACGTATGCAACGCCGATTTCCTTGGCACCGGGGTTCCTCTTGCGGAGTTCGTCGGCGAAGGCGCGGGAGAGCAGGCGGAATTGACCAAAATCGTCCGGACCGGTCCAGGTGATCGCGTAGTTCATGGCTTCCGCGGAGGGCAGGGTGTTGAACAGGATGAGGGGGATGCCCGCCTGGTTGATCTTGCGCGCTTGCTGGGGAGCGGTCTTGGCATCCAGCGGGATCAGGAGGATCATGTCGGGCCTTTCGTTGATGGCCTGATCGATCATCTGGTTCTGGACAGCCAGGTCCCAGTTCGGGGAGAGGGGTTTGAAGGTCATGGTGTATGCATCGGCCACTTTCTTGGCGCCGTTGATGCAGGCGGTGGTCCAGGGATGGTCACCGTGTACGATGAAGATGATCTTCTTGCCAATGGCACCGGTCTTGGGGGAAGCGGGGATATTGGTCTTGGTGACGTTCCATCCGGCCCATTCCATATCGTACCAGTGCAGGGGATCGGTTTCGGGCAGGGCATCGGGATTTGACGGGCGGGTAGGAACCTTGCGGTTATCAGTGGACGGCTTGAGCAATAGCTGGTTGTCAGCTGACTTCAGTGTGCTGGTGTCGATTTTGAGTGACGCCTCGAGATTGCCCTTGGCAGCGGTTCCGCCGGATTCCTGACCACCGGCCGCAAATGCGAAACCGGTAAGAGCCAGGGACAATGCCGCCGCGATGATGAAAGTAATCGCTCGCTTCATTAGTAGCCTCCTAAAAAAATATCTCGTACGTGGGTAGCGCCCAAGCGCCTCGCCTCACGCATTCGAGCACGTTGAATCAAGCGGCTCCGCCGCTCTTCCTGACGCCCTGAACCTTGCCGGCCTTGCCCAGGCCGAGGGTCAGGACTTCCTTTACCAGTTCGGGCCGTTTGCCCACTTCCTTCTCGTGCTTGTAGAAAGCGTAGGCTTCGTACAGGACGACAAAGGCGAGGATAAGCCCGGCAATGAAAATCTTCACCTCGTTGCCCAGACCGAACAGGATGATGCCGGTATAGAGCATTTCCAGGGTGAGTATGGCCACCACCGTGCGGAACACGCCACCCTTGCCGCCGGACATCGCGGTACCGCCGATTATGGTGGCCGAAATGACGTACATCAGTGACTGGTCGCCCAGTTTGAGGGTGGCTGCGCTGGATTCCATGGCGAAGAAGATGCCGCCCACAGCTGCGAGGCCGCCGGAGAGTATGAAGGCCGCGATCAGGTAATTATCGGTCTTGATGCCGGCCAGCCAGGCGGTGTTCCGGTTCCCGCCCACCAGGTAGAAGTTGCGCCCCGCCTGGGTCTTGCGCATGATCAATTCGAATACCAGCACGAGCACCGCGGTGATGATCACCCGGGGGGTTACCAAGGGAATAAGCCGCATGCCCAGGAAATCCGACACGGCGAAGGCATCCGGGGTCGAAAGGCTTATGGAGTTACCGCCGGTTATGGTGTAGATGGCGCCTTGCAATATGGTCATGGTACCCAGGGTGACAATAAAGGAGTTGATCTTTGCCTTGGCCACCAATAGACCATTCACCAGCCCGACCAGAACACCCGCCAGTATGGCAACGGGAACAGCACCGCCGTAGCCCAGATATTGCTTGAGCGACAGGCCCAGGACGCCGGCGAAGGTGATGACCGTACCTATGGAAAGGTCCAGCTGACCGCTTATCATGACGATAGTGAAGCCGATGGCGACACAGGCGTTCATGGAAACGGTCTTCATGATTGCTGTCAGGTTGAAGACGTTGAAGAACCGGGGGGCAAAAATGGACATGAACACGAGCACCAACGCGAAAAGCACGAAGATGCGGTACTTGTCACCCCAGGCCAGAAGCCGGTTATCGGCCGCGCCTGTTTTTTCATTCTTTATATTACGCATCGTCTCGCCCCAGGCTTCGTAAGGATTTTGCGTTGATTCCGACGACGACGATGAAGATCGCGCCCCGGATCATGTCCTGGGAGAAGGTTCCTATTCCCAGGAGCGTCATGATGTTGTTCATCAGCCCGATCACGAAGGCGCCGCCGATGACGCCGATGATGGTGCCGCGGCCACCCGCCAGGGTCATGCCGCCGATGACTATGGCTGTAACCGCCTTGAAGTCGTAGCCTGCGCCGTTATACCAAGCTCCAACCCTTGAGAGGGAGGTAACCGTAAGGCCGCCTATGGTGGACGTTATTGCGGACAGCAGGAACGCTATGCCCACGACGCGTTCGACGTTGATACCGGAAAACTTGGCCGCCTTGCGGGCCGATCCGGTCAGCTTGAGCTGGGCTCCATAGACCGTCTTGGACATGATGAACTGCCCGATTATCATCAGGATCAGCATGAATACCACCGGCAGGCCGATGGCATTGAAAAAACGCAACCGGAAGATATTGTCGAATAGCGACAGGGTCAATGCGTCGTCGGTTTTCA
>Ga0172379_10011455_pt1 | contig 10557 bp, 9 predicted proteins | sample GrowelOW334metaG_FD_119756 | JGI IMG/M metagenome (GOLD analysis project Ga0172379, IMG submission 119756) | Groundwater microbial communities from an aquifer near a municipal landfill in Southern Ontario, Canada - Groundwater well OW334 metaG | ecosystem: Environmental > Aquatic > Deep...
CGCCGGTTCCGTTTTGGTAATAGAAGGCCAGGTGAAGGGCGATGTTATTTGCGCCGGCCAGGCCGTTAGTATTAGCGGGAAAGTGGACGGTGATGTTTTATGCGCCGCTCAATCCGTTAATGTCACCGGCGATGTGGCCGGTAGCGTCCGAGTGGCCGGCAGCGATGTTAATATTAACAGCAAAGTTGGCCGCAACTTAATGGCTTTCGGCGCTTCGGTGATTCTGGGGTCTAATGCCCAAGTGGCCATGGATATGCTCATGGGCGCGGCTTACGCCAGCATCAACGGCCAAGTGGCCGGCAATTTGCACGGCGGGGGTTCCATCATTACTTTGAACGGTCCGGTGGGCAAAGACGTGGCCCTAACCATGAGCGCCGAGAAGCAAGCCCCGGCCTTGGTTTTAACCGAGAAGGCGACCATTGGGGGAACTTTAAGCTATACCTCTCCGACCTCGGCGTCCCTTGCCAATAAAGACAATATCGCTGGCCAGATTAACCGCAATGTCCCCAAAGTTAAATATAACTATTGGTCCAATTCCCTGATGGTCGGTTTGGCCACTATCTGGCTGTGGTGCAAAATTATCGGTTTGTTCGGCGCCTTGCTTCTGGGCTTATTTTTAATCTTAGTGTTCAAGGATAAAATTTTAGCCTTGGCCGACGATATGGTGGCGCGCCCGGGCGCGGCTATCGGCCACGGCGCTTTGGTACTCTTGGTCGGTCCCGTTATTTTGGTGTTCTTGGCGCTGACCATGATTGGTTTGCCCTTGGCTTTTGTTTTGGGGCTTTTCTGGATTCTCTTGATGATTATAGGAAAAATGCTGGTGGCTATTTTAGCCGGTCTGCTGTTAATGGGGCGCTATCGCCACAAGAAAACCAAAAACGGCGAAACCGCGGGCAATATGTTCTTGGCCATGATTGTCGGCGTGACCGTTACTTTCGCCCTGTTTATTATTCCGGTCTTCGGCTGGGTGCTGGCTATTATCGCCAAGATGTGGGGCATGGGCATTCTCTGGCTGGCCATGCAAAAATATCGCCGTTCTAAATAATCAAAACGATTCAGGATTTACGATTTACGAATAAAAATTCACACACCCCGATCTCCTACAAGAGATGGGGTGTTTTGTGTTTTTTGTTATGTGCTACGTGTTATGTGTTGCGTGATTTGACCGGCCTTTTGTTTTTTTTGGGCGCAGGCTATATAATGAATTAATACTATAAACAAGGATATGGTGACTAATCCGCAGGTTTTCAAAGCCTATGATTTAAGGGGGATTTATCAGGTTGATTTTGACGAAGAGCTGGCCTATAAGCTGGGTTTGTCTTTCGTGGAGTTTAGAGCCCAAGAACTGGGCCGGCGCGATATGAAACTGGTGGTGGCTTCCGATATGAGGCTGTCATCGCCTAAACTGAAGGAAAGTTTAACAAGAGGCATGGTGGAGGCGGGAGCTACGGTGGTGGATATCGGTTTGGCGTCCACGCCGACTTTTTATTTTGCCGTGGCTCATTATAATTACGACGGCGGCATTCAGGTCTCGGCCAGCCATAATCCCAAAAATTGGAACGGTTTTAAAATAGTCCGCGAACGCGCCGTGCCGGTCGGAGAGAAGACCGGTTTGGATTGGCTGAAAGACCAAGTGTTTTACGGCCAAACCTCACCCTCGGCCAGAGAGGGCTCGGTTATCAAGCAAGAGGGCGTGGTGGCCGACCAAGTGGCTCACGATTTAAGCTTTGTTGATGTTACTCAAATAAAACCCCTGAAAGTGGCGGTGGACACGGCCAACGGCATGGGCGCTCATTATTTGGAAGAATTGTTTAAGCATTTGCCCTGCGAGCTCGTCAAAATGAATTGGGAGCTGGACGGCTATTTTCCGGCGCACGAAGCCGACCCTTTTAAAAAAGAGAATGTGGTGGATTTGGGTAAAAAAGTTGTTGAGGTGAAAGCTGATTTGGGCATTACCACCGATGGCGATGCCGACCGCATTTTTTTTGTGGCCGAAGATGGCCAGCCGATAGAAGCCGGCGTGGCGCGCGCCATTTTAGCCAAAATATTTTTAGCTGAAAAACCCGGGGCTAAAATCGCCTATGATGTTCGTCCCGGACGGATTACGCGCGATATTATTGAAGCCAACGGCGGACAGCCCTTGGTGACCCATGTCGGACACGCTTTGATTAAAGCGCAGGCCATTGCCGAACATGCTTACTTTGCCGGCGAGTCCAGCGGTCATTTTTATCTGAATATGGACGAGGGCTGTTATGAGGTGCCGATGATTGCCGCTTTAAAAATATTGGTGGAATTATCAACGGCGGGCGTGCCGATGAGCGAGTATCTTAAGCCCTATCAAAAATATTTCCATTCCGGAGAAATCAACATTAAAGTGGAGGACGCCGAAGCCAAAATTAAGGCCGTCAGAAGCGCTTATCGCGACGGCCGACAAAGCGAAATGGATGGCATCAGCGTGGAGTTCGACGATTATTGGTTCAATGTCCGCGCTTCCAACACCGAACCGCTGTTGCGGCTGAATCTGGAAGCCACCACCAAGGAAATAATGGAAGCTAAACGCGATGAAATTCTGACTTTGTTAAAAACTTAGTTTTATATAAAAAACAAAAGGGCAATTACTTGCCCTTTTTTAATTAGCCTCTACTAATTCCGGTTGTTGAAATAATCGAGAGATAGCTGCTTTGAATTTTTCTTCAAAAATTTTTGGACGCTGGGTATGATTAGCGTAGTAATCAAATTTTTCATCTCCATTAGGGCTATGACCAAAATGAAGACCGGCAAACCACTCATTCTCTTCACTGTTAGCTTCAGCCATCTGTAAAACGTTATAGATGTCTTGTTCAGAACAGCCCGCTTTGCGCAAGCGAGTAATGAATTTTTCAAACTTGGAAATAACTTTTTGACAATAAAGTTCGTCCCTATATTCGTGGCTTAGTTTATTTCCAGTTTTCAATTCATCATTTTCAATTTTCAAGCAGACTTCTTTCTCCACCTCTTCTGCTAAAAGTATCAGAATTTCTGTTATCATTTTAAACCTCATCTTGAAAGAACAATATATTTTATTAATTATAAACCTAAATTTTGTTTAACTCTATCCAGAGTAGTTTTTGCTAGTGGCTGTAGTCGCTTAGCGCCAGAGGCCAAGATTTTTTCCGCTTGGCGGTCGCTGATTTGGTTAAACTTAGCTTGAAAATCAGTTAAAAATTTACCGACCACTTCGGCTAAATCGTTTTTAAAATCGCCATAGCCCTTGCCCGAGTATTTTCTTTCCAGTTCTTTAATACTCTTTTTAGCTAACAGGGAGTAAATAGTCAAGAGATTGCTGATGGCTGGCTTGTTTTTTGGGTCATATTTAATGTCCGAGCCGGAGTCGGTCACGGCGCGTTTGATTTTTTTGATAGCCGTTTCCGGCGAGTCCAAGAGAGCGATATAATTGGCGGGCGAGGCGGCGGACTTGCTCATTTTTTTGCTCGGGTCGTCCAAGCCCATAATGCGCGCGCCGTCTTTATGAATTTTGGCTTCCGGAATTTTGAAAGTAGCGCCGAACTGCTGATTAAAACGTTTGGCCAAGTCGCGCGCTAATTCCACATGCTGTAATTGGTCTTCACCCACCGGCACGATGTCGGTTTGATACAGCAAAATATCGGCGGCCATCAGCACTGGATAATCAAATAAGCCGACGGAAGCGTTTTTATTGCCGGCCTTATCTTTAAACTGGGTCATTTTATTCAAGTCGCTCATACGCGCCACAGCGCAATTCAAAAGCCAAGCCAGTTCCGTGTGTTCGGGAATATCCGACTGGCGAAAAATCAGGGCGCGCTTGGGGTTGATGCCGGCGGCCAGATAAATTTTAGCGATATCCAAAACTTGCCGCTGTAAATTTTTAGCATTTTGCGGCACGGTGATGGCGTGATAATCAACCACGCAAAAAATGGAGCGGTATTTGTGCTGTAAGTCCAGCCACTGAACCAGCGCGCCCAGATAATTGCCCAGATGAAAATTGCCGGTCGGCTGGACGCCGGAGAAAACCGTTGGTTGATGAGATGTAGACATATATTATAAGTTTATCGCTTTAGCGGGGGAGAGTAAAGGGGGCGATAAAGCTATATTTTTCAATTTATTTATAAGTTGACTTTTTAATGTGGTTGTTCTAAGGTTTTAAATTATAAATTAAATGTTCATTTAAAAAAGAAAGGAAATAACCGATGAAAAACCCCAACGGATTTTATCGTCTCCATTGGCAAGCTCGGCCGCCGGCAATTGTTGTTTTTTTGTCAGACCAGCTGACATCTTATTTGGACAATTACGACTGGTCTTTATCAGATGATACTATTAATTATTTAGCTGATTATACCGGAAAAAAAATTTCTCAAGGCAATAATTTGTTCGGCGAAAAAAACTTTGGTTTTGGCAATAATTGCTGGCTGGATGTTAAAAACAGACGGTTGGTCTTCTATTTATTAAGGGTGGCTTTTTACACCGATAAAATTTGTCCGTTTTGCGAAGACGGACAAAAGTTTGGAGAGATTTGCCTTTCCTGTAACGGTATCGGATATACAACCGGTTGGGATGGGTCCAAACTAAATGATTTAGCGGCTACAATTCAATTATTTCTTTACTTCACTAGAAAATACCGATACTTAAAAGAAAAGGCCGACGTTTCTTTGCCAGAGCAATATTGGGTCAGCGTTATTACCGGCTTAAGCAAAGAATTATCAGCCAGTATTGAGTTTGAGCTTGGTGAGTTAGCGCATCGTTTTGTTTTGGCGCAGGACGATTTGGATTTAGTAGGTGTAAATCGAGCTATTGGTCAGGCGCATGATTTTTTTAACAACCGAAAAGAATATTTTGACGACACTAATTGTCGAATTAGGGGCGGCCAATTATTTATTGAATGCCCCATAATGCGTTTTAGTACCTGGAGTAAATCGGAGGAGTCTAAAAGGTCAGAGTGCCATAACGTTGACGGGCCATTACAGGTTCTGCTTCTCTTAATCGGTTTGTGCGCTTTTTGCGACGAAGCTTTTAGTTTTTTTACCAAAAAATAAGTCCGTTTTTTCAAGCGGACTTTTTTATTTCAAGTCCCAATTCGGGTCAACTTTTAATTTGGCCGGCGTGATGGTTCGACCGGCGCGGAATTTGAAATAGCCGGCCGCGCCAATCATGGCGGCGTTGTCGGTGGTGTAAACAAGCTCCGGCAAATAAAATTTGGCGTGAGGCAACTGGTTCTTAATAGCCTCCTTTAAGCTTTGCCTTAAAACTAGGTTGGCGCTAACGCCACCGGCCAGAATTATAGTGGGGGCATGATATTTTTTTCCGGCTTTGATAGTTTTGGCCACCAAAGTGTCCACGACCGCTTGCTGAAATTCATGGGCATAGGACGAACGGTTCTTGGACCAATGTTTATCTTTCTGCAATTGATAAAACAGGGCGGTTTTAAGTCCGGAAAAAGAAAAATCCAAGTCTTTGGAATTAATCATCGGACGAGGCAAAATTATTCGTCGCGAAGCGACTCCGTCACTTGAAACTTGAAACTTGGAACTTGAAACTTTTGCGGCCTCCACCGCCTGCCCGCGGACGCGGGACGCGGCCAGGGCAACCGCCGGTCCCCCCGGATAGCCCAGTCCTAAAAGTTTAGCCGCTTTGTCAAAGGCCTCGCCGGCGGCATCGTCGCGCGTGTCGCCGATAATTTTATATTTTAAATGGCCGGTCATTAAAACCAGCAAGTTGTGTCCGCCACTCACGGTTAGTATAATAGCTGGAAATTTTATTTGATTATTTTGAGATTTGGTATTTGGGATTTTTTTGGAAATTGGAAATTGGGATTTGGAAATTGGCGAACTGATGAAGTTCGCGTATATGTGTCCGGCGATGTGATTGACGGCCACGAGCGGCAGTTTCCAAGCATAAGCCAGAGCCTTGGCGCTTTCCACGCCAACGATTAAAGAGGTGATAAGGCCCGGACCGGCGGTCACGGCAATGGCGGAAATTTTCTTGGGGGCCGTTTTGGCGTTCAGTCCGGCTTTAAGTAGGGCCTCGTTGACCACGGGAATAATATTTAACACATGTTCGCGCGCGGCCACTTCCGGCACCACGCCCCCGTATTTTTTATGTATGGCAATTTGCGAAGCAACCACGTTGGATATGACTTTGAGCTTATCACCAGAGCCTTCTAAGACAGCCACCGCCGTCTCATCGCAACTGCTTTCAATGGCTAATATTTTCATAGTAGATTAATCTTAAGCATTTTCAGGCATTTTAGCAACTTTCTTGACAATTTCTCCGATTTTATTTATTCTTAATTGAAAATTGATAATTAAAAATTGTTTGAAAATTGGAAATTGGAAATTGAAAATTGTTTTTATGGCCCCTTCGTCTAACGGTTAGGACAGCGGCTTTTCAAGCCGTTAACAGGAGTTCGATTCTCCTAGGGGCTACTCTATAGATATGATTAAAATTCCTATTGAGGTTTCGGCGCGGCATCTTCATTTGAGCCAAGCCGATTTAAATAAATTATTCGGCGCCGGTTATAAATTGAAAGTTTTAAAGCCCTTGAGCCAGAGCGGAGAATTCGCGGCCAAGGAAACGGTACAGCTGGCCGGAGCTAAAGAGGCGATGAAGTCTGCGCGCATCGTCGGACCGGTGCGCCAAAAAACCCAAGTGGAACTGGCTTTGTCCGATGCTCAAGCTTTGGGTATCAAACCGCCTCTGCGGGTATCGGGAGATTTAAGAAGCGCGGCCAAAATAAAACTGATTGGTCCGGCTGGGCAAATTATTGTCAAAGCCGCTATTGTGGCTTTAAGGCATATCCATATCAATCCGGCGCAGGCCAAGAAATTAAAGTTAAGAGACGGTCAAAGCATCAAAATTAAGATTAATGGAATCAGAGGCGCAATTTTGGATAAGGTGGCGGTCAGGGTCAAGCCGAATTTTAAATTAGCTCTGCACTTAGACACTGACGAGGCTAATGCCGCCGGCCTGCGCGGCCACAAAAATTACGGAGAAATTATTTAAGCTGACTGATATATTTATTAAAAAATCCCTTGATGTTATTCAAGGGATTTTATGTTGATTTTTTTTTCATCTTATAACCGTAAATTTTCCAGTCATAACGGCGTAGGATGTTTTAACAGTGCAGAAGTAAGAACCATTAGGCAAACCGTTTACGGCAAAATTAATTTGCCGATTACCAGTTGCTTGCCATTGATTTTGTAGCGGAACAGCCACGATTTGCCCTAAGAAATTAGTGATAATAATTGTTATCTGGCTATCACTAAGCGCTTGATAATTAACAACGATGATATCATTAGCCGGATTGGGCGTTATGACCAAATCGGCGGCTGGCAGATAATCATCTTTAACGCCAACCAACACAGAACATAGGCAAGAGTCCGGACCGCCATAAACACCAATGTCGCTGCGCGAACCGTCAGGGTTAAAAATGGCCGTGTCGCCTTTGTCTAATAAGGGCGAATCAGAGAAAGGCAGATAATTCGCGTCCATCGGCGGGGTAGTATCCGCCACAAAATCAGAATCATTGAAGATGATACCGCCGATCCAGCCCCAGCCGTTGACTTCATTAAGATAATAGCAATTAAAGTTAACATCGGCGGTGGCCGAGTCATAGGAATAGCCGGCGTGATGGTCATTGGCAAAGAAATAATTATTTCTAGCTGTTACTTTGCCGGAATTGCCCCAAATACCATGGTAACCGTTGGACTGGATAATGCAGTTGGTGACGGTTGAACTGTTGTTCGCGTATTGAATGGCGGAGCACCTCATATCACCAGGGTCGCTACAGCCTTGAATCACGCAATTTTTAATGGTGCCATCGAAAAGAAAAACACCATGGTTGTTTTCCGTCTTGATATTAAGACAGGACACAAAACCGCCGTTCAAAATTACCACCGCTTCTCCTTGCGCCGGGTGGATAAAGGTGCCGGGAAAGTTGGTGCCAGTCACGACAATCCGCTTGGTGACATACATATTTTGGTCCCAAAGCCCGGGAAAGATTTTGACGGTATCGCCATCTTCGGCTGCTGTAATCGCGTCTTGAATAACGGTGAACACTTCGGCGCAGCCGCTTTGGCTAAGCGGCACATCTTGGCTGACACAGATCGTTCTGGCCAGGACCGGATAACCGGCGACCAGCCAAATAAACAATGAAAAAAGGGTAAGTTTTCGTATCATGACCTTTCTCCTATTATTGATTAAATTGTGAAGAACATTATTTGTTTTATCTTTAGTATATTTTATAGTGTTTGTCAATGCGGGTATGGTTGCTGAAATTCTGACAAAGTTTTATTATGTAGATATAACAAAGGGGGATTAAAAAGCTACGGCTTCAAATCTATGTTTGCAAAACACAAATCATCAAGCGGCCGTCCCTCGGTGGACGACATTATCGCGCAAAACACCTCGCCTTTGGCTATGCCCGGCAAGCGCGGGGGGTGGTCCAGCTTTATTTGGGCTCTTTTGGTCTTGGCTTTGGCCGGCAGCCTGATTAAACTGTATATCAGCTATCAAGACGTCAAAACCGCCAAGGAAAATTTGGAAAAAAACAACCAAATAGCCAAGGTGGACCCGGCCACTCTAAGCGACGAGGAGCTGTTTATGTTTTTGTCCGGGCGCGCTGAATTGCCCAGCGGCACCTCCACCGTGGCCACGGTTAAAGACGTGGAAAGCTTAAGAAGCAAGGACCCGTTTTTTGCCAAAGCGGCCAACGGCGACAAAGTAATTCAATTTGACCGCGAGGCTTTGCTGTATCGTCCTTCTTCTGATAAAATCGTCAGGCTGGGGCCGAGCAATGATTCCAGCGTGGCCAGCTCTACGGCCACCGCCTCGGGCACGGCCACTACCGGCAAGATTAGCGTGGAAGTGCGCAACGGCACCCAGACCGCCGGTTTAGCCGCCAAATGGAAAAACACGCTGAATGCCGGAACTGTTTATTTTGTGGATAAAGTCGGCAATGCCGGCAAAGACACTTATACTCAAGCCTATGTCGTTAATCTGAAGGGCAAAGACGTGTCGTCTTTGGAAAAAGACTTAGGCGTGACGGCGGTCAGCACCTTGCCGGAAGGCGAGCCGGCCAGCAACGCGGACGTTCTCATTATTGTTACTAATTAAAACTAAACATAAAACAGTATGGTGAAAAAATCCAAAGAGGTGGCCGAAGTGGCGACCAAAAGTATTGATTTGTCCAAAATTATTTTAGCTTTGGCGCTGGTGGCGTCCCTGGCGCTTTTGGCCGGCTTATATGTTAAGTATTTAAATTTGAAAAAAGAGATAAATTATCTGCAAGACCCGCAAGCCCAGCAAGCCAGAGCTCAGCGGGAAACTCAAGAGCTGGTGGCGCAAGTGGGCAAGCTGATGGTCTTGCCGGAAGGCGAGCCGACCGTGGCTACCGTGGTGGACGCCGAGGCCCTGGCCAAGGAGCAGGAATTCTTCAAAGACGCCAAAAACGGCGACAAAGTCTTAATTTACAAAGATAAGGCCATTTTATTTAATGTGGACGAGGGCCGTATTGTTAATGTCGGTCCGGTTTTATCCGTGAATTCAGCCGGCGCTCAAAATCAAGACAATGTTTTGAATATTGAAGTGCGCAATGGCAGCAAAAAAATCGGCGCCGGCAATGAACTGGGCGACCAGCTGAAAGCCAAGGGTTATAGCGTAACCACCGTGGTCAACGCGGCCAAGGCCGATTATGACCAAAGCGTCCTGGTCAACTTAACCGGCAAAGACGTTAAGGCTTTGGAAGCGGAATTGGGTCTGATAGCCACCGATAAGCTGCCGGACGGCGAGGCCACCAGCACGCAGGATGTAGTAGTTATACTTGGCAATAAGAAATAAAATTTTTATAATTTTAAAACACCTTGCGTGAAGCGAGGTGTTTTTGCGTTAAATAAGTATTTTTTATTTTTTCCACCCTTTGTGACCAAAGGGTGGAGCCTAAAGTCTTGAGCTTTTAAAAATTTTGGTTTTGTCCGTAAAATTTCTAACAAAAATTTTAACTCCTTCGTCAAACAGAAAATTATTTGTAAAGAAATTTTACTCCCAAAATAATCCAAAATTTTTAAGGCTCGGGTTTAAATTCAAATTCTCATGCGCCCATAAGCCAATTGCCGTTAAGTATTTTTGAGTGAAGCGTTACATAATTTCATTTGTTTGAGCGGAGCGAGTTATGAAATTATGTTAGCGAGAGCGAAATAATATAGGCAATTGGCTTCCAAGCGCGCTTTTGGCCCCACCTTTACTAAAAAGGTGGGAAGAGAAAAATGTGTTATAATATATTTATGTTGAAAAAAGATTGGGATAAAAACTTATTGTTTAAAAAAATTGAACGAGGCTATGTGCGGGCTCGTTTGTTTAATATTTTACTGGCGCTTGTTTTTATATCCGCGGGTTTGGCGATTTACCACAGCTTTAAAACCATGCCGGCCGGTTTGGATTACGCCAGCCCGAGTTATACGGTCAACATGAGCGACCTGAAATTTTTGAGCGACCTGACTTATAGCGACAGCGCCGGCCAGAGACAGCAAGAGCAAGCCATTTTTAAAA
>Ga0172379_10011456_pt1 | contig 10557 bp, 9 predicted proteins | sample GrowelOW334metaG_FD_119756 | JGI IMG/M metagenome (GOLD analysis project Ga0172379, IMG submission 119756) | Groundwater microbial communities from an aquifer near a municipal landfill in Southern Ontario, Canada - Groundwater well OW334 metaG | ecosystem: Environmental > Aquatic > Deep...
ATCAACAATGGCTTTTTGCAGCTCTTCAAAGAAATCTCCGCCCGGAACCATCGGCACATGCCTAAGATCGGCGCCGGCAATCACCACGCCGTAAGGGTGTATCGGATAAGCAGGGTTGGGCACCAGCACCACATCTCCCGGCCCTAAAGTCGCCAATGCCAAATGCGCCAAACCTTCTTTTGAGCCTATGGTGACAATGGCTTCGGTTTCCGGGTCCAAATCGACATCAAATCGGTTTTTATACCAAGTGCAAATGGCTTTTCTTAATCGGGGGATGCCCTTGGAAACTGAATAACGGTGTGTATCAGGGCGTCTGACTGATTCAACCAGTTTATTGACGATATGCTCAGGCGTGGCTTGATCTGGATTACCCATGCCAAAATCGATAACGTCTTCTCCTGCCGCGCGCGCCTTGGCTTTTAGATCAGTAACTATATTAAAAACGTAAGGGGGTAGGCGACTTATTCTCTGAAATTGTTCCATTGACAGCTCTTAAAAAAACCGGTGTTTAAGTGAAAGTTAAAAAATGTTGTCCAAAGTACTGTTATTAATAAGCTATGTCAAATTGAAACAGTGTTGTTTGCCGGAAACAGGCTAGCGCTTCAAACGTAAGACTTGCTCCACCCGCTCCAGATCTTCCTGGGTATCCACGCCTGCGGCCGGTGTTTTGTCGACGATTTCCACCCGGATCGCCTCGCCGTGCCACAGTATTCTCAATTGTTCCAGCGATTCGACCGACTCAAGCAGTGACGCATCCCAGAGGCAGTAACGGTTTAAAAAATCAACCGTATAAGCGTACATGCCGATATGCCGAAGATGTGGCAGCTTCCCGGAAGGCGACCCGCCTGACCATGTGAACGCATCCCTTTCCCAAGGAATCGGCGCACGGCTAAAATAAAGCGCGTAACCGTCCTTGTTCAAAACCACTTTGACCGCGTTGGGATTGAAAATTTCTTCGGCCTCGTCGATTCGGGCAGCCAATGTCGCGATACCCGCATGCTGTTGCCCGGCTAATGCCGTAGCGACATCACGGATATAAGCCGGTGGAATCAGCGGCTCATCGCCTTGCAGGTTAACGATGATTTCATCGTCCGCCCAGCCGCATAGCCTTGCGACCTCGGCAATCCTTTCGGTTCCGCTTTGATGATCGGCGCGGGTTATGACCGCTTGAAAGCCCAAGTCGCTGACCGCTTGAAAAATCCGGACATCGTCGGTGGCGACAAGGATTTCATCGGCATCGGCTTCCTTCGCACGTTCGCAGACATGTGCAATCATCGGCTTGCCTGCAATGTTCAGCAACGGCTTGCCCGGCAATCTTGTCGATCCGTATCGTGCCGGGATGACGACTTTAAAACGTACGCTCATTTTTTTAATGCGTCGATTTCGTCGTTGGTTAATTCGCGGGCTTCATCTTCCAGCATGACGGGAATATCGTCACGGATAGGGAAAGCGATACGGTCAGCTTTGCAGATAAGTTCCTGCTTGGGCTTGTCATAAATCAAAGGACTCTTGCATAAAGGACAGGCCAGAATATCAAGCAGTTTTTTATCTATCATGGTTTTCTCTTAAATTAACAAAGTGATTTTTGCCTTTTGGCATTTTACAGCATTTTACAGCATTTTTAAGCAGCCTGTTTTATGCGCTTAATCGGCGGAAAAATCACAGCTAATCTAAATCGACAGTGTTTGCCAACTATGCTCAAATAAGATCAGCTTTTCTGCGCACCCGAGGTTTCCAATATGACTATGCAAACAGTGTGTTTGTATTGCATGATTCAGACTGTCGCATTGCTGGTTGTCGCGAACGGCGCGCCGGTGCTGGTCAATAAAGTGATGGGCAAACGCTGGTCATGGCCGGTGGATAATGAATTAAAACTGCGCGACGGCTACCGCTTGTTCGGCAACGCCAAAACTTGGCGCGGCTTGTGTTCAGCTGTTTTATTTACCATCCCGGCAGCAATTTTAAGCGGATTAGAGCCTTTGACCGGGGCGTTATTCGGCGCTCTGGCAATGGTCGGCGATTTGCTGGCAAGCTTTATCAAACGCCGAATAGGACGCACTGAAAGCAGCCGAGCACGAGGTCTTGATACGGTGCCCGAATCGCTGTTACCGATATTGCTATTAAAAGATACGCTGGCGCTGAGCCTGATCGACATCATGCTGGTTGTGGCGCTTTTTTTCCTGATTGAGGAATTGGTCTCGCCAGTGCTTTACCGGCTGCATATACGCAAGCGGCCTTATTAACAATGTTACGCAAGTTGAATAGAAAAGCGCAATCCACGAAAAACACGAAAAAACGGATCGGGAATGCGCGCGATATAATAGGAGCATGTAATGCAAAAACGCTTTCTATCGCAATGGGCGGCAGTTGCTGAACCATAGCGGAACGGATTATGCTGTTACGCATTTTCGTGTTTTTCGTGCCTTTTGTGGACAAAATTTATCAAACTAAAAACCTATGCTACGAGTATTAACCTACAACATCCACAAAGGCTTTAATGTCGGCAACCGGCGCTTTGTGCTGCACCAGATCCGGGATGCATTAATAGCCGCCGATGCCGATTTGATGTTCTTGCAGGAAATGCAAGGCGAGCATCTGCGACATGAACAAAAAATCGCCGACTGGCCGGTTTTGTCTCAACTTGAATTTCTCGCCGAAAACACCTGGCCCTTCCACGCTTACGGCAAGAATGCGGTTTACAATGCCGGCCATCACGGCAATGCGATCCTGAGCAAACACCCATTCGAGCTCTGGGAAAACATCAATGTTTCGCCTTTTCCGTGGGCCAGTCGCAGCCTGCTGCATGGCGTTATCCGACTGCCAGGGATGGAGGGGGGTAGCCGGGATGTGCATATTGTGTGCATACATTTCGGTTTAACCGGTAAAGAGCGCCGCCTACAGATACGCAAATTATCTGAGCGTATCGATAGTCATGTGCCGCATGGTGCCCCACTGATTATCGCCGGAGATTTCAACGACTGGCTGGGACAGGCCGATCGGCTGTTTCATGACCATCTGGGTTTACAGGAGATTTTCCGTGTAACCCATGGCCGCTATGCGCGAAGCTTTCCGTCCTGGATGCCTTTTTTGCCGATGGATCGCATTTATTATCGCGGATTAACCCCAATATCGTGCGAACGGCTGACTCACGCACCGTGGCATGCGCTTTCAGATCATGCGCCTTTGACAGCCTCATTTACCTTATGAACAGCACCTCGTCCAAACTGACCTTGCCCAACCTGCTGACCGGGTTCCGCTTTGTTGCAGCACCGGCGCTACTTTGGTTAGCATGGCAGGGCTACCCGATTGCCTTTATGGTGCTGCTGGCTATTACCTTTGCTACCGATTTGCTCGATGGCATGGTCGCCCGCCTGACCGGACAGGTTACCCAGTTTGGCGCAACCCTCGACAGCTGGGCGGATGTCGTCACTTACCTGACCATTGCACTGTGTTGCTGGTGGTTGTGGCCCTATGTGGTAACCCGCGAACTGCTTTACGTCGGCCTGATTGTCGCCAGCTGCCTGCTGCCTGCCTTGGCTGGTTTTATCAAGTTCGGGCACTTTACCAGCTACCATACCTGGGGGGTAAAAATCGCCGCCGCCGCAATGGGTCTGACCTTGTATGTGCTGTTTCTGGGCGGCCCGCCCTGGCCGTTCCGAGTGGCTGCGCTGATCTGCATCCTTGCGGCCATTGAAGAGATAGTAATCACTTGGCTTTTGCCTGAACCTGAATCCAATCTGCGGTCGGTTTGGGATATTTTGAAGCGTTCCGGGCGGAATAATAGCCAACTAAAAGATAGATAGGCCATAGCCAAAACCCATCATGATTGATGCTGGATGTACTGTCCAGAACCATAAAGACAAAAAGCACGATATCGCCGATGATCGGAATCAGGACAATAAAAGGCGGCACATGGTCGCTGATTCAATTGCAACGCGTCATTGCTCGCATTTAATTTTTTTTAAATCCTTATGTATAGCTTATTTCTTTGCCATTAGTGTTTTAACTAATAGATTTTTGTAGTCATTTGCAATGTGCTGCTCGGCTTTCTCGTTGAAGTGGCAGCCGTCTGAGCGAAAGTCGGTTCCATAAACGTCGGTGTCAGATGATATGGACACCCACGGGTATTTATTTTGAATGGCTTTTTGAGCGGCTCGAACTTCTTGGCTGCCTTCGTTTTTGCAAATAGAGGCCAATGCAAGGCCTATGTGTGCATTAGGAAAAGCGGAGTGAACTTTCTGAAACACAATATCTAATGCTTTTTCGTAAAACATTTTTTTCATCCCAATTTCGGCGCCGTATGCCTTGAGCTTTTCTTGAAAATAAATCTCGTCTATCGCATCTGACTCACCCTGATGCCAAAGGAATAGTGATGGTTGAATCTTTGCTGCGTGCATTTGTTTTATAACTTCATCAAGACGAATCGACTGAACGGAGTGCGACCACGAAAATACACTGCTTCCGCCACGCCCAAATGCGGCGATAATCAAGTTGGTTTCTTTGTCGATATTTCTGAATCCAGTAATGGCCGAGGTAATAATGTTTCCTCGATTACCTCCATCAGTTCCAACAACTGGCTCTGAATATGGATAACAAAGTCCAGTAGTCCAGTCCCACATAAATGTATTCCCATCACTGATATTTTTGAGCCCTTGGCTTCTTTCGATTTGGTTGGCCGAGTTTGATTGGCCAAAAATCGCTATTGCCTTGTAATCAGTTGGGCACTTGATCGGTGCTACGCTTGAATGGGTGGTTTCGTCAGCAATGATTTGTTTCAGCTTAATCCATCTGTAAACTGGATTGCTTACTGCTATGGCGTTTAATGGTTGCCGCATAGAAGAGCCGTTTAACTTTGCTCCAACAATGCCGCCAACCACGAGCGAACAGAGAACGACAACGCCAATAAGAATCGGTTGTCGATATTTACGGGGATAGGATGTTGCGACATCATCATTATTAATCGTCATATTCCTTAAAATTCAGTTGGTTTGTTAAGTACCGCCAGATGGCTTCGATATAAATCCGCGTCTTCAATCTGATTCCGCTTCCTGTGCCGCTTCTGCTATCGAGGCGTCCATGTTGTCCAGCAAGTCGGGTTCTCCTTGCCGAAAGCTCCGCCAACCTTGGGTGTAGGTTCGGTGGCTTTGGGTCTGGCCTTACATTATTTTGTTTTTATTGGTACGTAACAAGCTTGTTTTTCATGTATTATTTTTCTGCAATATGCAGTGCATACACCAAAGTCTTCCGCATATAATGAGCATGGTTTCAGTATCGCCATAATGCACATTGTTGGCGATGTTTCTGTTGTTTTTTCTTGTTTTTAGTTCTTTATACTCTTTGTCTTTAAGATCTTTATTTTCCACAACATCTTTTTTACCCCATCGCATACTGAGGCTAGCTACCAGTCTTTTGGCTTGGAAAATAGGTAGGGCAAAATCTTCTGAGGTAACGCTGGCATTGCGCTGCCGATCAGCTCGTTGGGTGCTTGAGTGAAGTTTGAGGAAGGAACGGTTCTGTAAATTGTTTGCATAGTGAAATGATCCTTATTGATTCCACACAAACGACATCCAAAATAAATTTATGTGCTAATCAACTTGACCTTGATTAGCGATAAGCTCAGATAGAAGTCGTCGAACCCTTTACATGAATGAATTTAAAAACCTAAGCTCTGCAATGAGTAGGCTTTCTTGTTTCTGAGGATATGTGTTTTAATAAATTCAGTCAATATTTTTAGCCAAATTAAATAAAATAAGGTCAGCCATATTTATATGGAAAATCGTTTAAACACAAGACCATTAGATTGTGAGTTTCGACACCAGTGAATTTCACAATCCGCTTATTTTAAGGCGTTTTATACCTGGCTTGGAACTGGATGTTAGTAGTGAAGCTAATGACAGGCTTCTCCTAGTTTGATTCAGAATTAATTGTTATACTCGATTAAGGGCTGTATCTGTTTGTTAATCCATAACGGCAACATAAAAATGAAAACTTACCTGTTTCCCGGCCAAGGCTCACAACATATCGGCATGGGCGAAAACCTGTTTGACGCGTTTCCTGACATTACCGCAACAGCGGATGCAATTCTGGGCTATTCCATCAAAGAGCTTTGCCTGAAAGATCCGAACCGGCAACTGGGCCGGACACAATACACCCAGCCCGCACTCTATGTTGTCAACGCGCTCGCCTACAGACAGCAGTTAAAAGACACAGGCGAACACCCGGATTTTGTCGCAGGCCACAGTCTGGGAGAATATAACGCGCTGGAAAGCGCTGGTGTAATCCGCTTTGATGACGGTCTTAAACTGGTCAAAAAACGCGGCGAACTGATGAGCACTGCACCTAAAGGCGCGATGGCGGCCATCATCGGCCTGGCCGCAGATAGAATCGGCGATATACTGGCCGATAACGGACTGGCCATCGATATCGCCAACTATAACGCCCATACCCAAACTATTATCTCCGGCCTGGACGCTGATATTCAAAAGGCGCAAACTTATTTCGAACAGGAACAGGCCATGTTTATCCCGCTGAATGTCAGCGGCGCATTCCATTCCCGCTATATGCAACCAATACAAAACGAATTCAGCCAATTTCTGGATAACTTCACTTTTGCTGCGCCGAAAATCCCAGTCATTGCCAATATCCACGCCCTACCCTATCAATCCGATAAAATCGCACAGAATCTGGCTGATCAACTTACCCACTCAGTGCGTTGGCTGGACAGCATGCACTTTCTGTTACAGCACGGCGACATGGAGTTTGTCGAGCTTGGCCCCGGCGATGTACTGACCAAACTGATCAGTAGCATAAAAAACCAGTTCAAGCGGAATGCCGCGGCGCAAAGCAATCAACCCAGCCCTGCGCCCGGCCCCACCAACAACCAAGCCACTGTCCAAACTGACCGAGAACAAGACTTAAAAACGCCACAACAAAAGGTAAACGACTGGAACCAGTCATACCCCATCGGCACACAGGTTTACGCAAAAGGCTACGACGAAATACTGACAACCAAAACCCAGGCCGTCATCCTGTTTGGACACCGCGCCGCGATCTATATGCAAGGCTATAACGGCTATTTTGCGCTGGATGATGTTGATCCGGTCAAGCATGCCGCCAGTCCTGCCTGATCACTTTTAGATTAGATTCGTTCCCCCAACCCACCGTGCTAAAAAGCGGCATAAACCGTAATAAATCGTTGTACATTCAACTTCAGGATTCAAATAAATGCCGAGAGTAAAAGGCAAAATTGCACTCATTACCGGTGGAAGCCGTGGGATTGGTGCGGAAACGGTCAGACTGCTTGCCAGCGAGGGCGCGTTCGTCATTATCGTCGATATTCTTGATGATCTGGGCCAAGCTGTGGCGGAGAGTATCGGTCGTCAGGCCTGTTATTACCATCTGGATGTTTCCCGTGAAGCGGATTGGCAGGCGGTTTGCGATGTCATCCGCCAGCAACATGGGCGCCTGGACATCCTGTTTAACAATGCCGGTATTTCCGGTTTTGAGGAAGAATTCGGGCTGCGGCCACAAGATGTTGAACACATGTCACTTGAAGACTGGCATACGATACATGCTGTGAACATGGACGGCGTATTTTTAGGCTGTAAATACGGCATTCCATTAATGAAAGCGCAGGGAGGCTCCATTATTAATATGTCATCACGCTCCGGCATGGTCGGGATGGCGCAAACGGCAGCTTATTGCTCAAGCAAAGGCGCGGTGCGTAATTTAACCAAAAGTGTGGCGATTTACTGCGCCCAATACGGCTATAAAATCCGCTGTAACTCGCTGCATCCAGGCGCGATCTACACGCCCATCTGGGACAGTGTCATGGGTGACACGCCGGAACAAAGAGCGGAAACGCTGAATTTTGTGAAAAGAGGCATTCCGCTGAATGAAATGGGAACGCCGCTTGATGTTGCCTACAATGTTTTATATCTGGCTTCCGATGAATCCCGATATGTGACCGGCTCGGAAATGGTGCTCGATGGCGGCATTATGGCGGGCAGCACTGCCACGTTGCAATTTACGAATGAAAAAGACTAGGATTTCCCGCTGATTAAACAAACACCTTCCATATCGCCTTTTTCCCGCCAGTTGTTCAATATCTGAAAAAACGCCTCCGAACCGCCGCCATAAAAGCCGGCAATTTTGGCGGTTTTGCCCTCACCCGGCTTACCCTCGTTATTATAATAACCGGGAGTACACTCCTTATAATACTTCAGACCGGCAGCGGCAAAACTGTTGATAACAGCTACCCATTGATCTTCCGCTTCTCCCGTCACTTCAACGGCCTCCATGTTTTGCTTGTTTACCTCGCCGATGATATAGGCAATATGAGCGCTTTGCTCGTAGAGCATATGCGTGTAGTTGGCGGTATACCCGCCTTGGGTCATGCCCAGAAAAAAACAATTCGGAAAATGGCGGGTCTGAAGACCATGCAGCGTGCGCATGCCGTCCGCCCATTTCTCGGTCAGCGTCCAACCGTCTCGGCCAAAGACTTCAAAGCCTGATCGTCTGGGATAAGCAGTGCCCACCTCAAAACCCGTGGCGAAAACCAGGCAATCCAGCTCATAGCTCTGATCGCCGACGATGGCCGCTGTTTCGGTAAGTTGTACCACGCCTTTGCCCTGAGTATCCACCAGCTTCACATTGGAGCGGTTAAAAACCTGAAGATACTCATCATTAAAACAGGGCCGCTTGCAAAATAACCGGTACCACGGCTTAAGCGCGGCGGCTGTTTCGGGATCGGTTACTATGCTGTCGATGCGCGCCCTGACCTGCTCCATCTGTTCAAAATCAAGTATTTCGGACAGTTTTTCCCTTTCTTCCTCAGCCAGCTGTTCCCGATGGCAATGCTCCGGGAGCTTGCTTAACTTACGCATGATATTTGTCAAACCGTCATTAACCTGATCCTCGTCCTGGTCGATGCCGGAGGCGACCCGGTTAAAGTTTTTCATGCGCGCCTGCTGCCAGCCCGGACTCAACGTTGTCGCCCATTCGGAGTCAGTGGCTTTATTATCGCGCACAAGGACCGAAGAAGGCGTGCGCTGAAAAACATACAATTGCCCGGCAGACGCGGCAAGATAGGGAATGCACTGAATGCTGGTGGCCCCCGTTCCGATGATGCCGACACGTTTATCAGCCAATTTATCAAGCTTGCCGCAAGCATCGCCGCCCGTATAGCCATAGTCCCAGCGGCTGGTATGAAACATCTTGCCCTGAAACGTTTCAATCCCTGCTATGCCGGGTAGTTTAGGCTGGCTGAGCGGACCATCGGCGAGACAGACAAAGCGCGCTTTCATGCTATCGCCACGATCAGTGGCAACGATCCAGCGTAATAAGGTCTCGTCCCAGCGCAGCTCGGTCACTGAGGTATGAAAACAGGCCTTATCATAAAGCCGGTAATGTTCAGCAACCGCGCAGGAGTGGGCAAAAATTTCCGGCGCATTGCTGTATTTCTGTTTGGGGATATAGCCGATTTCTTCAAGCAACGGCAGGTAAATATAGGATTCAATATCGCATTGCGCGCCCGGATAACGATTCCAGTACCACGTGCCGCCAAAATCACCGCCGCGCTCGACGATGCGGACATCCTCAATGCCTGCTTCCTTCAGCCGAACCGCCGCCAGCAAACCGCTGAAACCGCCGCCGACAATCAATACCTCCACTTCATCATGCAAGGGTTCGCGCACCTGAACAGGCGTATAAGGGTCTTCCTGGAAACGGGCGTACTGACCGTCTATTTTTATATATTGGTCGTTACCTTCCTGACGCAGGCGTTTATCCCGTTCTTCGCGATATTTTGAACGAAGATCATCGGGGTTAAAATGAGGCGGCCTTGCTTGTTGGTTATTTTTCATCGGTAAACTCGCCAGACTGCTAATTCTTAAGCTGCGAAACTATCTAAGAATGCTCAGCCCTGCTTAATAAATCCAAATCAGGACTAAAGTTAAAGTTAAGCGGCGTAACATCATCCGCACATGACGGGAAAAGATGCTCTATTTTTCCTCTGTACAGTTCAGGCCATTGAACCATCTGCAGGTCGTTTGGGACGCTATGCCCATCGAATTCCCACTCCCGCATGAAAATCTTTTTTATTCTAGACTGCATACCGGCAGGCAGGCCGGAATAATTCGGATTAAAGTTGAGACTCAGCAAGGTTCTGTCCTCATTCGACGCATTAGAGTAGGTGCCATGCAGTAAACGCGCATCCTTGACGACAACGTCGCCCGGTTGAACCTTGATTGCATATTCCTCTTCCCACAATTGATAAAGCGGGTGATCCGGTTCCTCCACTCTTGACATAGCTGAACCGTATTCGCCTGGAATCTCATGAATCGAGTGTTTTTGACGATGACTGCCGGGTATAACCCGAAGCCCCCCATTGTCAGCCGAAGTCGGGGAAAGATAGATCATCATGTTGACCTGGGGAATCCGATCAGTATAGGACATAGGATCATCCCAGCCCCACCAGTCCTGATGCCAGAACAGAGCCGGACTGGAGGGTGGTTTACTGATAATGGAGCCGCAACTGAATACATGTCCACCTAAATC
>Ga0172379_10011457_pt1 | contig 10555 bp, 6 predicted proteins | sample GrowelOW334metaG_FD_119756 | JGI IMG/M metagenome (GOLD analysis project Ga0172379, IMG submission 119756) | Groundwater microbial communities from an aquifer near a municipal landfill in Southern Ontario, Canada - Groundwater well OW334 metaG | ecosystem: Environmental > Aquatic > Deep...
AGACGGGCTTTCTTCTGTGTCACCCTTACTTTCAAAAGCACTTCATCTCGTTCCCAAACTCCGTTTGGGAACGCAATAGCAATGAAGCTCTGCTTCACTTATAAAGCACTCGTCATTCCCGTATGTTTCTAGCGGGAATCCATAGCGAGATGCCCTGCAGAAACATCAGGGCATGACGTGATTTTCTTTTACCTGGTTCCCAAACTCCGTTTGGGAACCAGTGGAAAGCGATATTTGACTTTATTCCAAAAATCTGTATCTTTGAAAAGAACAAAGGAGAAATGCACAGAATATTTGTTAGAGATTTTTTGATAATGATGTTCCATTCATGAATTTTCTCTAACAATATCAACCGAATTTCACTCGTGGATTGAAGAGGAGAGAAATTCGGTTTTTTCGTTTTATATGTTCTGTGAGGAAGTATGAAAACTCGATTTGCTTTGTTAATAACAGCTCTTTTGCCAGCTTTTACCTCAGGTCAGACCTTTGGAAAATATGCCGGTGAATTTATGACCATCGGTATTGGCGGCCGCGCGCTTGGCGTTGGCAGCGCTTATACCGCATTGGCGAACGATGTCACCGCCGGATATTGGAATCCTGCCGGACTTGCCCACATTGAATATCCCCAGATCGCCCTTTCTCACGACGAGCGGTATGGCAATCTGATTAATTATGACTATGCAGCATTTGCTTTTCCCTCCGGCGTAAACAGTGTCGATCCGGAAACGAAGGAATCGATCTTTAACGCCGAATCATACGGCATCAGCATTATCCGCCTGGGTGTGGACGGTATTCCCGATACACGCAAAGCATGGGCGGACAGCAATGGCAACGGTTTGTTCGACGACGGCGCAAATCTTCGTCCCGATTACAATGCAATAACTTTTTTTAATTGGGCCGACTGGGTTATTTACGGAACATATGCGAAACAGTATTCTGAAAATTTCTATTACGGCGCAAATGTGAAACTGATCCGCCGCAATGCAGGGGAATTCCACGGTACCGGGATCGGTTTCGACATCGGTATGCAATATATGGCAACAGAATATTTTGTACTTGCCGCCAATCTACAAGATGCTACAACGACGCTCGTTTCCTGGAACACCGGCACCAACGAACTTATTTCGCCGACGCTGAAACTCGGTATCGCCTATTGTCTGGAGGTCTTCAGCGGAAGACTAACTCCCGCTCTTGGTACCGACGTCCGTTTTGAAAACAGAAGGTTCTCTGCAGTTGCAAATGTTGGTCCCGTCAGTTTTGATCCACAGGCCGGTATTGAATTCGATTACAAGAACATTGTCGCTGTCCGTGCTGGATATAACGACATCGGCAGTATGACGCTCGGCGCCGGTATCCACCTGCGCAAACTGGATATCGACTACTCCTTCGCAAAATTCGATGCAGCCGATCAGCTCGGCAACACGCACCGCATCTCGCTCCGTTTAACGCTGGAAGAAGAGAAATACCGACGTGGCGCAGAATAGATCTTCTGTTACATGCGGCCGGGATTTCGCCGCGCACATGACCAGCATTTCGCACACCGCACTATTTATGATCGCGCTCTCTTCAGCGATCGTGTTCTCTTCTTGTTCCACTTTGGTCACCCGTTCCAACGGAAATGCTCCCGCCGTAAAAAAGAACGGTATCATAACGCCGGCTTATCGTCCGATACTTCCCGAAGGGTGGGCAGACATCACCTCCAAATCCAAACAACCGCAGATCAAAATGTGGATCATCAACCGGGATTATTCCGCTACGATGGTGCTGAGAGAACTACAGGCGGATTCGGAAACGCAGAAGGTATTACTGAATGAGGATATCAATCTGATCGCTGGTATTTCTCTCAGGACGAAGATCCCGGAGAACAATGCAGATTATCGAGTAACGCGTGTTCCCGCCGTCATTGATATGAAACGGAATCTTTCTTCTTACACGTATACCGAAAAAGGACTGCTGCGCCGCGTCGTGGTGTTCAAAAAGAAGGATGTACTAGTGGAGTTGGAATTGATGCAGGAACAAGCATCGGCGGAATTCGATGTTCTGACGAACGATCTGGTCACGTTTGCAACCACGCTCTACGAACGTTAGTATAAGATGTAGGACACCTTTAAGGTGTCCTACATCTAAAAATAAATCCTATTTCGTTTTCAATTCAAACACACCGTTCCAATCTTTTGGCGGCGGTTTCTTCATGTAGGCTTGTGTGCGCAGCAGATACAATTGCGAAGGACCGTCATCTGCATTGATCTTGAGCGCGGAGAAAAATTCTTTTTCCGCCTGCTTGAACTGCCTGTCGCGGTACAATGCGAGTCCGCGTGTGTAGATGCTCACTATTTCCATTGTTTTATCAGTGACATCTTTGCCTGTCTCCCCGATGAGTTCGAACACGCGGATCGGTTTTGTTTTTCCTTTGACGATCAGATAATCAAGCTCACGGCAGAACATCACATCCTTCACCAGTTCCTGTGTCCGTTCGCTAATCATAATGCGGGTGCCGTATGTTTTATTGGCGCCTTCCATACGGGACCCGAGATTCACCGCGTCGCCGATCACCGTATAATCGAATCTGCTCGAGCCGCCTACGTTGCCGACTACCATGAAATCCGTATTCAATCCCATACGAACGACCAATTTCGGCTTTCCTTCCTTATCCCATCGTTCCGCGATTTCCCGGCATTTTGCCTGCATTTGCAGTGCTGCGTGGCAGGCGGCTTTTGCAGTATTGGGCAGTTCCATCGGAGCACCCCACACCGCCATCACAGCGTCGCCAACATACTTATCGAGCGTACCGTTATTCTTTAAAATGATATCGGTCATCGCACTAAGATATTCGTTCAGTATCCCGACAAGGTCGACGGCATCCAGCTTCTCCGAAAAATTGGTAAAGGATGCAATATCGGAGAAGAACACCGTCAGCTCTTTCTTCTCTCCGCCGAGCCGCAGTTTTTCCGGATGGGCGATCAGTTCATTCACCACCGAAGGATTCAGATACTGACTGAACATTCCTTTGATCATCGTCTTTTGCTTCCGCTCGGTCAGATACTGATACACGGCACTTCCAACGTAATTCAGAATGACCGCGGCAATCGGAGAGACGACAGGCATTACCATGTTGTGATTGGCAAAGGCGTAATAAGAGAGTGAAAGGATACCGTCAATGAGTCCTGCCGCGACAATTACTGCAACGAACTCGATCATGAACGCATAGCGGGTCTTGATGAGTTTCAGCCAAGTGACTGCGGCGAATGTAAGGATGGAAAGGAAGAGGATCAATGCTGCTTCCATCCACGCAGAGAGTTTATATAAATAATTCTGATGGATCAAGGTCTGCAGTGCATTGGCGTGCAGTTCAACGCCGTACATCTGGTTCCGGTCGATGGAGCCCGGTTCCGACACCGACACATTGAACAAGTCTTTTGATTCTGCAAAGTACGGTCCGATCAAAACCACTTTCCCCTTAAATGTTCCGTCATTCATCAGGCCGATGTCGGGATCGTCGAACATGTTGATGGAAGTATTCAGCTCCCGTTCTTCGACTGTCTGGAATTCCGAATCATCCAAAATGTCTACGATGTCGAATTCCTTGAACGTTTTTCCCGAATGCCCCTGGTAATTGATGAGCATGGACACGTCATCGAATTTCGGAATATGGCGTCCGCCAATGACAAAATAACTATCAGTATTCTCCGCATAAGCAGTGGAAGGGAGGCCGAGTACTTTGTTCAGCATTGCAAACGCAAAGGATGGAATATACCGTTCCTGACCCGGCATCTTCGCGAACGGCATATATCTACGGTAAACGCCATCCACATCGTTGGGGACGAATACGCTGCCGACCGAACTGTCTGCAGAATAAAAAATCGAATGGAAATTCTCATCGGCACGGGCTACGGTTGCTTCTTCATCTCGAACATCCGTTTTTCCTGCCACAACAACATTCTTATACTGTTGAATTGCTTTATAGAGTTCATCATCATGATGCGGACCGCGTGTATCCGGCTGTTCGAACGTCAAGTCGATACCGATGGCAGCGGCGCCGGCGCGGTTTAGATTGCGGATGGCGCGAGCGTAATAACTGCGTGGAAACGGGAATCGATCCGGCACAGTCGTTTCGGATTTGTCCGAAATGGAGACAATGATTACGTCCAGGGAATCTCTGGAAACGGGGAGCACCCCGCGTTTGGCAAATGACCGATCAATGAAGGAAAGAGAAGTCCGTTCGAAGAATCCGAAGCCGAAGATCGCATCCTGCACGAAGAGGATCACGATGAAGGCAATCCCGGCGCTGACAGCGATGCGGGAAAGCCAGTTGCGCAGCTGCCGGTCGGATGGGGGAGGCGCCGATGTCATATTAAAAATCTATGCGATAGAGCAGACTGACGTAGGAATCATTTTTACTCGTTGCAGTTGTTGAAAGTGCGGAAGACGAGTTTGCGATGAATTGGAACTGCAGCACTGCAATCTGCCGTTCCGTGATGCTGTATTGAAGACTTGTTTCGAAGACGGTCCGCGCCAGATCGCCAAATGTTGGGGCAATTGTCGCACTCCAACGGAGCACATCTTCATACAACTTATACCGGCCGCTCAGCGAAATCGTTTGATAGGCGAGTGATGCCTTGGAGCGGACACCGAGCGAATCGATCTGAGGATATTCCAGCGTGCTGAATGACAATCCGACAGTACTTTCCAGTTTTGGATCATGAACTGTACTGATCAATGTGAGAATATTAAATGTGGAGACGTCCTGTTCCTTCGGTGTCAAATCATCCTTGTCAGATATGTCGACGTTCAATGACGCATTGTGGCGTCCCCACATCTGAAAATCATACGAGCTTTGAAGGAAATACCGGTTTGTCTTATCGTCGATGGCCCGCAGCGCAATTTGCTGCGATATACTGGTCGAATCTGCAGGTATCGGGTTGATCGGATTGTGGTTGGTGTTCAATCCGTATCCGAGCGTGATATTCGGGTAATTCTTGGACGGATAATACGAAACTGCGGTATTGATCGTTTTGTAGGTTGTTGTAGCGATCTCGGTGCTTGCCGTATTGTTTGTCAATTGCTCATAACTGCCCGTTACCAACAACCTGTTATCCAAAATGCGCAACCGGTCGATCACGTTGAAACCTTTGATATCCCTTCGAAGCGACGTAGCGCTGGCGGAGGTATAGTCTTTGCCGTGCAGGATGAACGTCCCCTTCAGATAGTTTCCAAAATAATTGAAGGAGAGTCCCGTTTCATACACAAGCGACGTGCCGCCGCCGGGATTGATCGGGACAAGGTTTTCATTGGGTGTAATGAAGCGTTTCAAAATCGGCAGGTATGTTTTCAGTTGATCGCCGTCGCTTGCGGAGAATGTTCCTCGCGCAATTGCGGCATCGATACTGTCTTTGTTAAATATTGGACTGGAAATATCGACATTGTTCAGACTGACAGCGGTCTGCGTGGTGAATTCGATCCTTCGATCATCGAGTGCGATCAGCAGATCGGTACCGAAAACAACATTCTCCTGCGGCCGGACTACCACCGGCTGCAGCGGATCGTATCCATCCTTTGCCTTCATGTAGGTGAAGCCCCACTGGAACTTTTCTCCCTTGCCGAAACTCGGCCGTACGATGGTCATATTTCGCTTGAGTGTCGTCGGTGATCCGTTGAACTCGACCCTGCGCAGCAACTCGCCGTTGGCAACATTCACATTGAATGCTCCCAGCAGCAGATCAAATGTATATCCGCGAACGCGCCGGCCGTCCATAATAGTGTACGGAAATTTCGGATAGGCGTCTCCAAGCCCTATCTTTGCATATCGCGCGTCGATGCCCAGATAGTACCTGTTTTGCGGCTGGTTCTCTGGTTTTTCTTCGGACGTCACCGTAATGAGCGCATTTGCTCGGAGGAATTTGGCATAGGTACCGTACGCTCTCGCATCCAGCCGATTGTATGTTTTCTTCGTCCCTTTAATGTTTTCGTTCCGTGACTCAGCCTGCGCATTACCGTATCCCTGGAACTCGCTTTCGATTTCTTCCGCCTGTTGTGCGGTAAGCACGGTGAACCCCCGTCGCATGGATGATACTTCGTTTCCGTTGACATCATATGTTTGAACGGAGAGATTAGCTCCTCCTTTGAGTGCACCGGCAGGGATTACATCAGGCGGAACGATCAACAGATCGTCGTAGATGACCATACTGCTGGAAAGGTCGATCCCATTCAACATGATCTTCGTTTTAGATTTGTCGATTGTCGTATCTGCATACACGAATGAGATGGAAATGTACGTCTCGCCCTCTTTTACTTGTTCCCCTTCTTCAGGACTTAAGATGATCACTTCGGTCTGACTTTTTTCTGGCGCATCGACAGTGATCCGGGCGGGATTGACCTGCGGATTTTCAAAAGGATACGTTTCAGCAACTCCGTCCTGTGTTGTTGCCATGATGTAGACTTCGATGAACGGCGGCATCACATCGCTTGATGGAATCTCTGCGACGGCAGAATCCCGCATGATTTGCATTTCCTGGGTGCGATATTCCGATTGACCGAATTGACGGTAATACAATACAATGCGCGACAATTCGGATGATTGCTGCAGCTCCACGGAAAGGGAGATAGGTTGGTGTTCCGTTGTATTTAACGGTCGGATCCCTTTAAGATAGATATTGATCTGCGCAACGAGCGGCAACGTACACAATAGGAGTAATAATAGAGCACGAGAGAGAGATTTCATTCGGGATGATAGGTTATAAAAGAAATCGCCTGCAATCTATCAAAACTGGCATAGAGTTGCAAGCGATTCAGTCTTAAAAATGAGTCTGTTTTGACTGCTGTCAGTAGTTCCAGTGAGTGATTGCAGACTCGATCATTTATATTCGATGATCATGGTCTTCTTTTTCCCCGTCGGATCGGTAAAAGGAATTTTCAGTTCGTTCTTTTTTCCTGCTTGTATTGGTAACAGGATCGGGTTTGATTCCGGAGATGCTGCCGGAGCGCTGAATTCCGAACCATCCTGGAGCCGTAATGTCGCATAGACGGCGATGTTTGGCGAGAAGATATCGGCACCTGGAATCGTGAATTTTGTCGAACGATCCGTAAGCTGGCCCTTGATCATTTTGAACGCCTGATCCGCTTTCGGACGGTAGTAGAATGTCATGTCCGATACCGATTTCTTTAATGAATCCATCGTGATGGATGATTGCGTCACTTCGACGGTGATCGACAAATCTTGATTCTCCTTTCCGACAGGAGCATTGATCGTCAACCCGATGGTGATCCCCGAACTGGAGGTCGAGGAATCCTGCGGCGACCCGCTTGGTTGATTATTCCCTTCCGATTTAGTGCTATCGCCATTGCTTTGTGTGCCCTGTTTCATAAGTCGTTTCTCTTCCTGCGACGACTCTTCAACTCTGATGGTGCCGTTTGACATGGAAAATGCCGTTTGGCCCGCTTTCACTTTCATGATTGCGTTCGAAATCAAGTTCTTAAAATCTACGTTTCCACTTCCCAGGATCAATACATCGTTGCTGTCCGCTCCTGCAATGAGCAGACCGCCGGTGCCGCGGATGGATGCGACGGATGTCGGTGTGGAGAATTCGAATTTCTCGTTCGCGCGTTTCTTTACCTGGAATCCGACTTCACCTCGCTGCAGGTAAACATTTTTAGAGAATTCACCTTTTGCGATCTCGCCGTTGATGGTCACTTCGGATTTTTCCTGTACCCGGACGACTGAATTTTCCAAGAACTTCACGATAGCAAATGAGTTTTCCTGCGTTCGCACAATGTCGCCGGCCATCAGGGGAGTGGCCGGTTTTGCGATCGTCCAGTCTTTCTCACCGGCTTTATAATCCACGGTGCCGACCGGTTTAAAAATGGTTGCCAGTGCCTTTTTCTTTTGTGCAGTGGTGACCGAAACGACCGAACAGGCAAGGAGAAGAATGAATAAAAATTGTAATGATTGTTTCATAACTGTTCCTTTCGTCCCCTTAGTCTTCAAATCGTACTGAAGAAATACGGTCTTTATTTTCAAGAAGTAATTTTTGCAGATCCTGCGGACTGAGCGTGATACCGTTCAGTGTAATCCCATTGACGTTCAATTGTAGATTCAGGTCCTGGATCAGATTGAAGATATTCTGGAATTCACTTCCCCCGAATGTCGTCTGAAGAATATTGATCACCACTTGTCCCTGCGGATCGGCAATGGCGAATGAACGGATCGTACGGAGCGGCTCCACTTCGAAACCAAATGCCGTCGTAATACCGTCCAAAACGATTACATACATTTTCCCGCGTTCCAGTTGTCTGGGGCCGCGAAGATATTCAATGCCTGGCCGGCTTGCCGCGCTTTGCGGATAAGTGAACGAGCTGAGATTGCCCGTCAGTTTTCTATCGATGCGTACTTGCAGATATGGATCGGAAGCGCCGATGGCATCTTCCAGGGATTGGTGTTCAGGACGAAGTTCGTAGATCGAAATCAATGCTGCACGTGTGTCATACGTCCATTGGAATTGCGGGAACGGTGTCGGATAGATATAGCCGTTGGTGAACGGAACATCCAGCACGGTCGTTGTCGGATTCGTTACATTCACGGAGCGGTTGATTACGATAGGCGTTTCATGTGCAGCCACGCCGTTGACCGAATCGACAGTAACGGTTACTTGAATCTCGTACAAACCGGAGGGGACCCTTCCGCCGCTTTCCGGTTCGAGGATCTTGTCCTTCAATTTCTTCTTCAGTTCTTCATTGATGGTCACTTGAAAATCGATATCGGAAGAGGGATTATCTGCGTCCTTGCTCGTGAACATGCGGCCTTCAATAGGGATCAGAAACGGCTTTTTTGTTCTTGCCGGGCCTAAAAACATAGATGCAGGAGTGCGGTCTTCTTCCAGCGTAACGGTGGCGGCCAGTTCCATGCTCGCTTTTACCGGAACTCCGGCAAGATTGGCGATCCGTAATGAAAACGTAGTCGGCGCGATCTCTTTGAGTTTTTCCGCCAACGGATCGACCAGGACTGAAGCATTGATGATGTCTGCTTCTGTGATCACCGGATCGACAGAGATTGATTGGCTGAATGTACTTATCAGCGGGATGACCATCAACACGAAAGGGACGTAGATCTTTTTCATAGTTGCTCTCCTAATTTCCGTATGCAAAATAGATGATTTTCAGAATAAAACTGTGTTAAATGTCACTCCCCAAAACTCCATCTGCTTTTGCAGGAATTTCCCCAAACTGATCGATTTTTGAATGATCTTAACCAAATATATCGTTATAGAGTACGAAAACCATAAAGGCAAGTAAAATGGCCATTCCGGCCTGTTGAATACGGATCTGTACAGTATTTGGCAACGGTTTTCTGAAAATTGCCTCATACAAAAGTACAATCAAATGACCGCCGTCCAGCGCAGGGAAGGGGAGAATGTTCATGACAGCAAGACTGATGCTCAGCAATGCCGTGAATGCAAGAAAGCTGATGATCCCTACTTCCGCGCTGCGTGTTGCCATCTGTGCGATCTTCACCGGCCCTCCGACCGATTTGGTGAATTCCGCTTTTCCAACGATTAACTGCCAGATGGAATGGGCATAGAGTGTTGTTGCGCTGATCGTCTGCCTCACACCGCGGGGGAATGATTCGAACAAGCCGTACTGTTTTTGCAGAATCGGTCCGTTGTACCGGCTGCCAACCGTAATGCCGATCTTCCCGTCCGTCGATGGAGTGACCAAGAGTGTTTTTGTTTCATTGTTTCGTTTCACTACCATCGCGATCTCTTTGCCCGCACGTGTGCTGACTACGGTAATGACATGTTCCTGATTGAAGACCTGTACACCGTCAATGGAGATAATCACATCATCGGAGTGCAGTCCCGCTTTTTCTGCCGGTTTACCGGAGAAGACATCGTTGATTACCGCTTCCGTATTGTTGGGGAAAATACCGAAGGTAGACTGTGAAATATCAGGGATGTCATTTTGGGAGATGACAACCGTACGATGCGTACTGGCGCGCTCGATTTCCAGCGTGATATCCTGTCCCAGATAATCGAAGTAAATGGAAGTTTGGATCGCTTCCCAATATTCCATTGGTGTGCCATTCACGGAAAGAACCTTGTCTCCGGTCAGCAATCCTGCTTTGGCGGCAGGTGAGTCCTTAATTACAATTCCGACTTCCGTCGTCTTCATGAAGGATTCGCCCTGCACATAATTGATACCCCAGAAGATGCCGACGGCGAGAAGAATATTCATGATAACGCCGGCGGAGATCACGATCATTCTCTGCCAGACTGGTTTGGAACGGTATTCCCATGGCTGCGCTTCCGTCTGCTGCAGTTCTGTATCCAGGCTTTCGTCGATCATACCGGAGATCTTCACATATCCGCCAATAGGGAATGCTGCAACGCGGTAATCGGTGTTACCGTGCAGTTCAAGACCTTCTTTCAGTTTCCCGAACGAGAATCCGGTAATCTTGTTCCAGCCGAAAACTCTGTTTCCCATGCCGAGTGCAAACACATCCGCACGCATGCCGCAGGAAATGGCAGCAAGGAAATGTCCGAGTTCATGGACGAAAACCAGGATG
>Ga0172379_10011458_pt1 | contig 10555 bp, 10 predicted proteins | sample GrowelOW334metaG_FD_119756 | JGI IMG/M metagenome (GOLD analysis project Ga0172379, IMG submission 119756) | Groundwater microbial communities from an aquifer near a municipal landfill in Southern Ontario, Canada - Groundwater well OW334 metaG | ecosystem: Environmental > Aquatic > Deep...
TTGGCAGTTTTCATAAGCATAGGCATAGAATGGCAGGCCGATGCAGATTTTTTCTTTTGGAATTTTCAGTTCCTCGGTAAGATATTTTAACGTTTTGGCATATCCTGCATGCAGCGGATCATCTGCCGCCGGTTCCAGCGCCGCATGATATCCGGCTTCGATCTGCGAAAACTGGTCATAGGCCATCAGATTGATGAAATCCGGTTGAGTACGCAGGATACCCGGATCAATTTTGCCGGTGAACCAACTGCCGCAAGACAGGTCGACAGAAAGATAAATCTTCCGGTTCTTTGTTTTGCTGATTTGATCCAGCTTTGAGCGAAGAGCCAGAACCAGGTTACCCCATAATTTCCCCTGTGCCGGAGAGATGTCGGACTCCCAGTCCAGGTCAACGCCGTCATAGTCGTTCTGCTCGACGAAATTGGCGACGCCGTCAACGAAGCGGTTGAACGTTTCCGGCTTGCCGCATATTTGCGGAAACAGTTGGTAATTGCCGCCGCCAAGGCTGATAATCACTTTGGCTCCGTTACGATGGGCAAGTTTGACCAGTTCCGGGAGAGGGCAGCGCCCAGGAGCCAGTATCAGAGAACCGTCTTCCCTGGCTTTCAGGAAAGCTTGAAAAACAAAGTTATAAGCGGCAAAGTCAATTTTCCCTGCCGGCAACTTATCCATACCCCAATTTTCCGAGACATAATAGCCCCCTGTTACCTTTTCTGTTCCTGCGGCAATGTTACAACCCAGCAGTGCCGCCGCGACCGCGAGCAGCCTTATCAGCGGCATTCTCCGCGGTAATAATTTAATGCTTGCAAATCGGTTTCTTGAAATACTTTTCATTTCCTGTTTCTCCATTTATGAAATTCTAATTAGTTTTTACTGTATAATATGCGACTTCGCGTAGAATTTCCGCATCTTCTTTACTCATCCCTTCCGGTCTGAATGCATTTTTTCTCACATCGGTTTCAGGGAAGAAAAACTGACGCCATACCAGAGCGGCAAGCAGACAGCCTGCCTGAGTCGCGTGATGGTCATAGGCAAGCATATTTTGGCCTGTTTTGCTGTTTTTTCCCCATACCCAGCCGAGACAGAGGGCATGTGTCTGGTCTGGCGTATTGGGATATACGGCGTTCTCGAAGTCAAATTTCTCATCGGGGGTAAACTTGAAGTCGGAACGTTCCCCTGCCGCCTGGAAGGCATCGCCGACAGGGATTATTCTGAGATTTCCCAGTTCGGACGCAATTGCGGCATATGCGGCATCCAGGTCTTTATACATAGCCTCCTGAGTCTTGTTCTTTGCTGTTAATCTTGGATTGTCTGCCCTGTCCGCCCAAGTTTCATGAACTATGATTTCGGCGTCAGTGCGATATTTCTTTATGAACGCGCAGAGATTGGCCGCATGCGGACGGAATGTGCTGATATCATCACTTTCATGGCTGACCTGCTGAATCGTGACATATTTCCATTGCTCAAACAAAAGCATGTTTTTAAGCCCATAGTTTCCCGCCGGCATGAACTGCGGATTCTCGTATTGATTTGTGGGATCAGTTTCGTCCTGGAGCGCCAGAGAGATATGCTTCTCCAAAGAGCAGCCTCCGATACAAGCCTGAGTCACCTGAAGTTTATGCTCCGGGTCAACCGCATTTAATTGCTCTCTGAAAATATTTGCGTTCCAACTGAAACTGTTGCCGATCGCAAGCACCTTTACCACTTCCTCTTTCGCCGGAAACGCTGTATTAACTGCTGAGAGTATTTTCTCCCCGTCTCTCATTTTGTTTACCTTTTTTGTTTAAAATTTCAGAATTGCTGCCGTTATTTAAAATTTATTCATTCTGATCACTGTTTAAATCATTTCGCCACTGATGGCTTAAGCTTGTCTTTTACGGTGGAATATGCGACTTCGCGCAGAATCTTTGCGTCCGCCGCGGCAACGCCTTCGGGCCTGAAAGTATTTTTTCTTACATCAATTTCAGGGAAGAAAAACTGGCGCCATACCAGAGCTGCAAGCAGACGGCCCGCCGGACTTGCATGATGATCATACGCGAGCTTGTTTTGGCCTGTTTTGCTGTCTTTTACCCATATCCAGCCGGTGCAAAGGGCATGTGTCTGGTCGGGCGTATTGGGATATGCGGCATTCTTGAAATCAAACTTCTCATCGGGGGTAAACTTGAAATCGGGACGTTCCCCCGCCACCTGGAATGCGTCACCGACCGGGATTATCCGAAGATTTCCAAGCTCGGCTGCAATCGTGGCATAGGCCGTATCGAGATTCTTATACATGGACGCATTGGTCTTGTTTTTAGGTTTCATTCTAGGATTGTCCACTCTGTCCGCCCAAGTTTCATAAACTATGATTTCAGCGTCAGGACAATATTTCTTTATGAACGCGCATAGATTGGCCGTATGCGGCCGGAATGTGCTGATATCATCGCTCTTGTCACTGACCTGCTGGATCGTGATGTATTTCCATTTTTCAAACAACAGTATGTCTTTCAGTCCATAGCTTCCTTCCGGCATGCACTGCGTATTCTTATATTGTTTGAACTTGGGATTTTGGGGGTCGGCTTCGTTCTGCAATGCCAAAGTACTATGTCTCTCTAACGAACAGCCGGCGATACAGGCCTGAGCCACTTTAAGTTTGTACCCTGGATCAGCCGTATTTAACTGTTCCCGGAAAGCGTTTACGTTCCAGGTGAAACTATTGCCGATAGCAAGTACTTTTACCACTTTCCCTTCATTCGGGAAAGCTGCATGACCTGCTGATAATATTACTGCGGCGGCTAAAACCTTAAATATTTTTTTCCAATATTTCATTATGTCGTTCCATTTGTCGCTGAAATTAATCTAAATACAGATTTTGATCTTAATTATTATGCAGTACAGAATACATCTGCGGTTTTCTGTACTGCATAAATTATATTATGCGCCGGTTCTGCTTATTTGTTCAGTATAGCCTCGGCGCCTTGTGCGGCCGTATAGCCGCCGGAATATTTTACCCATGCGGTAGCGGCTGGAGAGGTTCCGCTCGACAGCCCGGAAAACTTCACGGGCGAACAATGGCCGTCACTCCATCCGACATTGACTGTACCTTGATAATTTCCAGGTACGGAGCCGCCGCCATGCCGTCCGGCCATGTTCGAAGTATGGTAGGTGGCGTTGATCTCATACATCCTGACAAGACCCTGATCCACGTCGGTTGTCAATCTCATGGTGTCAGACAGCATGAAAGTGGAGCTGGAAGTACGTATTTTGGCGAGGTTGACGGGGTTATATATACCCTCATTGTTATACCTCCACTGGTATGTCAAAAACGCATTGAACCCGTAAGACAGATAGCATGATACAGGCGGGGTCGGCAAATTCTGCATCGGACAGGCAAAAACCATCGCTTTCCCGGTTGCGAGATATTTTGTCATATCAGCCTGAGTAGTCTTGTATCCGGGATTGACATACGGCAGGAGCAATGAATAGGTATAAATGAATGAGCCAGTCTCATCTTTCATGTTAGTAAGTGTTGCGGATGACTGATATGCCGGAGGATAGAACTCCCTGTTGGCATCAGTGTACATCATGACCGCCATGCCAACTTGCTTTTCGTTGCTGGCGCATTTTTTGTCTTTGGCGCTACCGCGCGCTTTATTCAAGGCAGGCAGCAGCATCGAGGCGAGTATTGCTATGATGGCGATCACTACCAGGAGTTCTATAAGCGTAAAAAATTTAATCATTCTGCGGTTGTGCCAGTGGCCATTTTCGGTTCCGACGTTTTTTTTCTGTTTCCGGTTTTTCATTTTTTCTTCTCCCATTTTATTATTTTAGGTTGCAAAAGTTAGAGTCTATGTTGCATAAATCTCTGGTTAATATTAGCTGAAAATTAAACATTTTTCTGATTGAAGCGTTTTCGGCAACAATTCGTTCGGGGACCAGGTTGAAAGTCTTTCGACTATCGTCGGCTCGATGACGATATTGCGCCATGGCTGGCCGGGGATGGCTGCCCGGCTGACCAGACATTCAGCGCTCTGGACGGCAATTTTCTGCCAGTTTACAGATACTGAACTCATCGGCGGGCGGTAACTGGTAGACCATGGCGTATTATAATAGCCCAGAATGGCAAGGTCATCCGGTATCACCAAACTTCTGGCGGCTGCGATTTCGTAGAATGGTCTGGCCATGTAGTCGGCAAATACAAAAATGGCATCTGGCCGGTATTGGCGAAGTCGCTCTTCCAGTAGTCCATAATGTCCGTTGTCAAAAAGCTCTTCCTGATAATCAATGACCATCTCCGGAGTAAATTCAATCTGATGTTCTGCCAGCGCTTGCCTGGCTCCAGCCAGAATTAATACTGCGTCATGATAGAGTTTGGGCGGGGGCGACATCACAAATAATATTTTCCGGCGGCCTCGACTGAGCAGATGCTCGGTCCCGATATAACCGCCGCGCCCATGATCGATTAGTACGTTGTCCGCTTTGATGTCCGGAGCGTTGTTGTGCAGCATAAACACCAGATTGCTGGAGTTCCGCAGATGTTTTCGCAGCAGATCAAACGGGAAATTCGGTTCTCCGTCGATAATCAATCCAGCAGGGTTCGAACTGATCAATCTGATTATCTGTTCCTGCAGATGTTCATTGTAAGTCTGCGGCCAGCCGGTGTCGAGCAGCATGGAGTAGAAGCCGTGGTCCTGAAGTCTGCGGACTACGAGTGCCGTCATGTCCTGGTATAAGTGGCCGTGAGCGGGAAGCAGCAATGCAGCAGTTTCATGCTTCTGAATATCCATTTTTTTGCTGACAAAAACCCCTTTGCCGTGTACTTTGTCCAGCAATTTCTCGTCAACCAGGAACTGAATGGCTTTGGTGATCGTATCGTAGCTGACTCCGTAGTTCTGCGCCATTTTCCGCGTTGAAGTTACCGTGTCGCCAGGCCTGAGTTCCCCTTTGTCGATGGATTTCTTCACATCGGCCGCTATTTCCAAGTAAAGCAGTTCCCGCTTTGGCGCTTCTGTATGTTTATTCATTATCTCTGTCCCTAATATATTATACAGCTATCACAGTTGCTGATATGCTACTGATATGCTTCATGTTAATGATTATAACCCTAAGAGTCGATAAAAGCAATATGCATACTTAAAAAATCTCATTTTTTTAATAACTAGCTCATGGTAAAATAGGACATTGCAATGGTTTATTGGATACTGATATGGAAGTGTATGGTTGTTCCCATACTGAAAAACAACCGATGCGTGATATTACAAATACCGATTTGGATTGACATCATAATTTCAAAGACTGTCCACAGGGCTCAGTGCAGGTTTTCGCCGGTGGAGCTCATGGTGAGGTCGCAATGCAGGACGCCGCGCTGCCGGCGGAGAGAATCCGCCAGGTGACGGATGTTCTCCGCGCTGCCTTTCACCATAATCATTTCGGCGCAGATGTCATGGCTCAGGTGGACATGCGTGGCCGCCAGCACATTGTCATGGCTGTGGTGCTGAATGTGGGTGATCTTTTCGCTCAACTCGCGCTGATGGTGATTATAGACCAGCGTAATCGTGCCCAGGACTTCGGCGGCTTCCTCCCATTGTCCGGCGACGATTTTATCCCGGATCAGGTCCCGGATGTATTCCGATCTGTTCTTATATTTTGATTTCTGAACCATTTCCTCCAGGGTTTTACACAAAGAATCTTCCAGCGAGATGCTCAGTCTTACCAGTTCGCACATTTATAAAACTCCTGAATTTATATTGCTCTTACTTAAACATTCCGCCATTGTGGAAGAAAATGAAATAATCCACCACCACGATTGCCAGCGCCATCCGGTAGTAGCCGAAGGCGCTGAATGTCCGGGTTCTGATGTAGTTCATCAGGAAAGCGATCACGGCCCAGGCAACCAGAAAAGACACCAGCGTGCCGACACCCAGTATCAGCAATTCCTCTCTGGTCATGGCGATCCGGTATTTCCACAGCGAATAAACCGAGGCCGCCGCCATCGTCGGGATCGCCAGAAAGAACGAAAATTCCGCGGCGGCTTTGCGCGATGCTCCCAGCATCATGCCGCCGATGATTGTCGCGGCCGCCCTGGACGTGCCGGGGATCATCGCGAAACATTGGATCATCCCCACCTGAAAAGCTTTTTTATACGACATTTGATCCACATCGTCGAATTTCGCGGTATGCTTTTTAGCCTCAAGCAGGATCAGAATTATTCCGCCGATAAACAGCGCACCCGCCACCACCCAGTAGTTGAACAGATGCTGCTGTATCTTTTTGCCGAGCAGCCCGCCGATTACCAGCGCGGGAATTACCGCAAACACACTCTTATACCAGATAGACATAACTTCGTTGAATTTATCCTGCTTTTCCGGGGTGTTCCGCCTGAGCGGCGGAAACAGCCGGCCGCGGAAATAGACCACCACCGACAGAATCGCGCCAAACTGAATCACCACTTCGAACATCTTGTCGAATCCGGGATGCAAATGGAAAAAGTTTTCCGCGATAATCAGGTGTCCGGTGCTGCTTATTGGCAGGAATTCGGTAATGCCTTCGATAATCCCGAGAATTATCGCGTTTATAAATTCATTATGCATCAGTATTCGTCCGGTTAAATTTTATTGTTCATTGATTATGTACAGTCACAGCCGGTTACATTACTGTCTTTACAGCATTTTTTCAATCGCGATGCGGAACAAAACACTCATCGAATCTTGCATAAATCTTCTTTTAGTATAGGTTATACCGTATTAAACAGCGAGCGGGGTACGCACATGAAAAAAAGTTTATTCGCAATCATCCTTTCATTGTTTGTCTGCGTTAACGGATTGGCGGCGGAAAACGTCCCTGCCGACGTCATGCAGAAAATCCAGGCCGTCGCGGCGGAAGCCTTTGAGAACAGCCCGGACATGCAGCGCAGCATGATACAGGCTGAAGTTAAAGGATACCTGGAATTAAAGAATCTGAAAGCTGACGACATCCCGGCGGATATTGTGAAGAAGATTAAAGATGAATTCACTGAAGAGTTTCCCGGCCGGTACTCCCTGCAGAAGAATCTTGCGGAACAGAACATCAAAGCCTATCGCGAGATTAAAACCTTTTCCGACAAGGACGTGCCGCCGGAAATCATAAAGAAGATCATTGATGCGCATACGGAATATACTTATTCCAACTTGAAGATTGTCATTGATTCCAATATCAGGGCATATAAAAAACTTAAAGCGTACTCCAATCCGGATGTTCCGGACAACATCATGAAGAAGATCGTGAGCAACGCGCTGGAAAATTTTCCGGACAGCATCGTTCTGGCTAAATTTGTGGTTGACGATCAGATCAAATCCTATAAGCGGCTGAAACAGTGTTCAATTCCGGGAGCTCCGGCGGAAACGATCAAATCATTGATCGCGGAAGTTGACGCCATATATCCGTACGACTACAAAACCCAGGAAGTGCTGGTTACCGAAGCCGTAAAAAAACTCAGAAAACAGGAAGCCGGCAAGTAGTGTCCGCTTCCTGCTTAAATCATTTTATCCACATTTTGAGAACTCGCGATTGAATATTGTTCCGGCAAAACTAGATTTAATATTTAGATACCCAGATTTTATATTGCATAACAGGGAAAATATTATATGAAGGTTTACATCAATACTGATATTGAAGGCGTCGCCGGATGGGTTTTCTTTGCTTCCTGGACCGATTCGGTCTGGAATTGTAAACATCTGGAGCGCATGAACCGTCTGCTGACCGGCGAGGTCAATGCGGCAGTCCGGGCCTGCCGGGAAATGGGCGCGGCGGATATTTATATCAATGACAATCACGGTTGCGCCTACAACATTCTCTATGATGAGCTTGAACAGGGCTGTAAAATCATTCACGGCCGCGCGGGGTATTTTCCATCCTGGCTGCCGCTGCTGGATGAAAGTTTTGATGCCGCGATCGGCATCGGGATGCATGCAATGGCCGGAACTCCGGCCGCCGTCTGTCCGCATTCCTGCTGGCATCTGACCACCGGTAGCGGCGACGAATTGAAGCTCAGCGAATGCACAATGTTCGCGGCGCTGGCAGGCGAAAAAGGCGTTCCCCTGGTCGCGATTTCCGGCGACGACAAAATCGCCGCCGAGGTGTCCGTCAAAATTCCGGGTTGCGAAACCGCCATCGTCAAACAGGGGCTGGCCGCGCAGAATGCCTGCTCGCTGGACCCGGCGACCGCGCTGGAGCGGATCTCTGAAAAGGTCAAGGCCGGACTGGCCAAACGCAGCAGGATTAAGCCGTTTAAACTTACCGGACCGTTCAAAATCAATGTTTCCGACCGCGATCCATCGGTTAAAGCGCTGCCGGAAGACATGGCCGGCAATGATCTGTGGGAGCTGATGCACGACGCCTGCCGCGTTTTCGGCAATAAATGGGGCGATCAGAGCATTGACGACCGTTCATGGCGCTACCCCGACAATCTTCTCAAATAACCCGGGAATATATAAAATGAATTTGGATACGCTGTTCAAATCCGGAATTATCGCCTTCGATAATTCATCTTCATCCAGTCCGGAATGGACTTTCAGCGCCGCCGGCGACTACGGGATTCTGCCGGAACCGGGCAAACTTATCGCCGCTGACGGTGGAAAGGCCCTGGCCGGGAACATCCGGAAACTGACCGAAGCGGATTTTTCAATCGTCAATCTGGAAATAGCGCTGACCGGAACCGCGGAAGTCAGCGGGCGCGGAGTGCGCGGCGACCGCGAAATATTCATGAACTTTCAGAAACTCGCGCCGTTCTCGGCATATTCGCTGGCCAACAACCATATCCGGGATGCAGGCGCGGAAGCGTTGCTCCAAACCATTGAGCGGTTCAATGCGGAAAGTATCCGTTATGTCGGAGCCGGGCGGAATCAGGCGGAAGCGGAAGCTCCGCTGTTTGCGGAAATGAAAGGCGTGAAACTGGGCATTCTGGCTTTCGCCCAGAACGAGAACCAGATAGCGGACAGCGCCGCCCCGGGAGCGGCGGAACTGCTTGCTGATAAAGTTATAGCCGCCGCCGGAAAACTGGTCGGCCAATGCGCGGTTCCGGTAGTCATTATGCATGAAGGTTTCGAGTTCATGGATTTTCCGCGGACGCAGTTCAAGGACCTCTGCCATAAACTCGCCGGCATCGGCGTAAAGCTGGTTATCGGGCATCATTCACACGTTCCGCAGGGCATCGAAAAAATCGGCGATACGCTTATTTTCTACAGTCTGGGCAATTTTCTTTTTGACCAGTCTCATTTTGCGCCTTATCCCTGGAGCCGGAAATCATTCGTCCCGGTGATAAAGTTCAAAGGGGATAAACTCGCCGGGCTAGAAATTCGTCCGCTGACGATTGAATTGAATCCGCTCCAGGTGCGCCCGGCGTCGGCGGACGAATGCGCCGCCATGCTTGACCACCTGAAAGCCAATTGTGAAATTATCGCCGATGACGCACTGCTGAAAAACGAGATGGACAAGTTTTTCACCAACATTCTGCTGCCGGAATTTTTCGGTTATCTTCAGCGTTACGGCAATGAGAATAAAGGCGATTTTTCAGAGATGATTCAGCGGTTCAAAAAGCAGGTGACAGTTCATAAACTGTTCTCTGATTTTCTCTCAATTTACAGTGTGAATAATGGATAAATTCAGATTATACGGCAATGCTCCGTTTGATGTGGCGGCAGTGCATGGCGGTCCGGGCGCGGGCGGGGAAATGTCCACAGTGGCCAGTGAGCTGGCGACCGTCCGGGGGGTGCTGGAACCGCTTCAGACCGCCTTGTCGCTGGACGGACAGGTTGAGGAACTGAAAAGCGTCATTACCGCCGCCGGCAGTCCGCCGGTCACGCTGATCGGGTTTTCGTGGGGGGCATGGCTATGTTTTATTTTAGCGGCAAGACACCCGGAACTGGTCAAAAAACTGATTCTGGTCAGCAGCGGCGCTTTTGAAGAAGAGTATATCCGGACGCTGCATCAGACCAGAATGTCCCGCCTCACGGCAGATGAACGCGATGAACTCAAGCAGCTTTTAAAATGCCTGGAAGATCCGGCAGTAACCGATAAGTCGCCTTATTTCGAGCGTTTCGGCGCGTTATTTTCCGGCGCCGATGCCTATGATCCGCTGCCGGACCCCGCGAAGATTGATTTTCGTTCGGACATTTATGCCAAAGTCTGGCCGGAAGGCGCTGAACTCCGCCGCAGCGGCAAGCTGCTGGAGCTCGGCAGTCGGATAAAATGTCCGGTGACGGCGATTCACGGCGATTACGATACTCATCCCGCTGACGGCGTGCGTATTCCGCTTTCCGCAATCCTGCGGGATTTCAACTTCATTGAACTGAAAAAATGCGGGCACAAACCCTGGGCTGAGCGTCAGGCCCGCGACGAATTCTTCCGCATCCTGCACGCGCAATTAAGCTGAAGAACTTTCCATATATCCTGGCAACTCATCCAATTTGTGTTGAAAACCACAACTGTCCTAACAATTTAAAAATTTCATAGCTTGGAGTATTTTCTTCCCTGAAAGTTGACTTAAAAATCGTTAATCTTAAAAAGTACCCCCTAAAATTGAAAAGATGCTGTCCTAAAA
>Ga0172379_10011459_pt1 | contig 10554 bp, 10 predicted proteins | sample GrowelOW334metaG_FD_119756 | JGI IMG/M metagenome (GOLD analysis project Ga0172379, IMG submission 119756) | Groundwater microbial communities from an aquifer near a municipal landfill in Southern Ontario, Canada - Groundwater well OW334 metaG | ecosystem: Environmental > Aquatic > Deep...
AAGACGCAGCAAAAATCATTACCGAATCAATTGATCCAAATGCCAAAGTTATATTCGGCACAGTTCGTGATGAAAAATTAAAGAAAGGCGAAGTCAAAGTCACTGTCATTGCTAGCGGTTTCGGTGACGGTGGTACTAGTCCCGCTCCAGCTGCAAAAAGTAAATCTCTCTTTGGTGTTCCAGAAATAAAAGAAGACCTAGAAAAAGCAAAGATTCATAATAGCCTTTCAAAGCCGGTTGTATCTGCTGGAGCTCCAGTAGAAGACAAGAAATCTATTCCTACCATCAGTTCAGATGACGATGATTGGGGTGCAGTGCCTGCGTTTTTGAGACGTAAAAAATAAAGAAGCAAAAGGAAATGTCCTCGTAGCAAACGCCGTCCTCGCCTACTGGCTCGGCGGCTCCCTCTCGGCCCGTCGGCCTCCGAGAGTTGCTACTCAAACATTTCCTTTTACTTTTACTTTTACTTTTACTTTTACTTTTACTTTTGATTCCACAATCTGCTCAATTCTGTTGCTATTACAATGTGAAAGCATTTCTTTTTCATCCGTCCATATCACCAAAAATCTTTTTCAAAATTTCCTGTGTTCCATGGGGTAAAGCATGCGTTGTATAGAGAAAGCAGGCAGTTTCTTTATTTGGCAAACTGTCATTCGTTTTTTCAAACGAATCAGCTTCACAGCCATAGATATTTTCTCAAAAAAAATTCCCCTCGGCAAGCTTGCGCTTGCAAAGAGGAATTGAAGGGTACAAGTCCCGAAAGGGACAAGGTTACCCGACTGCTACACGGGAACGGAGGATCGAATTGCGGCTATCAGCATCGTCCCAGCGGACGCTGAACTCGTCGACGTACCAATACGCGTACGGAACGCTACCACCCGAACAGCGCGACCCGGAACACAGGGTGACATTGCTGACATCCAAGTGTTTTTTGGTCTCGCTCCAGTATTTGAGCTCGAAGATGATACGTTCGAGGAGAGTGATCCCCTCGATCTTTTCACACTCGAGGTCGTTGGCCGACTTACCCTGGACTTCTTCATCAGCCTCAACACGATCGCGGAACCAACGTGAGGTGGTCTCTTTGACCGGACCACGTTCCGATTCCCGCATAACCGATTCCAGATCTTCGTCCGTATGCTTCCAACACTTGAAGTGCTGTTTGCAAGCGGCGAAAGCCTTGCTGATCGACATACCCTGTGGAATGATAATGAGACGGTTGAAGCCGGATTGACGTTGCGGTATTAATGCTGCGTCAAACTTGAAATCGAGGCTGAAGAACTCACTGTAGAATTTCTCCCATGCCTTAATTTGTGCTTCGGTATCTTTCGTCCGCGTGGTGACCCGATTCTCGAGGTCTTTCATGACGCCGGAATCGATGTTGAGGATCGCTGCATCGAACCGCGGCCAGAACGGGTCACCCGACTTCATAACTTCATCGATCCGCTCTTGCGAGAGATCGAGTGAATTCATGCGGTTGGCGAGACGGCTGGCGAGCGAGAAAACACTATCAGGATTGGCTTTTGCCATGTTTTATCTCGTATCAGATTGGGGACCGTATCTCTCTTAACTTCCACAAAACGGAAATCCAGAGAAACTTATCGGTGGGCAATCAGATGCGAAATTTAGATAATTTAAAGCGTTTTGGTAGAACGAACAATAAACGAGCTAAATTTCGCATCTGATTCCTTCTTTTTACAAAGGTCTATTACCCTTATATTATACACCATAACATATACAAAAGTCAAGGTTTTTGGGTATTATCTATTTCTTGATTTATATTTTGTGGCTCTATATAGCCATTCTTTAAAATCTCGGCAAAAATGGAAAAGTTATCCCCAGTCAAAGACAAAAATTCATCTTTTCTTTATCTCCCTTTTGCTAGGTTTTGTGTATGCAAAAAGATTTTGAAAATTGGTGCAAAAGAAAACAAATTACCCATGAGGAAAACGCAAACCGCTTTTATCGTCGGTGTGAAGTATGGTGGTGTTTATTTGGGGCAAATGTAGGTTTTGAAATGGATGGCAAGGGAGAAAAATTTTTACGTCCCGTCCTTATAATAAAGGGATTTAGCCGTGAGGTGTGTTTGTGTGTACCACTTACAAGAAAAATAAAAGAAAATATTTTTCTTCACAAAGTTACATTACCAGATGGTATACAAAGAAAAGCGGTTTTATCACAGATCAGAGTCATTGATACAAAAAGACTTGTAGAACGTATTGGATCAATTACTGAAAGTGAACTTTTACATATAAAACAAGTGCTCACACAAATAATTGCATGAGCACTTGTTTTTATTATCTCCCCGCCAAAGCGAGGTGGGGCCGAAGCCATTTACACTCATATGCTATCAAAATGGAACTTGTTGTCAAATTTAAATTTTTTGGTCAAAACAAAAACACATAAAAGCAGTTCGGATGGAATATTTCTGCTATACTATCCCCTATGTACGACTTAACTATCATTGGTGGAGGACCAGCAGGTGTAGCAGCTGGAGTTTATGCGTCGCGTAAGAGATTGAAGACTCTTTTTATTACGCGAGATTGGAATAGTCAGAGTGCAGTTTCAGAAGCAATTGAAAATTGGATAGGCACTGTAAAAATTTCCGGTCCTGATTTTTCAAAAGCTTTAGAAAATCATTTGCGCGCCTATGCCGGTGATATGGTTGACATAAAAATCGGTGAAACTTGTACAAAAATATCAAAATCTGACTCGGTTTTTGATATTGTCACCGACAAAGGTTCTTATAAAACAAAAACCGTTCTCATCACTACAGGTAGTCATAGAAGAAAATTAGAAATTCCCGGTGCTGATAAATTCGAACACCGAGGCATCACGTACTGCGCTTCATGTGATGGGCCAGTATTTGCAGATCAAGATGTCGCCGTCATAGGTGGAGGTAATGCCGCTTTTGAGAGTGCCGCTCAATTACTCGCTTATTGTAAATCAGTCACCCTCTTGAATCGTAGCGACGAATTCAAAGCAGATCCAATCACTGTGAGTAGACTCGTTTCTAATCCGAAATTCAAAGCCTTAAAAAATTCTCAAATTTCCGAAATCAAAGGCGATAAATTTGTGAAATCTCTCACTTATTTGGACAAAATTTCCGGAGAAACAAAAGAAATTCCCGTGTCGGGAATTTTCGTGGAAATCGGTTCCATCCCATCTACAGAATTCGCAAAAGACTTGATTCCCCTAGATCCATTTGGACGTATAGCCGTCGATCCTCGCACCCAAGCAACATCAGTTCTGGGAATATGGTCAGCCGGTGATTCCACAGATGGTCTTTACCACCAAAACAACATTTCCGCAGGCGATGGCATAAAAGCTCTAGAGGACATTTACGTGCATTTGCATACGAAATAAAAGAAACCAGTACATAAGGGTTTTTGAATTGCGAGGCAATTAGGACAATTTTTGAAACTATTCTCTCAATGGTCCCGGTGCCGAGCAATGAAAAAACTTTTATGTGCTGGTTTCTATAGTTTTTTATATGCGGATATCTTCTACTATTTTACCATCATCCATTTTTATAATTCGTGTAGCTAATTTGGCATATTCTTCCTCGTGAGTAACCATAATTATCGTCTGACCCTGTTTATGAATTTCCTGAAATAAAGCCATAACCGTACGAGATGATTCATTATCGAGATTGGCCGTCGGTTCATCAGCAAAGAGAATTTTTGGTTTGTGAGCCAGAGCACGAGCGACAGAAACACGTTGTTGTTCCCCTCCAGAAAGTTGGCCCGGCAAGTTATCAAAGCGATGACCGAGATCAACGAGCTCTAGAGAAACTTTGGCATCAATATATGCCTCTGTTTTTGTTTTACCTTGCATCATCAGAGGTACAGCGACATTTTCCACAGCTGTGAGATCTGGTAATAAAGCATAATCTTGGAAAACGTAGCCGAGTTCATTCAAACGAAAAACTGTTTTTTCATCCAGTGTCATAGAATGTGTATTTTTGCCGAAAATAACGATTTCACCTGACGACGGCTCATCGAGTAGAGACATTTGATATAAAAAGGTTGATTTACCAGCACCTGATCTACCCATGACAGCTAAAAACTCTCCATCTTCAACAGAAAAATCAATGCCCTTTAAAACGTGCGTTTGTTTATTGCCGTCAGTGAAAGTTTTTACCAATTTTTTTACTTCGATGAGTTTCATAATAATTTTGGATTTTGCATTTTTAATTACTGTTTAATTTCGACCGAGTATTGAATCCAGAGTATTTTTGCGAACAATCATACGTGCCGGAATATAACCAGCAATAATGGTTGTGACTACAAGAATCGCAATTTTTACAAATGTACCAGCCAGAGGTGCAACCAAAATACCATCAGAGAAAGGAAAATCTATAGGATGAGCTGTAATATATGGATCGAGCAATCCGTAGAGAATTAATAAACCAATCACAGAACCACATATAGCATAAAAGAATGATTGGAAAATATATGAGGCTTCTATAGTTTTACCACTAATACCTATACCTTTTAAAATACCTATAAATTTCCTACGCGTAATGGCGTTGATGAATATAACTATAAATATAGTTATAGAAGCCACAGCGAGACCTATAGAACTAATCATATTACCCAACAGAGCAAATGTGGCTTTTATATCTTTCAAAAATTTTGGTTGAGCATCTTCAAAAGTCTGTACGCGCGCATATTTGTCTATACCAGAACGAATGAGACTTTCTTTTACCAAAACAGGATCTGCTCCGTCACGGAGTTTTATGGAAATTTCATCGACATTATAATCGGACCGGCCAATGAGATCTCTAAATTGTCGATCAACAAAAAATACACGATAAGAAAGCTCATCGACTTTTGATTTAATAATACCTTTTACCGTCACTTCCCTGGTGACGTTACCTATAATCACTCGAACTTTATCGCCAACATTAACATTATTTAACGTAGGAAATCCTGGAGACTCTACAGGAAAATATTTCTTCAACAAATATGCTCCCAATAACACCTGATCATAATCATCAGGTTTCAAGTATTCTCCCTCTATCACAAATCGTGATATACCAGTCAAATTTTCTTCAGCTATTGGATCAATTCCAGCAAAAGGCGCACCAGCGGAATCTATTTCTTCGGCTTTTGTTGCCAATTTATAATTAGCTTCAACCACACCTGATTGAATATAACGAGCCGAAATGGCTTTAGCTTCTGGCAGAGCTTTTACAATACTTTGTACTAGAGGACTTTGTTCTATATAGTCTTTCTTTTGAAGATTAGAAATAATAATGTCGCTTGTATAAAATTCCTTGTTTGCTTCCACAGCACCTTCTATGAGACCGACCAAAATCCCAGAAACTACAACCAAATTTAGGAAAGTTAAAGTCATAACAAAAATTATGAGACCTGTCGTCCATTTGCTAGCTCTACGCACCTGCCGAAGTGCCAAAAAAAATCCTATTCTTATAAATTGAGGCATGACTTATTTTTATTTTGTCGGATTGAGAAAAACTATATCATTTTCAGATAAACCAGAAACAATTTCGACATTACCACTAGAATCAGTAGCTCCTATTTCTATTTTTCTTTCCACTTTTTGACCGTCATTATCCTTTATTAGAACTATATTTTGACCGTCATTTTTCAATATTGCCCTGAGAGGTAAAATCAAAACGCCTGTCTTACGTTCGCTTTCTATATGAATATTTGCAGTCATACCAGATCTAACCCTGCTATCTGGTTTTGATAATTCAAGCTCTATTTTATATGTCGAAACCCCATCACGAATAGTTTCTCGAGGATCAATATGCGTTATTAATCCTGTAAATTCAACACTATCACCATAAGCATCCAAAGTGATTTTTGCTTTATCACCCACATCAACTCCAGCAAAACTTACTTCCGGAACATAAGCCTCGATTTTATATTCCAAACTCATTATAGAAACAATGGCAGTATTAGCAGATATAGCCTCACCAACTTTTGCATCTTGTTTTGATATGATTCCAGATATAGGAGAAACCAGAGTCATTTTCGAGAGAGTGGAACGGTAATTTTTTACTGTAGCTTCTGCTGCAGAAACTTTGGCCAATTCTACAGAAACATCTGATAGAGTTCCAGAAAAATCCGTTTCGCCAGAAATCAAAGTGGTCAATGCTGTATTTATATTCTGACGTGCCGTAGCTAAATCGGTTTTATATTTATCTATCGTGGTTTGAGTCAAACTACTGTTGACTTCAAATTTGTTTACTGCCGTAGATACATCGTTCAAGAAAGAAGATATTTCCTTGAGACTGTCTTGCGCTAGTTTCAAATTAGCTCCTGTATATGAAGATGTGTTCAAATTTGAAATATCTTTTTTCCAAGAAATCAAAACGTCTTCGATGTATATACGATTATTATCTATTTTTGTACGTAAATTATAATCATCATCAAACGAATTTATAATTTCAGGATTTCGCGATGAACCGTTTGTAAAAAACTGATCAACTTTGTTGTGTATGGCGTCATCAGCATCTGTATAAGCTTTGAGAATATCTTGGACAAGACTGTTTTTTAAATTTACAACTTTAGCACTCGTACCACCACTACCTTCGAGTTTTACTAACTCTGCCCGTGCGGCCATTAAATCAGCTTCAGCTTTTGCTAGATCGGCCTGTGTTTTTGACTGATCTAATTGAACTAAAACATTTCCAATATATACATTAGATCCAATTTTTTTATTGACCCATGAGACGGTACCTCCAATTTCAAAAGATAAATCCACCTCATCACGTGGAGTTACTTTGCCTGATAATTCCACGGTTTTTGTGAGATCTCCTCTGTCCACTATAATAGTTTCACCGTTACCATTACCCCTGGCACTCCAAGCTATGAGACTGATAACAACTACGACAATGAGGGTTATAATGGCTGTTTTTCGATGTTTTATGATTTTTTCCATTGGGCATCTATTTTAACATATTGAGAACTATTCGAAAAATTTCATGAATTTGGCCGGATCTATGGAGGTTTCGTTTATTCTGACAGTTATATGTAAATGAGAATTTTCGGCATATCCGCTATGACCAGAAAGTCCTATTATTTGACCGGGTAAAACTAGCTCACCAACATTTACTTTTATTTTTGATAAATGCATATAAAAAGTCTGAAGACCGAGACCATGATCCAAAATAATAGTATTTCCATAATTTCTACCATATTGAGCCAATCGCACAACGCCACGATTCATAGCATGAATTGGAGTATTGTCCTCTGCTCGAAAATCAATCCCTTTGTGAGCTATAGAATAACCCATCGTCTGTCTCTGATATCCATATGGATCTGTCACAAAGTGATTATCTATTGGGTACACAAATTTTGTTTTCCAAAAAGCATGATTTCCTGTACGTAAACCGAGCAAACTCGCATTTTCTTGAGCTAAAGTATTAACCAAAGTAGTTGCACTCGAAGTTGTATTCCCGCCTAATTTTTCCGGAATACCAAGTGGCACCTCTATTTTCTGCCTTTGACCTATCGAGAGATTTTTTTCTAAAATTTCACCTGTTTCGAGCATTGCCCTAACTTTATAAACTCCAGATTTTTTATACAGATCTATTCCATATAATGACGTCGGTAAATTTTTCCATGAAAATACGCCCAATTTTTTATTTTCAAAATAAACAGCCTCAACTGTAGATGTTGCTATTACAGAAATCATAATCGGCTCTCCTTGAATAGGATTTTCTGGAGTAATTAAAAAATCTGATCCAAAAACCACCAATGGAACAAAACATAAAATAAAAAGCAAAAAACTATAGAGCGCTTTCATACATCTATTATATCCCCTTGCAACAAAACAACATTCATCAGAAAATGATACAGAACCGTCCTTCGCAAAAACCAAAACAACTATCCAAATGAATTCGATGCGATTCGTTTTTATTTTGTTCAAAAGAATCGATCGTGAAACAAGATCAAAAGGCAGAAGACACGAACTCAAAGCTGTCGCTGCTTTTAAAGGTAATTTCTACGATGTTCCAGAGTGGTTTATAAGCATTGAAAACGCTTCGTTACGGCTGGATCGGGCTGGAATCGATGTAGTGGTGAAATCTGACGTCGGTAAGCTTTTTATACAAATAAAAAGCTGTGAATCAAAAGCACAAGAATTCAAGGATGATCAGAAAAAAGGTAAATACAGAAAAGATATTGCCGTCGTTGTGTTATAGGAACATTTTTCACCCCTTGAAGTGAGACGTGTAATAGTCGCAGGTGCGCAATTAGAGTATCATCGAATTTTATCTGAAAGAGCTGCAAATCAAGGTGTCACATTCCTTCCAGCGGAAGCCAACGCCTAAACAACACCATCGCTGCCCCATCACAGGGCAGCTTTGTTTTTTGAATAAATCCCTCATTACTCATACCTCAATGCCTCTATGGGATTGAGTTTGGCAGCTCTACGTGCTGGATAATAACCAAAAATAATTCCTATGGACGCTGAAATAGTGAAGGCAAGCAAAATTGATTTTATGGTAACTTTCGTTTGAAGAATATCAAAATAAGTCACCCCAAATGAAATCAACCATCCTAAAAACACACCTATCAAACCACCAATAAATGTGAGCATTACAGCCTCTATAAGAAATTGTAAATTTATATCTTTTTCTTTTGCACCAATTGCTTTACGAAGACCGATTTCTCTAGTTCTCTCTGTAACTGTGGTGAGCATCATATTCATAATTCCTATACCACCAACAACGAGTGATATACCCGCAACAGAACCAAGGAGAATTGTAAATGTATCAGTGATACTCGAGGCTGTCGCCAAAATATCAGCTTGGTTAAATATACTGAAATCGGCCATTTCTGGAACAGATATGTTGTGTCTATCTAAAAGTAAAGTGGTAATATCCTGTTGAACTTGAGTCATTGATTCTGAATCAGATGCTTGGACACTTATAGAAGATACATATGTTTCTCCAGCTAAAAATCTTTGGGCACTGCCGATCGGAACAAAAATCATATCATCAGGATTTGAAAAACCACTACCACCTTTTGCTTTGGTAACTCCGATAACTGTGAATTGTATATTTTTTATTCTTATTATTTTACCAATAGCATTTATATCCTCTCCAAACAAATCACTACTGACAGTCGGCCCAATAACAGCTACCTTTGAATAATTACGTAAATGTTGAGATGTTATAAAGCTTCCCTCTTCAATTTCCAAATTTCTAACAGTCGGATATGTATCGATTACTCCAATTACAGAAGTATTTGTGTTCGTGCCTTTGGCCACCACTTGATATCTACCTGAAAGTTCAGGAGAAACAGCATTTACATTGTCGATTTCTTCTTTTATGGAATATCCATCTGCTTCCGTGAGAGTTCGAGCTGATCCTCTACCAGAACTAACCTGAAGACCTAAACCCCTCTGAGCTCCAGGGCTTATGGTAATTAAATTAGATCCAATAGATTTAATATTTGATTCAATTGTACCTTGAGCTCCAGCACCAATAGAAATCATCGCTATAACGGAAGCAATACCTATCACTATACCCAAAATCGTCAGACTAGTACGTGCTTTATTTGAGAGTAGAGCGGTATATGTTTCTTCTAATATGTCAGATATTTTCATTTTATTTTTTATGTTCACGACTATCCTCAATGATAATTCCGTCTCTTATATGAATAATTCTGTCAGCGTGTTCAGCCACATCGTGTTCGTGAGTAATCAAAATTACAGTTCTACCAAGCTCTTTATTTAATCTTTTGAAAGTCCCGAGAACAATTTCTCCAGTTTTAGAATCTAGATTTCCAGTCGGTTCATCAGCAAGAATTAGAGATGGATTATTTACTAGAGCTCTGGCAATAGCAACTCTCTGTATCTGACCACCAGAAAGCTCATTTGATTTATGAACAAAATGAGATTCATTTAACCCAGCAGCTTCGAGAGCAGATCTAGCTTGTTTTTCTCTTTCTTCCTCTTTAACTCCAGCATAAACTAAAGGTAACATTACATTTCTCAATACAGTGGTTCTAGGAAGTAAATTAAACGATTGAAATACAAAACCTATTTTATCTCGCCTTATATCTGCTAACTGTTCATCACTCATACTAGATACATCTCTACCATCCAAGAAGTACATTCCTGATGAAGGCGTATCCAGAGCTCCAAGAATATGCATCAGTGTAGATTTACCAGAACCCGAAGGTCCCATGATAGCCACAAATTCACCATCCTCTATCTTGAAGCTTACTCCATTTAAAGCTTTAAATTCGACACTTCCGGTTTTATATATTTTTGTAACATTTTTTATCTCAATCATATTGAATTTTTATCTCATTTGTACACGTACGCTATTTTCTCCAGAAGTACTCCTAACGCCACCACCAAATAGACTTGGAGCCTGTGTAGTAGTTTTTGTATTTGATTGAATTATAGATTTAGAAATATAGCGATCACCTTCATTGAGACCTGATATTATTTCAGTGAATCCATCATTCGATATACCTGTCTCAACTTTTACTGGTTTTGGTAGATTATCAGAGAGAACTTCAACATAACTCATACTTTTCTGTGATTTAATTGCAGAATTTGGAACTA
>Ga0172379_10011460_pt1 | contig 10554 bp, 7 predicted proteins | sample GrowelOW334metaG_FD_119756 | JGI IMG/M metagenome (GOLD analysis project Ga0172379, IMG submission 119756) | Groundwater microbial communities from an aquifer near a municipal landfill in Southern Ontario, Canada - Groundwater well OW334 metaG | ecosystem: Environmental > Aquatic > Deep...
ATTATCGGCGTGAAAATTTTTTCTCGCGACTTGGGACATACCTTGGAAGCCGGCATTATCAAGAAAATTGTGATTGAAGTCGCGCAGATTAGAAATATTTCTGTCGGAGATAAACTTTCCGGACGGCACGGCAACAAAGGAGTCATTTCAACAGTGTTGCCGGAAGAAGATATGCCTTACACAGCCGACGGTACACCGGTAGATATTATTCTTTCACCGCTCGGCGTTCCTTCCCGTATGAACTTGGGACAAATTTTAGAAATGCATTTAGGTATGGCGGCGAACAGCCTCGGTTATCAGGCTATTGTTCCGCCGTTCTTGGGAGCCAAACACGAAGAAATTAGCGCGGAATTAGTAAAAGCCGGTTTTCCAGAAAACGGAAAAATGAAACTTTACGATGGACGCACCGGGGAACCTTTCCAGCAAGATGTGGCTGTCGGTTATATGTATATGTTGAAATTGCACCACATGGTGGAAGACAAGATTCACATGCGTTCCATCGGACCTTACTCGCTTATTACCCAGCAACCACTTGGCGGAAAAGCTCAAGGCGGAGGCCAGAGATTCGGAGAAATGGAAGTCTGGGCACTGGAAGGTTACGGTGCAGCTTACACGCTTCGGGAAATGCTGACCATCAAGTCGGATGATATTCTTGGACGCTCTGCAACCTTCGATTCTATAGTGAAAAACGAAACGATTCGGCCGCCGAATTCTCCCGCTTCCTTTAATGTGCTGTTGAATTATTTGCGAGGCTTGGCCTTGGATGTCGATTTAAAAAAGACCGAAGATAGTAAATAAAAAGTATGAAAACACTAAACACAACTGAATTCGATCAAATTGCCATCCGTTTGGCTTCGCCGGAGCAGATCAAAGAATGGTCTTTCGGAGAAGTGACTAAGCCGGAAACAATCAATTATCGCACCGGCCGATCCGAGCGCGGCGGCCTTTTCGATGAGAAAATTTTCGGTCCGGAAAAAGATTATGAATGTTATTGCGGAAAATACCGACGCATTCGCTACAAAGATATCATCTGTGAAAAATGCGGAGTGGAAGTGACTCGTTCGATTGTTCGCCGGGAACGCATGGGGCATATTGAATTGGCTACACCGGTCTCGCATATTTGGTTTTTGCGCGGGGTGCCTTCACGTATGAGTATCTTATTGAACATTTCCGTTTCCGACCTGGAAAAAGTGATTTATTTCGCCGGTTATATCATCACCAAAGTTTTTGAAGAAGAAAAAGAGGCGATTCTGTCCAACTTGGATAAAGAATTTAAGAGCAAACTTAAAAATTCGGCGGATGAAGAAACTCGAGAAAAACTGCGAAATCTACTTTCTGCCACCAAAAAAGAAATCGGAGAAATTTATGAAGGAAAAGTACTGAACGAAATTTCTTTCCATCATTATTCACTGAAATACGGAACTTGCTTTGAGGCGAATATCGGCGCCGAAGCCATTTATTCTATTTTCAAAAATTTAGACCTGAATAAATTAAAACACCTGACGGAAAAAATGCTGGAAAAAACCAGCGCGGCGGAAAGGGAAAAATTACAAAAAAGACTTTCCCTAATTCGCGCTATGACTTATGCCGACATTCGTCCGGAGTGGATGTTTTTGACGGTTATTCCGGTTATCCCGCCGGTTTTGCGCCCGATGGTGGCGTTGGATGGTGGCCGACACGCGACTTCCGATTTAAACGATTTATACCGCCGAGTTATCAACCGAAACAATCGCTTAAAAAAATTAAAAGAAATTAATGCGCCGGATGTAATTTTGCGTAACGAAAAACGCATTATCCAAGAAGCGGTAGACGCGCTGATCGATAACTCCATCGCTCGGCAGAATGATTCGGCGGCAATGAGCCAGTCACAGAAGCGTCCGCTTAAATCTCTTTCTGACAACTTAAAATCCAAACAAGGTCTCTTCCGACAAAATTTACTCGGCAAGCGCGTGGATTACTCCGGCCGCAGCGTTATTGTTGTCGGTCCTTCTTTGAAATTAAATCAATGCGGTTTGCCGAAGCATATGGCTTTGGAACTTTTCCGTCCGTTCATTATTTCAAAAATTTTGCAGGCGGAATTGGCTTTCAATATTCGCGGAGCCAACAAGCTCATTGAAGAACGTACCGGCGAAGTCTGGGCGATTTTGGAAGAAGTCATTCAGGGCAAGTATGTGCTTTTAAACCGCGCGCCGACTTTGCACCGCTTGGGTATCCAAGCTTTCAATCCGGTTCTAATCGAAGGCAACGCCATCCAAGTGCATCCGCTTGTTTGTCAGGCTTTCAACGCTGACTTCGACGGAGATCAGATGGCCGTGTATGTTCCTTTGCTGGATGAAGCTCAATGGGAAGCGAAAGAATTAATGGCATCAAATAAAAATTTACTGAAACCACAGAACGGCGATCCGATCGTGCATCCGCGTATGGATATGGTGTTGGGAAGCTATTGGATGACCAAGGCAGTCAACGGCGAGTTAGGAGAAGGGAAATATTTTTCCAGTCCTAACACTGCGATTACCGCTTACGACTACGGAGTTGTTTCTTTAAGGGCTAAAATAAAAGTTTTGCCGACCGATTCGCATAAATATCATAAATTCAGCGGAGAAATTTTTGAAACTTCCGTCGGACGATTGCTTTTCAACAGCATTTTGCCGAATGATTTTGCTTACATTAATGATGAAATGAACCAGAAACGGCTCTCCTCGCTCTTGGACGAATTAATCGTGCATTCAGGAGTGGAGAATGCGCCGAATATCTTAGACAAGATAAAAGAATTCGGTTTCAAATATTCTACGGTTTCCGGCACCACTTGGGGATTGGACAATGTTCGAGTTTCGCCGGAAAAGCCGAAAATTATCGAACAAGGTAAAAAATTGGAAGAGCAGGTAATCGCCGAATGGAGCGAAGGTCTTCTGTCTGAAGAAGAAAAGTACCAAAAAATCATAGAAATTTGGACGCGAGTAAAGAAAGATTTGGAAAAAGTTTTGCCCGCCACTTTGGACAAGAACGGCTCCACTTACGATTTGTTTACTTCCGGCGCGCGCGGCACGATGACTTCTTTGTCGCAGATGACCGGAATGATCGGCTTAATTCAAAACAACCAAGGAAAAATTTTAGAGTATCCGATTATTCCTTGCTATCATGAAGGTCTTTCTCCAATTGAATATTTCGTTATTACGCACGGAGCTCGCAAAGGCGCCTCCGACACCGCATTAAACACCGCTAAAGCCGGTTATTTAACCCGAAGATTAGTCGATGTGGCGCAGGATGTGGTTATCACCGAAGAAGATTGCGGAACGAAAGAAGGTATTGTTGTCACTAAGGAAAATATTTCCGGTATTGAAATTCCTCTTTCTAAAAATATCCGCGGACGAGTTTTAGCCGCTGATTTGAAAGATAAGGATGGAAAAATTATCTACCATAAAGGATTTTTGGTCACTAAAGAAGAAGCTTACAATATCGAGGGAGCTGGTTTCACGGAAGTTTTTGTCCGTTCGCCGTTGACTTGCAAAACAGTGCATGGATTGTGTGTGCAGTGCTATGGATTGGATTTGGGCCGTAACCGCTTAGTGGAACAGGGTGAAGCTGTTGGCATTATTGCTGCTCAAGCTATCGGCGAACCGGGCACGCAGCTGACTCTCCGAACTTTCCACCAAGGAGGTATTGCAGGAACTGACATCACCACTGGTCTGCCGCGTGTTGAGGAAATTTTTGAAAGGAGAATTCCAAGAAATCCGGCTGTGATTTCCGAAACCGACGGGGAAGTGATTGAAATTAAAACCAAAGAAAACAAAGAAAAAACAATCAAGGTCTTATCCGATTCCAAAGCGGACGGTAAAAGCAATGAAATGGAATACACTGTTTCTTTTCATCGAACGCCGATCGTGAAGACGGGAGATAAAGTGAAAAAAGGCGAATTATTGACCGACGGATCGGCCGATATCGCCGAAATGTTCCGATTGGCGGGCAAAGAAGTGGTGGAAAAATATATCATCAGCGAAATCAACAAAGTTTACGAACTGCAAAGCGCCTCCATTTCCCGCAAGCACACGGAAATTATTATTCGCCAAATGTTCTCACGCCGAAAAATCAAAGATGCCGGCGAAACCAATTTCTCCGTCGGGGATATTGTGGAAAATATCGCTTTCATCGAAGAGAATGAAAGAATTACGGATTCAAACGGCAAAGAAGCAAAAGCGGAAACAGTCGTGCTGGGTATTACCGAAGTTTCGCTTCGCACCAAGAGCTGGCTCTCGGCTGCGTCGTTCCAAAACACTAACCGCGTTCTCATTGAAAATGCCATCAAGGGCGGAGTAGATAATCTGCGGGGCCTGAAAGAAAATGTTATCATCGGGCGCTTAATTCCGGCCGGAACCGGATTCAAAAATAGTTTTGTTCCCGAAAAAGAGGAATAAATAACTTATGAACTCTCCCGTTCAACAAATTAAGGAGAGATTATCAATCGAAGAGATAGTTTCTTCTTACATAAAACTGGAAAAGGCGGGCGCGAATTTGAAAGCCAAGTGCCCTTTTCACAACGAAAAGACCCCGTCGTTTTTCATTTCACCCGTGCGCAACAGTTACTATTGCTTCGGTTGCGGAGCCTCGGGAGATATTTTCACTTTTGTGGAAGAATTCGAAGGGCTGGATTTCAAAGGAGCGCTGAAATTGTTGGCGGATCGAGCCGGCGTACAGCTTCCACACTTTAATCCGAAAGAAGAAAGCGAAAGGGAAAAATTATACCGAGTGGTGGAAGAAGCAACGCGGTTCTTTGAAAAAAATTTAGAAGGCAACCAGCCGGCTCTGGATTATCTCCGCGCTCGCGGTTTGGAAGACAAGACGATACAGAATTTTCGAATCGGCTACGCTTGGCCCGATTGGCGCCGACTGTATGAATATTTGAAATCGAAAAATTTTTCCGACGCGGAAATAGAAAAAGCCGGATTGGCTAAAAGGCCGGAAGAAGCGGGCAAAGCGATGTACGATCGTTTCCGGGGGAGAATTATTTTTCCGATTGCCGATTCCAGCGGACGAGTGATCGCTTTTTCGGGAAGAATTTTCCCGGACGACCCTTCGACTGGCTCAGGGCAGGCAATTAGTCAAGCGAAATATCTGAACAGCCCGGAAACGCCGATTTTCAGCAAAAATGCGGTGCTTTTTGGAATCGATAAAGCCAAAGATTCGATTCGCCGGAATAATTTTTCCATTTTAGTGGAAGGGCAGATGGATTTGATTTTGTCACACCAGGCAGGTTATCGAAATACAGTGGCCACCTCCGGCACAGCGCTTTCCGACTCAACATTTTCCAAAGAGAATGTGATTTCCAATCTAGGGCTGGTTCGCCGGCTTTCCCCGAACATTGTCTTGTCTTTTGACGCTGATTCAGCAGGGGAAAACGCCACCTTGCGGGCGGGCAAAATTGCCTTGGCTTTAGGGATGGACGTAAAGGTGGCGGAAATGCCTGAAGGAATCGATCCAGCCGATTTAATTCGCCAAAACGGCTTATCGGCTTGGAAGGAAATTATAAAAAATTCCAAGCACATTATAGAATTTATTTTGGGTAAAATTCTGAAAAATTCATCCGATGCGCGCCAAGCCGGAAAAGAAATAAAAAGCAAAGTTCTGCCTTTCGTGAATGCTGTGCCGAGTTCGATAGAAAAAAATTACTTCATCAAAAAAATAAGCGATTTGTCAGGTATCGCGGAAAAAGCCCTGGAAGAAGATTTGCGAGTGGTGGAAAAGGAATTTAAGAACGAGGGAGAAGAAATAAAAGAAGCGGAAGATTCTTTGCAAGCCCTGGGAAAAAAAGATTATATTGAGCGCCGATTGCTGGGCATTGCTTTTTGGCAGGAAATTCAAGAAAAACCAGTTGTAGATTTTAAGCAGATTTTTGAAAAAGTCGGGAATCGGGAGAAGTACGAAAATGCAAAAGAGGATTTAATTTTTCAAGCGGAAATATTTTATGCGAACGAAAAAGATCTGCAGAAAGACACGGTGGAAATGCTCTCCCGATTAGCTGAAGAAAAAATAAACGAACAGTTGGCGGAAAAGATGCGACGATTGCATCTGAATAAAGACAAAGATTTGGAAATGTTTTTTATAAAAGAAATCAATGATTTAAATAAAGAGAAAGAAAAAATTAAAAACGATCGTTTAAAAGATAAATAAAAAATATGAAAAACAAAAAGAAAAAAGCGAATAAAAAAGTAAAAAAATCAGTCAAAAAAGCAAAGAAAAAAGTTTTAAAGAAGAAAAAAGTTGTTAAAAATAAAAAATCAACTCCTTCAAAAAAACAGGAGAAACTTTTGCAGTTGGCGGATGAACTGATTGAGAAAGGAAAGAAACGCGGTTTTGTCACTTACGACGAAATACTGAAAACTTTTCCGGATATTGAGAATAATATTTTCTTTTTGGACGAACTCTATGAAAAATTCGCTGCTGTTTCCATCGATGTGCTAGAGGGGGGAAATTTGCTGAATTTGGATTTGGATTTGAATGATAAAGATTTGGGAAAAGGCAGCATGCACGATTCCATCCAGATGTATTTAAAGGAAATCGGGCAGTATCCCTTGATTCATGCCAGCGAAGAAAAAGATTTAGCCAAGAGAATTGAACGCGGAGATATTGAGGCGAAAAATCTATTGGCGCGCGCCAACTTGCGTTTGGTGGTTTCTATTGCCAAGAAATATGTGGGCCGAAGCGCTAATTTAACTTTACTGGATTTGATTCAAGAAGGAAATTTGGGCTTATTCAAGGCGGTGGAAAAATTCGATTGGACTAAAGGGTATAAGTTTTCCACTTACGCTACTTGGTGGATCCGCCAATCCATTACCCGAGCTCTGGCTGATCAATCTCGCACTATCCGTATTCCAGTGCACATGGTGGAAACAATTTCCAAATACAAGCAAACCCATCGTCGATTGTCGCAGGATTTGGGGCGGGAACCTTTAGCGGAAGAAATTGCCACTGAAATGGGTATACCGGTGGAAAAAATCCATACGATTGAAAACATCAGCCAAGAAATTGTTTCTTTGGAACAGCCGGTTGGCGATGACGACGACAAATCAACTTTGGAAAATTTTATTCCGGACGACAAAATTTTGCGCCCAGATCAAGAATCTTCGCGTCGAATCCTTTCCGATCAAATTCGCGAGGTTCTGGACGAGTTAAATCCCAAAGAGCGCAAGATTTTAGAAATGCGCTACGGGCTTATTGACGGCATTCAGCATACTTTGGAAAGAGTGGGGGAAGAGTTCGGCGTGACTCGCGAGCGCATCCGTCAAATTGAAGCGAAGGTGCACGAAAAACTTCGCCAGCACGAAAAAATTTCCCGTTTGAAAAACTACTTCGACTAAATTATTTTATCTCGCTTAGTTTTTGCATTACGCTTTCATACGGCATAGCACCCGGAATAGTGCCTACTACTTTTCCCTTTTTAAGGATAAAGGAAGATGGTGTTCCATTTACTCCGACTTTTACTCCGTCGTCAATATCCGCTTGAACTTTTGCTTGGTATTTTCCGCTAGCCAAACACTCATTGAATGAAGCAACATTCAACCCAATTTCCCCCGCTATTTTTGGAAGCTCTTTTTCATCTAAGCGATTATTGGAAGGGGTGACTTCAAAAATTTTATCCGCGTATTTCCAGAAAGCATCATTGCCTCCCTGTTCAAAAGCGCATTCGGTTGCTTCAGCTTCTTTGAAAGCCTTAGAGTGCAGTTGGGGGATCGGGTATTGCCGAAAGACCCAGGCCACCTTGCCGTTGTTGTCGTTCACTACCCGATGCATCGTGTTGTGGAAAGTTTTGCAGAATGGGCACTCAAAGTCCGAATACTCGACTACTACTATTGGAGCATTGGGATTGCCTAAAATATGGTCGCTGTTTGCCGCAACAGCTCTGCCGGCAAAAACAGCAGAATTTTGATTATTGGTTGTCGGCGGTTGGCTGTCTTTTAACAATACGGCTCCGGCAATAATAAGTCCGGCTATAATAATCGCACTGGTTATATTTTTTTGATTATCTTGCATATTTTTGTTTTTTTAATGGTAATAAGCTATTGTAGCATATTTGACAGGTATGGTATAATGGCTCGCATAGAAAGGTCTTTTTATTAATTAATTTTTTTAAAAATATATGTGTTGTAATGGAAAATGTTGGGGAGGTTGCTGGATCCATAAAATCGGCACCGTATTGTTATTGGTCGGCGGATTAAATTGGGGTTTGTTCGGCATCGGGATGCTAACGAGTGGCAACTGGAATGTGGTTAATCTGCTCTTGGGCAAATGGCCAGTAGTTGAGGCAATAGTTTATATATTGGTAGGTTTATCGGCCTTGTCGGCAATTTTTGGTTGCAAATGCAAAAAGTGTCAGGCGGCTTGTTCGGCTTGCTGCGCTTCGGGTCCGGAAATGAAGATGTAAATTTTGTTTTGTTTTTTGGCAAACCCCGTTCGGAATTTATTCCGAACGGGGTTTGCCTTTCGCGTCAAAAGTGCTATATTTAGGCGTATGGATGCTGTTTCCAGCGTAATTTTTTATGTGCTGACCTTTTTGGCTGTTTACGTGCAGATCTTTTTTCTTATCACTTTTTTGGAAAATAGGAGAAAAATAGTTGTTCGTAGCGGACAAACTAAACTTACTCAATATCCCGGGGTAACCATTATTGTGCCATGCTGGAATGAAGAGAAAACAGTGGAGAAGACCGTGCACTCTCTGCTAGATCTTGATTATCCAAAAGACAAAGTGACTATTTTTCTGATTGACGACGGATCGACAGATGGAACTTGGGAGGCGATAAAAAAATTTCCCCAATATCCGAACATTAAAATTTTTCAAAAAGAAAACGGCGGAAAATATACCGCGTTGAATTTGGGTTTGGCTCATACTGAAACAGATTTTGTCGGATGTTTGGATGCCGATTCTTTCGCTGATAAATATTCTTTAGTGCGCATTATGAGTTATTTTGAAAAAGATCCGAAGGTGATGGCAGTCGCTCCTTCTATTATTGCGCATAATTCCAAAAGTGTTATTCAGCACGCGCAAAAAGCGGAATATCACATGTCTGTCTTTATGAAAAAAATGTTCGGGTTCATTGGGGGGATCCACGTGACTCCCGGCCCCTTGACCATTTTTAGAAAAAAAGTTTTTACTGATTTAGGCCCGTATCGCCATGCTCACAATACGGAAGATATGGAAATAGCTTATCGGATGCAAAAAAATCACTACAAAATAGACCAATGCAACGACGCTTTTGTTTATACCAATACGCCATCCACGGTAAAAAAGCTTTATCGCCAAAGGCTGCGCTGGATTTACGGCTTTATCAACAATACGCTTGATTACAAAAATCTTTTATTCAGGAAGAAATACGGCTATTTTTCGACTTTCACTTTGCCGGCCGGCCTGGTTTCAATCGTCGCGGTAATTTATTTAATATTCCGAGTAGCCTACGACTTAGCTCATTTTGTTTATTTGAAAATTATAGAAATAAAAACAATCGGTTTTAGTTTTGAACTGCAACCCTTTACCTTCGATCCGTTTTTTATCAGTACCGAATCGCTCGGTTTTGTTTTTATTTTTATTTATTCATGGATAATCATTTCCATTCTTTTAGGCAAAAGAATGACGGAAGGCAAGTGGGGTCCTTACACCGGCGTATTTTATTTTCTGTTTATCTTTGCCCTGATTGCTCCATTTTGGCTCTTGCAGGCGGTTTATAACACCATTATTAAAAGAAGGCCGGCCTGGCGCTAAAAAATGAATAATAATATCGATTGGAAAAAATATCTGATTGTGTTTCTGATTACTGCCACTCTTTTTTTAACAGCCGGCTATTTGAGTAATTATTTTGGCAATCAAAAAATCAATCAACTGAAAACAATTCAAGATAAGATCGCTATCGATATTCTTTCTTCAGAAACGCAATTTTCTTTGTTGTCCGAATTATCCTGCAAAAATATTCCCGATTCGGTTTTTTCTCGAGAACTGGAAGAATTGGGGAATAAGCTTGAATGGAGTCAGGAAAATTTGGGCGCTGGCGAAGAGGTTTCTTATCTGAAGAAATATTATTCTCTATTGCAGATCAAAGATTATTTATTATCGAAAAAAATTTCTCAGCGCTGCGGAACAAAATCCGCCTTTGTTCTTTATTTCTATACCACGGCTGAAAATTGCAGTTTGTGCCAAGAGGAAAGTATTGTCCTTTCAGCCCTGCGGGCGAAATATCCAGAACTGCGAGTTTATTCCTTCGATTACAGCACCGATCTTTCTGCTGTTTCTTCCATGCTGCAAATTTATAAAATAAAAGATACCGTTTTGCCGGCTCTAGTTATTGACGAGGATGTTTTGACTGGTTTTCATAGTTTAGAAGAAGTAGAGGCGTTGATTCAGAAATCCTTTAAACTGGAAGAAATTTCTCTCGAAGAAGAGATAAATTAAGATTTTATTTTGGAGTATCTTTTAAAATCAGCTAGAACCTATTTTAGTAAAAATTGTTCCTAAAAACCCATCAAACGAACTAATGCGCACGCTCCGCGTGCCTCTTAACTTGAAACTAATTA
>Ga0172379_10011462_pt1 | contig 10553 bp, 6 predicted proteins | sample GrowelOW334metaG_FD_119756 | JGI IMG/M metagenome (GOLD analysis project Ga0172379, IMG submission 119756) | Groundwater microbial communities from an aquifer near a municipal landfill in Southern Ontario, Canada - Groundwater well OW334 metaG | ecosystem: Environmental > Aquatic > Deep...
CGGGAGCCGTCTTTTCCATCGCCGCCATTGCGCCGATCCTGCCACCTTCGCTGGCGCTCTTCGCTTCAGCCTGCGTGAGCTTTATCCTTGTCATTCTAATCGCACTTCCCGTCAAGGACTTGTTCAAATTAAAATCAGGTGCGTTCGAGCTTTCCCTGCTCGCCGCAATCCTGCTCCTGCTTTTTTCCTCTGTGGTATGGGATACCGCCATCGAAGCCCTTGCGGCCTGCGTTGCGCTGATACCCTTCCTGCTGGTCGCCAGGGAGAGCGGATTGGCCATGGTCCCGGTTACCTCGACCGATACGATGGTCAGCCTGCCTCAGCCTGAACGCACTGTAGAACCTGGAAGCTTCGCGGAGGAGTTTCCTGAAAATGAGGGGGTGTCCGAAAATCAGGAAGAAAACGGAGAAGCCGCAGAACCGGATACCTTGGACGAGATCGTCTTCAACGAAAAAGTGCCCGAACCGGGTTTGCTGGGCAACGAGATCGGTGAGTTGCTTGGGGTGGAGGAGGAATTGCCCCTTGCCTCGGTCCCAATCCCAGTCCTGAAGATACTGGATTTGCCGGTGGATCCCGAATCCGTTTTGCCAGCCGCTGAGGATGCCAACTCGGTTGCGCTGATGCGTTTCGTTCCCAAGGAGTTCCTGCGGATACTGAACAAGGAAAGCGCGGCGGACCTGCGGCTCGGGGACCACGTCAAAAAGGACATGACCATTTTCTTCTCCGACATCCGGGCCTTCACGAGCCTTTCCGAAGGTCTTACGCCGGAAGAGAACTTCAAATTCATCAATTCCTACCTGGCGCGGGTCGTTCCGGTTGTCAACGCCCATGGCGGTTTCGTGGACAAATATATCGGCGACGCGATCATGGCCCTATTCCCGGACGATACAGGAGCCGACTCCGCGGTGCTCGCGGCTATCGAGATGCAGAAGAAAATAGTCGAGTACAACTCGCATCGGGCGAATTGCGGGTACCGACCCCTTTCGATGGGCATCGGCCTGCACACGGGAACCTTGATGCTCGGTGTCGTGGGCGTGGAAAACCGCATGCAGAGCACAGTCATTTCCGATGCCGTCAATCTGGCGAGCCGCCTGGAAAGCATCACCAAGGTGTTCAACGTGTCACTCGCCATCAGCGAGGAAACCTTCAAGAACCTGGAGGACCCGGGGGCCTACAAGTACCGCTTCATCGGCAAGGTGCGGGTCAAGGGCAAGTCGGACCCTGTCTCGGTTTTCGAGATTTTCGACGGTATCGACCCGGTCTTCTTCGAGAAGAAGATGAAGGCGAACCGTTTCTTTGAGCAGGGCATGCTCAGCTATTACCAGAAAGATTTTACCGGTGCCATGTTCTTCTTCCGCAAAGTCCTCGAAGTCCTGCCGGAGGACGGTGCCTCCGCTTTCTATCTGGACAACTGCATAGCCAAAGCTGGCCTCTAGGGGGCTTTTTCCCTTGGCTCTCCCGTCACGGGAGAGCCTTGAGGGAGGGCTTGCATTTTTCATGTAATACTATACATTTGTATAGTATGCGAGCCGGATTCGGACCACTGTTGGATTTCAGAACCCATTATTCCCTTCTGGACGGTGCCATATCCCCGGCAGACGCGTGTACGGCTGCGGCTTCCTGGGGGCAAGGCAGCCTCGCGGTGGCGGACTTGGGCAACATCTATGGCCTGCCGGATTTCGTGGAACGGGCGGGGGAAGCAGGGTTAAAACCCATCGCCGCCGCTGTCATAACCGAAAGGCGGAGTCCGCCGCGCAGGGGGAAGACTGCCGCTTTTTCTCCGGACACCGCGTTTCCTGCCACCTCGTCCCCTGCCGCCGTGCGTTACGGCCGCAACGGCCTGATCCGTCCGGGTGCGGTCAGCTCGCAGGCGGCTGACAGGCTCGCCGGGGAGGCCGGTGGTCCGGTGGATGCGGGGGGGCAGGGGGGGGCACCCCTGTTCACCCTGTACTGCAAGGACCAGCGGGGCTTCGAACGGCTCTGTTCCCTGCTCACGGGGCTTCGCTTCAGCACCGAACCCCGGGACTGCGATGCTCCGCCCTGGATGGCCGCCTTCGCGTCATCGTCCCTGGGCGACCCAGTGGAGGAGCTGGCACAACACGGTTGGGACGGCCTGTTCGTCGTATCGTCCAGGCCAGAGGTCCTTTCCCGGCTGGCCGGGGCGGGGCACACTGGAACGGGGCGCGCCGGAATGGTGCGGAGCGGAGAATCCCGGCGCGGAGGGGCTGTGTCGCGGGGGGGAGAGCGCCGGAAAGGGGAACTCGGGGACTTGCTCGTGCCGGTCGTGCCAGGGGCGGCTACCCGCGCATGCCGGGATCTGGCGGAGTCGCTGGGCCTTGGCCTCGTGGCGGTTCAGCCGGTCCGGCTGCTATGCGAGGAAGACTTGCTGCGTTACCGCTTCCTGCAGGCGGCCGCCCGCCGCGTCCCCTGGAACGTCGTGGCCGGTGAGTTCCCCGGCGGTTTCGATGCTTCGGATGCGGTGGGCGCTCCTCCCCTGTGGGCCGGAAAGACCGGCCGTGACCCCTGGTCCAGCCTGCCTGGCAGCCTTGAGACAGCCCGCAGACTCGTGGATTCCTGCGAAAACGCCACAGCTTTCCTGTCGGAGAAACCTGTATTTCCGCCCTACAAGGGGCTGGATGACGAGGGGGCCTCTGGCCTGCTCCGCAGGCTCTGCGAAGCCGCGATCAGTAACCGCTACGGCAAGGCGGGCCCCGCCGTGGGGGAACGCCTGGCGAGGGAGTTGGCCATCATCGGGGCGAAGGGCTTTTCCTCCTATTTCCTGACAGTGCGTGATATCGTGGGGTTGTGTCCCCGTACCTGCGGGCGCGGCAGCGCAGCGGCGAGCATAGTCTCGTACCTGTTGGGAATCACCCAGGTGGATCCCTTGGCCCACGGGCTCTTTTTCGAACGCTTCCTGAACGAGGGCCGGACGGACCCTCCCGACATAGACATCGATTTTCCCTGGGATGAGCGGGAAGCCCTGATACGGCGCGTACTGGCGGACAACGCTGGCCGGGCCGCGCTGGTGGCGGACCACTGTACCTTCGCCCGTCGCGGCGCCCTGCGGGAGGCCGCCATCGCCCTGGGCCACGGCGACGTCGATCTGGCCCGTTTTTCCCTGCTGGACCGCCTGGACCGCACAGGTGAATTACCCACTGACCTGCTCGTCGGGGCAGACGCCCTCCAGGGCACGCCGCGCTATATAGGCACCCACCCGGGAGGCGTCGTCATCACGCCCCGGTCCCTCGCCGTGTACACCCAGGTGCAGCTTTCCCCTACCGGCCTGCCGGTGATCGCCTGGGAAAAGGACGGCACCGAGCGGGCCGGGCTGGTCAAGATTGACCTGCTGGGGAACCGTGCCCTGGCGGTCCTGAGGGACACCATAGACCTGGCCAACGAACGGCCCGAAAACAGGGATGCCCCGCTCTCCTGGAACGCCCTGACCCGGAAATCGCTGCCCGGTGCCAGGGACGAGGCTGCCGTGCTGGGCGATCGGCGCGCCCGGGAGCTCCTGGAGCGGGGGCAGTCGCTGGGCATATTCTACGTGGAATCCCCCGCAACCAGGCGCCTGCTCAAACGGATGCGACACGCCGACTACGGGCACCTGGTGGTGGCCAGCTCCATAATCCGGCCCGCCGCAAACCGCTGGATAGACGAATACCTGCGCCGCCTGCGGGGGGGCAACTGGAAACCCGTCCACCCCGACGTGGAAAGCACGCTGGCGGAAACCCTGGGCATCATGGTGTACCAGGAGGACGTTTCCCGGGTGGCCATGGCAGCCGCGGGGTTTTCCGCCACCGAGGCGGACCGCCTGAGGAAAACCCTGAGCAAGAAGAACCGCGCCAGGAAACTGGAGGAATTCCGCTCGTGCTTCGTACCCGCCGCCCGCGAACACGGCCTGTCTCCGGAGGCGGTGGATACCCTGTGGGACATGGTCCTGTCCTTCGACGGCTATTCCTTCTGCAAGTCCCACAGCGCCTCCTACGCCCTCGTCTCGTACCGCCAGGCTTGGCTAAGAGTCCGTTACCCGATCGAATTCTTCACGGCGGTGATAAACAACGGCGGCGGCTTCTACGGCAGGCAGGTCTATATGGACGAGGTCCGCATCCTGGGCTTTCCCATCCTGCCTCCGGAGGTGAACGCCAGCGACGGGCCGTACACCTGCAGGGATGGAGCCCTGCGGGTGGGCCTGTTCCAGCTGGCCGAACTGTCCCGCGGCTTTGTCGGCCTTATGCTGGCCGAAAGGGCGCGGAAGGGGCCATTCCTGTCGGCGGAGGATTTCTTCCGCAGGACCGAACCCGACTTTGGCCAGGCCCGGACCCTCATCAGGTCGGGGGTACTGGACGCCCTGCCCTGCGAGGCGAATGGTACCGTTCCGGGCAGACCGGGCCTATTCTGGTTGCACCACCGCATGAAAAAGGGCGAAAGCGGCACCCGTGACCTGTTCGCGGCCGCCGCGCCCCCCGCCTGTCTCGTGGATTATCCGGCTCCGGTGCGCTTGCGGGACGAAGCCCGCTATCTGGGCCTCATCGTTTCGCGCCATCCGGCGGCTATCTTTCGCCCCCGTGCGGAACGGCTCCTGGCGCGTAGGCCTGCCTGCCAGGGTCAACCGGGGGAACTCGTGGATTCGCGCCTGCTCCCCGCCAGGGCGGGGCGGCGGGTAGCTATCATGGGTGTGCTCGTCGCCGCCAAGGAAGTGATGGCCAGACGACCGGGTTCACCTTCGGGGGCGGGAGTCGACCCCATGGCCTTCTATTCCCTGGGCGACGAACGCGGTCTGTTCGAGGTGGTGTTTTTCCCTAAAGCCTGGGCCCGTTTCCGGCCGATCTTGGAAGTGGGGACCGCTTTCCTTCTGGAAGGATTCGTCCTCGAGGAAGACGGGGTTTTTTCAGTCAACCCCGATGAAGTTGCCTGCCTTGATCGGGCGAGGATCGCCTTGTGAAGCTATTCGTGCTGTGTGCCAGGGAAGACAAAGCCCAGGCGATCGAAATCCTCCGCCTGCTCAGGAAGCTCGACCTGTCCGGTCTGGCTTTGGCCATAGGGCCGCTTTGGCGGACGGAACAACGAAGGCTCGACGAGCATCTCGCCGGTGCAACGCACCTGATGGTCATACTGTCCGAAGCTGCGACGCGCAGTTCCTGGCTTCCCTTCGTGTCCGGACTAGGTCTGGGTTCGGAAAAACCCCTGGTTCTGTTCAGGGCGGAAAAGACAGTGATCAAGGAAGCCTATTTGGCACCTTTTTTACTGATCTCGTCCGTGGACGATGTCTCGTCCTATCTGGAAATCGAAAACCGGGAATGGTCGGCCGGTTTCCGGCGCCGGGAAGCCCGCAGGGAATTGCTGGAACTGGGTGTTTCGTTCCGGGGGGAATCCTTCGCCGAGACCGTGCGGGAGGGCGACCTGCACGCGGCGGAACTTTTCATCAACTCCGGGTTGGGTGCCGACAGCCGCGACCGCAAGGGGGTTCCCCTCCTGTGCATCGCCGCGAGGGAAGGCAACACCGCGATGATACGCCTTCTGCTTTCGAATGGGGCGGATGTCGATGTTAAATCCGAGGACAGGGGCAATTCTGCCTTGATGGACGCGGTCGCCGGGGGATACGAGGTGGCGGCCCACGAACTTCTGCAGGCTAAAGCCGCGCTGGATCTTCAGAGCAAGGATGGCCAGACCGCCCTGGTGATCGCCGTGGGGAAAAACGATGTAGCCTTGGCAACCCTGCTGCTCCAGAATGGAGCTTCACCGGATCTGTCGGACAAGCTGGGGTTCAGTGCGCGAAAATACGCCAAGCTTTTTCACAACCCGGCGATGGTCGATCTTTTTGGAAAGTACCTGCCAACAAGCTGAAATTCTTTCCCAGCTATAGGGGCTTCGATTGCGAAAACGGCTTCGATCGTGTAGCCTTGTTCCCGTATGCACACCATTGCGTTTACCGGCGGCGGAACCGGAGGTCACATCTACCCGGGTCTCGCCATAGCCTTGGCGCTGAAGGAGCGTCTGGATTGTCGCCTGGTCTGGATTGGCGCCAATAAGGGAATGGACCGTTCCCTCGTCGAAGCTGCAGGCATCGAGTTCCGGGGGATACCCTCGGGCAAGCTGCGTCGCTATTTTTCCCTGAGGAACGCCGTCGACATGCTGCGGGTGCTCGCGGGAATATTCGCTTCCCGCCGTATCCTGCGCGAACTGCGGCCGAGCCTCCTTTTTTCCAAGGGCGGTTTCGTGAGCGTCCCGCCCTGCGCTGCGGCTGCTTCTCTGGGTATTCCCGTGTTCACCCACGAATCGGACTACAGCCCCGGCCTGGCCACCCGCCTGAACGCCCGCTGGGCGGAACGCGTCCTGGTGGCCTACCCGGAGACGGTCGAGGCCCTGCCCGAGGCTGCTAGGGAAAAAGCCGTAGTTACAGGCAACCCCGTGCGCGTCGATTTCCGCAAGGCCTTCGCGGCTGCGGGCAGGGAGTTCCTGGGGATCGGACCCGACGAACGGGTTCTGCTGGTTCTGGGCGGCAGCCAGGGTGCCCGGCAGGTGAACGAACTGGTATGGGCGGTCCTGCCCAAGCTGCTGGAGACCTACGTCGTCGTCCACCAGACTGGGCCAGGGCTTGGCTCGGCGGCACCGTCCGCGCCGGGCTATATGCCCTACGAGTACCTGCGTGACGAGTTGCCCTCCATACTGGCTGCGGCCGAGTTGGTCGTGGGCAGGAGCGGGGCGGGTACGGTCTGGGAAGCGGCGACAGCGGGGAAACCCATGGTTCTGGTGCCCCTTTGCGGGGCGGGAACCCGGGGAGACCAGGTGGAGAACGCCGTGTATTTCGAGAAACGGGGAGCCGCTTTCACCCTTGAGGGCGAAAAGGCCGACGCCGGAAATTTCGCTGATGCCATTGGCCGTATTTCCCAAGATAAAAAACTCCGCACGAAGATGGCGGCACAAGCGGCGCTAGTGGGCACCAAGGATTCCACGCGTCTGTGTACCGATTTGATTCTGGAAAGACTGGGAGGTCACGCATGAATATCGCCACCATCGATATCGTTTTCGGTTCCCTCGTGCTCATTCTCGCCGTACGTTGCGCCCTGAAAGGTTTCCTTGATGAATTCCTTTCCATGGCGGGTATCGTGCTGGGTGTCCTCGCCGCAGTGTTGTTGTTCAAGCCTGGAGCGGCATTTGTGCGGGATTCCCTGGGCTGGACAGTCCTGCCCGAACTCATAGCCTTCGTGGTCCTGTTTCTTATCGTTTTCATCGTCGTGAAGATCGTGGAAAAGCTGATCGGCGACATAGTCGAGAGGGTAAACCTGACCGGGCTGGACAGGGCCTTCGGTGTGCTCCTCGGCTTGGTGGAAGGTTTGCTGGTTGTTTCCGTGATCCTGTTCATCCTTTCCATACAGCCCCTGTTCGATCCGAAAGGTCTGCTCGAAGGCAGCCTGTTCGCAAAGTATCTCATGCCCCTGGTGAGCCTTGCCGGTGAAAGCGCGGCTGCTGCCGTGAAAGGCAAGTAGGCGCGATGTTCGAGAACGTGTTGGGGCAAGCTGCCTGCACGCGACTTGCCGCCGACCTGGGTTCGGCCTCGTTGCCTCCAGCCCTGCTTTTCGCGGGACCCACCGCCTCCGGAAAAGGGACAGCCGCCCTCGAGCTGGCCCGCGCCCTCTCCTGCGAAACCGGCAAAGCCGCCTGGAATTGTGCCTGCCCCTCCTGCGAGTCCCACCGTTCCCTTTCCCACCCCGACGTGCTCCTGCTGGGTCCACGGGCTTTCTCTTCCGAGATAGCCGCCTCCGCTGCCGCCTTCCTTCGGGATCCACCCTCCACCGCACGGACGCTTTTCCTGCGTTCGGTGCGCAAATTACTGCTTCGCTTTTCGCCCGTGCTCTGGGAAGGGGATGAGACCAAATTCGCAAAGGCCGCTGTCTTGTATTCGTCCCTGACCGAGGACCTGGAGGAGCTCAACCCCCAGTACCCCCTGCCGGAGGGCACCCAGTTGCGCAAGCTTGTGGAGTCCATGCAGACAAGCGCCGTGAAACTCGAGTCGGAGGGCGTAGCGGATTCGGTGCCCATAGCCCAGATACGCCGGGCCGCCTACTGGACCCGGCTGGCTCCCAATGGCAGGAAAAAACTCCTGTTCATCGAAGGCGCTGACCGTATGCAGGAAGGTTCGCGGAACGCCTTGCTCAAGATACTCGAGGAACCGCCGGAGACGGCCATCCTGATATTGTCCACGACGAGGCGGGGTGCCCTCATGCCCACCATCCTGTCGCGGGTCCGCCCCTACATCTTCGCCGCCCGCAATGAGGCGGTGGAACGCGATGTGGTGCGCCGCGTATTCCGCGATACAGATGCCGCCGACGCGCTGGACGCGCAATCAGTGGCGGGAACTCACCCCGGGGCGGAAGCGCACACTGGCACGGGAGCGGTAACGGGGTCCAGGAAAAGTATCATCTCCGAGTACCTGGATGGCTTCCTGCCCGCGTCCCCCCGGGAACTCGAGGAGGCGGCCGTGCTGTTTCTGGCCTCCACCATCGCAGCGGCGGAGTACCGCGTGGGGGCTGAAAGCCTGGGTGCCGCCCGACGAGGACCGCAGTCCGGGCGTGGTTCCTTGGGCGGGTCGCTTTCCGTGCTGGCCACGCTTGCCAACGGTCTGGGAACCCAATCAGCCTCGCTTCCCCGGGAGGCCCGCCTGGCCGTCGCGGCCCTGATGGACGGGGCGCATAAATTCGAGCCCCGCTCGCTGTTCACCTCCTTTCTTGAACGCTTGCTTACCCTGTGCTCCCGGTCCCTGTGCGACCTGCGGAACGAGGCTCTTTCATTGCAGCTCGCCGAGGACTGGTCCCAGGCAGTCCGCGCGGCGGATTCCGCCGTGGGCACCTACAACCAGAATCCGCTGCTCGCGCTGGAACGGCTTTTCGGCGCTTTCGCGGATGCCTTGACCAGCGCCGCACAGGCCGGGAAACGCCCATGAGAACCTTCATCGAACGGGCTCTGCGCAAGCTTCCCAAAATGACGGCGGAACAGATCACCGACCTCCTCCTATCCATCGCGGCGGAGAACGAACGGCTGGAATCCGTGATGGATTCCCTCGTGGAAGGGCTCCTGGTATGCGACGCCGACCACAACCTCATACTCGTGAACAAGATGGCCGAGCGCTTTCTTCCGTTGGTTACCCATGACCAAGCGGAGCGTCCACTCTGGAAAGCTATTGATGACGAGCTGATCGCGGAATTCCTGCGGAACGCCCTCACCGGGGGAGACCGGATTTCCGACAGGGAGTTCGATGTCGAGGTGAAAGGTGTGCAACGCCTGTTGGCCATCAGCGTCCTGCCCATGGTGAAGGACAAGAAGGTGACCGGTTCGCTGGTGCACGTCGAGGATATCACCGCCAAGCGGGGGCGCGAAGCCCGCCTGCGCCGTGCGGAGAATCTGGCAAGCCTGACGACCCTGGCCGCCGGTGTGGCCCATGAGATCAAGAATCCCCTCGGCTCGATTTCGATACATATCCAGCTGATACAGAAGGCGCTGAAGGTGAGCAGGATGGCCTGTTCCGACGTTGGTACCGATGCGGATGGCGGGAACGTCCCGGAACATAGCGGCTCGCAGGAAAATAAAGCGACGGCTGTGGCTCCCTTCGACCTGCTCGATAAGTACCTGGGCATCGTAAACGAGGAAATAGACCGCCTCAACCGCATAGTCGTGGACTTCCTGTTCGCTGTCAGGCCCATGGACATGGACCTTCGCGAGGGAAATCTCAACAACCTTATCCGTGAGTTGGTTGATTTCGTTAGTTACGAGCTGGAGGCAGCGGGAATCGAGTGCGCCCTTGAACTTTCGGAGGATCTGCCCGACCTCAGCTATGACGAGCGCTACATAAAGCAGGCCATGCTCAACCTGGTAAAAAACGCGGTGGCGGCCATGCCCGCGGGGGGTACCCTGGCCATCAAGACCGCGCGGGTTGGCGATGATGCACGCATAGTCGTATCCGATGATGGGATAGGCATTCCCGAGGAAAAACTTTCCAAAATATTCGAACCCTATTTTACCACCAAGGAATCGGGTTCGGGCCTGGGCCTAACCCTGGTATTCAAGATCATCAAGGAACACCGGGGCGAAATCACCGTCAAATCCAAGGAAAATGAGGGAACGACGTTTCTTATCATCCTGCCCATCCCGCAGAAGGAAACCCGGCTTATCGCGTACGAAGGGGACTCCAGATGAAGTTCAACCTGCTCATCGTCGACGATGAAAAGAATATCCGCGAAGGCCTGGCAGCCGCCCTCGAGCTGGACGGCTACCGCGTATTTGTGGCCGCCGACGGGGACGAGGGGTGGAAACGCTTCCAGAAGGGCGACGTGGACCTGGTGCTCACGGACCTGCGCATGCCGGGTATTTCAGGAGAGGAACTGCTGAAGCGTATCGGTGCCGAGGCACCGGGCATACCTGTCATAGTCCTTACCGGGCACGGCACCGTGGAGAACGCGGTGGAGGCCATGCGGAACGGCGCATACGATTTCATCACCAAGCCAGTAAACCTGGACCGTCTTTCACTGCTGGTGAAGCGGGCCCTGCAGAACCGCGAA
>Ga0172379_10011463_pt1 | contig 10550 bp, 2 predicted proteins | sample GrowelOW334metaG_FD_119756 | JGI IMG/M metagenome (GOLD analysis project Ga0172379, IMG submission 119756) | Groundwater microbial communities from an aquifer near a municipal landfill in Southern Ontario, Canada - Groundwater well OW334 metaG | ecosystem: Environmental > Aquatic > Deep...
CCTTTGTCGTCTTTTATCTCTACTTTATTACCCTGCACGGCCACAATCTCGCCGTCTTCCTCAGCCAATATAACTTGACCAGAATCCTGAGCGGCCTTGCCCTCTACGCCTGTACCCACGATGGGCGACTGCGGACTGATGCAAGGCACAGCCTGACGTTGCATGTTCGTACCCATCAAGGCACGCACGGCGTCGTCATGCTCCAAAAAAGGAATCAGCGAGGTGGTAACCGAAACAATCTGCTTAGGCGATACGTCCATGTAATCTACCTTGGTACTCATATCGATCGTCGGTTCGCCGTGCTCTCTAACCTCCAAACGATCATTCAAGAAACACCCTTTGTCATCTAACCTCGTGGTGGCGGCGGTGGTAATGTGACGCTCTTCCTCAAAAGCGTCCAACCATTTAACCTCGTCGGTAGCTCGCGGCCGCACCGGCACTATTGGCTGACCAGAAGCTTTTAGCTTACGCGCCAAATCGGCGGTAATTTCCGTACCAGCGCTGGCCAAAATATGCCCCTTATCGTCAGCCACGTCTTCACGCAAAACTTCGCCCAGACTGGCTGAGCCATCATTGGGCATATCATGCACTACCTTACGGAAAGGGGTTTCAATAAAGCCATAGCTGTTCACTCGAGCGTAAGAAGCCAAGTGGCCAACCAAACCGATGTTAGGTCCTTCTGGCGTGGCAATCGGACAAATACGGCCATAGTGGGTACGGTGCACGTCACGGACGTCGAAACCAGCCCGTTCTCGGCTCAAACCACCCGGACCCATGGCTGACAAACGACGCTTGTGTTCCAACTCGGCCAAAGGATTGGTTTGGTCCATGAATTGAGACAGCTGCGAGGACATGAAAAATTCCTTAATAGCGCCAATAATCGGCCGGGCGTTAATAAGTTGATTAGGCGTCAAAGTGGCAATGTCCGAAGTGGACATGCGATCCTTAATAATACGCTCCAAACGAGCCAAACCGACTCGAAATTTATTCTGCACCAATTCACCCACGGCTCGAACACGGCGATTACCCAAGTGGTCAATATCGTCAGCTTGTTCTTGGTTGTGATTAAGCTTGATTATCTCGCGCAGAATGGCCACTAAATCTTCCGGGCGCAGGACGCGCATTTCTTTGACGTTTTCCAGTTTTAAATTAAAACGTTGATTCAGTTTGTAACGACCGACGCGGCCGAAATCATAACGGGAAAAATTAAAGAACATGTTGTGAATCAGTTGGCGGGCATTATCCACGGTGGCCAAATCGCCCGGGCGGATGCGCTTGTAAACTTCAATCAAACCTTCGGCTTCATCCTTGGCCGAGTCTTTATTTAAAGTAGCTTCCACGTATTGGTGGTCGGAGCCGGTATCAACTTCGGACAGTTGAGCCCGAATGGATTCTGAGCTGCCAAAACCAAAAGCTCGCAACAGCGACGTTACCGCCACCTTGCGCTTACGATCTATTTTTACCCAAATAACGTCGTTGAGGTCAGTTTCAAATTCCAGCCAAGCACCACGGTTAGGAATTATTTTGGCGCCGTAATAATTACGGCCGCGCAGCATTTCCGAGGTGAAGAACACGCCGGCCGAACGAATAAGCTGTGAAACCACTACCCTCTCAATGCCGTTTACCACAAAGGTGCCACGCGGCGTCATGATAGGGAAATCACCCAAGTATACCTGCTGCTCTTTAATTTCGCCGGTCCGCTTGTTGACCAAGCGGGTCCTTACCCGCAAAGCGGCTTCAAAACTGGTATTCTTGGCACGGGCGGTCACTTCGTCAAACTTTGGCTCGTCCAAATAATAATCCAGGAAATAAAGTTCTAAATCACGTCCAATAAAATCTCTGATGGGAGAGATTTCGTCAAATAATTCCTTTAAGCCTTCGTCGAAAAACCATTGATACGAAGAGCGTTGTATTTCTACCAAACTAGGTAAAGCTACTGCGTCCTTAAGCGGAGTAAAAGTGCGCCTGACGCGCAAGTTAGGAAGTATGGCTTGCTTTACAGACATAAAAAATCTCCTTCCCTGGTTGTTTCCCCCAGAAACTTTTAGGGAACGAGTTGGTTAACTCTGGCCGAATCCAAACCAGAGCGCAAAATAAGGACGCGCAAGATAAGCGTCAAATACAAAGAAATACTTAAATTAAGTAAATAGAGTGTATCAGGTGGTGAAAGCTATGTCAAGCTGTCAAGGCCTGTTAATTACTTTATTTTTAAAAATGGCTAATATTAGCCATTTTTCATTTTATTAAGTATAGTTATCCACAGTTTTACCCAAATAATCGCCCCAACTCCTCTTTTACCACTTGCCTATCATCCCAAGGTATTTTTTGCCCGCCCGATACGCATAGCCATTGCTCCGAACCCTTACCTGAAATAGCTATATAATCATGGCTTTTAGCTTGTTGTAAAGCCTGAGTTATAGCTTCCCGTCTATCTTCTACCACCCACATACTCTCCTGCTCATATTTGCCCGAAGCTCTAACGCCTCGAGCCACCGTTTGCATGATTATCATAGGATCTTCATCATATGGGTCCTCATTAGTCACCCAAACCAAATCAGCATAACGACCAGCTAGACGTCCCAATGGTTCACGTTTAGCTTTATCACGCCCGCCGCCGCAAGATCCCAAAACCGCCAAGAGTCGACCACCGGCTTGATGAGCCGCTGGCGCCAAAGTTTGGTACAAAGCCTCCAAAGATTCCGGCGTGTGGGCATAATCCACCACTACTTTAAAAGCTCGATTGGTTTCAATAAATTCCAACCGACCCGGCGTGCCGCTAAAAGATTCCAAACTTTTTATAGCCTGACTCAACTCCAGGCCACAAGCCTGAGCAGTGGCTAAGGCAGCTAAGGCGTTGGCCACGTTAAAAGCTCCGCCGACTGACAAAGCCACTGGCCATTTATGATTTATGACAAATTGTGCCTGATGAGGGCTGACTTTAAGCAAATCAACTGATAAAATATGGCTCAAACCTGAGCGCACTCGATTCTGAACCGTATAGCCTATTCTGGCGCCAGCTGAAAAATTTAAAAAGAAAGCGGCTTCCTTGTCATCTAAATTAACTACCGAAGTCGTAGCTAATTTAGATTTCCCCAAGCTGACAAATAATTTACCCTTAGCCGCGCGATAAGCCTCGTAACTGCCGTGCGATTCCAAATGCTCCGGCGCCAGATTAGTAAATGCAGCTAGGCGATAAGTAAGACCGGCGGCACGCGACTGCATTAAACCTTCGGATGAAGTTTCGAGTACCAAATGAGTACAGCCAGCCTTTACCATGTCCCGCAATAAATACTGCAGTTTAACTCGACTCGGCATAGTCATTTTTAAATCGTTAAGCCAAGTCTTGTGGTTGATAGCGAATTGAGCCGTGGAAATAAGCCCCGTACTGTAGCCGGATTGTTGTAAAATATGCCACAACATGGCGCAGGTGGTAGATTTGCCTTTGGTGCCGGTAACACCGATGACTATTAATTTCTTGCCCGGCAAACCAAAAACCAAGGCCACGAACCAAGAAGCCAGCCAGTGGTACCAGTAAAGCACCGACGACGGTATCAATTTTCTAATAGAAGATTTAAGCGACATATTATACTAGCAGTATAGCTCATCCGCACCTCAAGCCCAATTGTATATTTACAAACCATTGCTAATATTTCTACCTATTTAGCCTTCGGCTAAAAATCTCAAATTAAAACCTAACAGCCGCGCCGTCTAATACATCTTGTTTTACCTGATCAGCCGTGCGGGCGTAGTTGTAAATTCGCACGTCATCTATTTTACCCGAAAACCATGTACCAGCGGCGCTACAACTGCCGGTACTGGCTTCTGAACCTATACACAAAGGCATTGCGACTTGCGCCACCCCGGTTCCAGCCTGAACCGTGGTAGCCACCAAATTGCCATTAACATAAAGCTTGGCGTTACTGCCATCATAAGTACCCGCCACGTGATACCAAGTACTGTTGGAAAGATTGGCTACCGGGTAGGTGGCCGCGACGTAACCAACTCCACTAACATTAACCAAAAAACAAAGTGTGGCAGCGCCGCAAGATGAGCCTTCATTAAGGCTTAATTGATAACTACCTCCTTCGGTTTTGGAAATAATACGTTGGTTAACTGTTTTATTAGTGGTATTAAACCAAGCCTCAGCCGTAATGTAATTTGGTTTAAGCGCGGCCGCGTCATTGATCATCACGTAATCATCGCTACCGTCAAAATTCAAACTTTTATCATATTTACCTGAAGCGCCATTAGTCCAGGCCTGAGTAATGGTAGTTTGCGTGCCAGTACCACCAATGGTCACCGTGCCGTTATTTTGACGAACGCTTTGATCATAAACCGTGTTCCCTTCTCCCTCGTCTAATTTCCACTGCGCCACTGGCTTGCCGCGATTATAATCATAAGCTACCTGGGCTTGAGTACGAACATAGTTGTAAATCTTCACATCATCAATTGAGCCGGTGAACAAATCACCTGTGCCTGTGCCATTTGAATATCCACCACCTAGACGATTAACTCCCGAACTAGCATTATAAGTGGTTGAGCCAGTGGCATCTACCACGCCATCCACATAAAGGTTAATGGCTCCGGTACCTTGGTCATGCGTGGCTGCAATATAATGCCAATTGTCGTCATTAACCGAAGTAACACCGGTAAAACTTTGCCAACTAGTATTGTAGTGATTGTAACGAACTTTTCCCCCATGCACCCCGAAACCGATAAAGATCCCGCCAGTGTTATCCCCAATGACGTTTTGAGCGGCGTTACCAGCATAAACTACCGTGCTGTCGGTGCTGGTGGTTTTAACCCAAGCTCCCAAACTTAATCCAGAAGCCAACACAAAACGAGTCATGGTAACAAAATCGTCACTCCCGTCAAAGTATATGCTTGAGCCTAATTTGCCTGGTTTCCAAACGGCGCTGCCGGCCACTGTACCGGTTTTACCTGTACCACTGGAATCGTTGGCCGTGGTGCCTGTCTTTTCATCCAGTTTCCACCAAGCCACCGGGGCGCTACCGGTGTCGCCAACTTCGGTACCGCGGCCCAAAACCGTGGCCGCGCCTTGATTGTAATCTAACTGAATCTGTTCTGATGATAAATTAAAATTATAAAGTTTAATTTCATCCGCCGCCCCCCAATAATTTTCACTACTCCAACCACTAGCCCCTATTCTTAATTCCGTAAAGGGCGAATCCACCTGCTGATAAGCTGCTGACCCTTTCAAAACGCCGTTGATATAACCCCTAATAAGCGTACCGTCCGAGGTGATTACCACATGGTTCCAAGCATCAGCCGTTATTCCAGTAAAGGTTAAAATAGAAGTAAATACAGTGCTGACGTTACCAGCATAAACTACTGTGCTGGTTGATTGAGTAATACGTGGTCGGTGAGTGGTACCCTGAAGAATGGTATAACTTCCCGGCCCGCCAGCCGTGGGCTTGGCCCAATATGACACGGCCCAATTAGTGCCAGCAAAAACATTGATACTGGAGTTATAAGGTATCACCACATAATCACCGGCCACATCAGAACCATTAAAGGTCAAAGCGTTACTAAATTTTCCATCTTTAGTCCAAGCAGGTGTGCCCACAAAAGACGTGGCATTATTGCCGTTGCCAGACACATCAGCTGGTGTGGTACCATAATTTTCATCAAATCGCCAATACCCTACTGGCCGCGACAAACCGGCATTCATATCCTCGGAAATTTGCTGTTGGCTGCGGGCGTAATTATAGAATTTAACATCATCAATAGTACCCTGAAACCAACGGGTGGCATCTAGCCGGCCAACTATTGGTACGGCATTGGTGATAGCTGGTGTTGCGTCAGCGCCCTCAAGCGCTCCAGTTACTTGGACGCCATTAACATAAATCTTAGAAGTCGTAGAAATCACCCCCGGCGTTTTAGTAACGGCAATGTGGTACCAAGTATTCACGGACAAAGCAGCAGCAGCACGCCAACGATTATTCCAAAAATCAAGCGCTGGCCGGCCATCTTTCATAGTTAGCGACAAACCCTGACTGGCCACACCAGTACTATTGTTACCCATAATAGACGGGTAATCAGCTGACCAGCTGGCACCTGTCCATTTAATCCAAGCTTCCATTGTGAACTGGGCATTACCCGTAATCCCCAAATTAGAAGCCCCGCTCAAATAATCGTTACTGCCATCAAAATCAAGCCCCGAACCTTTCTTGCCCGGTACCCAATCTGACGCCGTCATGCTGCCGTTCATGGTGGCGGAGTTACCACTACCAGACTTATCGTTAACCGACGAAGTACCGCTGTTTTCGTTAAGATCATAATAAACAACCGGCCCTGGGCCGAAGGCATAAAGCTTGGCTACCTCAGCCGACTCTAAAGTACGGTTATAAATACGCACTTCATCTATTGAGCCAGGAAAAGTTTTGCTACCTCCGAGTTGGGTGCCAATCAAAGAACCACTACCAGTGGTACTAGTATTAGTATAAGTATTAGTACCAATGTAAGCGCCATCAGCGTAACCGTATAAATTATTGGCATCCCAAGTTAAAACCAAATGATGCCAAGTATTCAAAGCGGCCGAGGAAAGAATAGTCATGGTAGTGGCCGGGTTGCCTCTAGTGACATTAAAATTACCAGCGTCATACTGAATGTAAAATCTATTAGTGCTAGTACCCACTGATTGAAACACATACCTATTGGTGCCGGTGGCCGTGGGATAAGCCCAGGCTGAAATAGTGCCACTAGCACCCAATAAATCGACGTCCACACTAGATACCGACACATAATCATCATTGGTAGTCGCGCCGTCAAAGCTGCCGGCGTTACCAAATTTTCCAGACGCTCCGCCGGTAGGCCCAGTAGTCGCCGGACAAGAGGTACCGTTATTACCGTGGCCGGACGAATCCATTACCGTGTTGGTGGCGCAATCATTGTTCCAACTAGTTTCGTCCATTTTCCAATGACCTACTAAGCCATCGCTCAACCAGCTGGTGGGGTTGGCGCCTAGCACCGCGCTGGCACCTTGGCTGATACTAGCGCCCGAAGCGCCAGAGTTGTAATCTTGCAAAATCTGCGCCGTACTGCGAGCGTAGTTGTAAACCTTAGGCTCGTCAATAAAACCGGCCATAGGATCACTACCACCACTCAAGCCGATTTGAAAATTGTAACTATTATTAAATGGCGTAGCTGGAATAGAAGTCGAAGTTGTATAATCAGCCTTGCCGTCTATATAAACGGTAATTGAAGTAGAGGGCACAAAAACTACTCCCACATGATACCATCGCCCCGTAGTTAAGCTGGTAACAGAACTCACAGTTCTATAATCGGCACTATTACCGGTTGAAGTTACGAGTATAGAAACTTTTCCATCATTTAATACCCGCCAGATGTAACCCCGATTACCGTCACTACGCGCGTCTTTGCTCATTATGGCATTGTGGCCAGCCAAATTAGTCGTCTTTACCCAAGCCTCTAGGGTAAAAGGGGTATTTTCCAAATCAAGAAATTTTTGACTGGCATCGGTAATTGAGGTGCCATCGTTAACGCCGTCAAAATATAAACACTTATCACTCACGCATTGATCTGGGGTCTTCCAAAGCGCGCCGCTAATCGAGCTATCATTGTTATTGCTAGTAGAATCGTTAGCTGTTCCGCCATAGCCTTCGTCTAACTTCCAGTAAGCTATGGGATTAGGCCCTTTTTCTTCGCTACCTAATGAACCGACAGTTAAATACGAGTACGTTATATTGTCTTCCCTAATATAAATATTTTGATACTTCCAGGCGCTACCTGCGGCCACACAAGCCACACCAGTGGCTAAACCAGCCAAAGAAGCCATACTGTTACGCCGTAAAATTACTTGAGCGGTACGGGCAGTATTACCATTCACACTATGCCAAAAATTTACGGTTTCGTTGTCGCACCTAGTACTAATACCATCAAAATTGTCACCATTAGACCCCCCCATTCTAACTTGATTGCGGATAGTATCTGTGCCTGCAGAAAAAGCCAACAAGTTACCGGCCGCCGCATAGGCTGTGTTACCAAAAATCGCCCAACAAGAATTAGCATAGGTAAATTCATAATCGGCTTTTATTTTTGTCCAAGGTATATCATCTTTTAATAAAGCCTTTTGCGAGTGGGTAGTGCAATCATATGGGGCAGAAGCTGCAGCCGATAAAATCAACCCGCCATTAGTACCCGTGGTTTGACTGGTGGTAGTGACTGAATTGGTTTCACTATTGATCATACTGGGCGTGACTAACATCCAACCACCGCTATCGTTAACCAAATCACAGTATAGTTGCTGCTTATCGGCCGTACTGCCATTATTCATATCCAGCCAATAAACGTCCGACGCCGAAGCGCTGCCGGAATCAAGCAATGACTTACAACTCAAGGCCGGGCTGTCAGCCGTGCCGATAATTGTTTTGCCAGCCACGGCCGAGGAATTACCATAATAAAAATACACCGTGGCTCCAGTAGTAGGTATGGCTGGTACTTTTACCCACACCTTATTGGTAGCCGAAGCGCAAGTTGTGAACCAATATGGCAAAATATTGCCACTCGTATCAGTAAAACGAATATCATCGCAATCGGCCTGCAGCTTGCCGGCTGTTACCAAGCTAGATGTATCCAAAGTAATCGGCGTCCAAAAATCCGTTAGTGCGCCGCCGGAATTGGAAATTGGTATTGATACTCTGTAATACCAACCACTATCCCACCAAGCGGCGGCTTCTTCAATGTCGCGCGTAAACAACCAATAGCCCAAGCCACTGCCAACTATAAAAATTGCCAACAAGGTTGTTATTACCGAACGCTTTTTTGTTAGACGAACCAAAGACATAAATTAAAATCTTACGGCCGCGCCTTCTAACATATCCTGCTTCACTTGGTCGGCTGTACGGGCGTAATTGTAAATACGAACATCATCAATTTGGCCATTATAATAACCCCAACGCCCGACACCAATGCTAACACCAACCCCAGCTGCCGTGTTAATAGTACAAGGTGCCGTGACAGTAGTTGGTTTTTGGCCATCAATATAAAAAGTCACAGTGCCATCACCATTAAACACCGCCGTGTAATGATGCCAATCAGTAGTCGGTGCGGGCGTGGCTGGACCATTCACTTGGCAAGTTTCTAAATGCAAACCAATGCTACTGGTGTTGGCCCAAGCGGAAAGATAACGACCGGCACCAGAATCTGCGCAGCTTAAAGCTTCGGCAGTGGAACAGCCATAAGCCACGGCGCCATTAGTGGTCGACATCCCCGCTACTGGCTTAAACCAAAAAGCTATAGTTCTTGGGTTATCACCAGTAGGCAAAAAACCACCGGAATTATTAGCCGCGAAGTCATCGCTGCCGTCAAAATTCAAACTTTTACCATACTTGCCGGTGTCGCCATTGGTCCAAGCCTGACTGGTGGTAGTCTGCGTACCGCCGCCGCCAATAGTAAGGCTAACGCTTTTAGCCTGAGATCCTTCATCACGCGCGCTGGCGCCGGAGCCGTCATCCAACTTCCAATAAGCCATCGGCTGGCCGCGATTGTAATCGTAAGCTATTTGTGTTTGGCTGCGAACATAATCATAAATCTTCACATTATCAATCCGGCCCACAAAACTATTGGAAGTATAACCAATTGTGTTGGCGGTAGTGGCCGCTATAGCACTGAAACAATCAGTAGTTGCGTTAGTGCTGGCTTGTTGCACGCCGTTTAAATACATTTTCATACCGCCAGTGCCGCAAACAAAAGCCACGTGATACCAAGTGTCAGCATTTATAGTGGTGTTACTAACCACTGATCTGTTGGCGCTGGCAACAATATTTTCAAACACCAGTTTATTGCCATAACCGCCGGAGTAACTAACAAACAACAACTGACGATTGTTGGCGTCTTTTGTTCTATCAAACAGCCGACGAGTTGTATCAAAACTACCGGTGTAATTAAACCACATTTCTACCGTAGCGTTGGTTAAAGTATCAAATTTCGCCGCGCCCAGGCTCACATGTTTGGTTGAATCCATACTAACAGCACTACCTAATTTACCCGGTGCCCAAGTTGGCCCATTGGTTAAAGTCCCGGTATTACCGTTGTTCGACGAATCATTGGCCGTAGTACTGGTGTTCTCATCCAACTTCCACCAAGCTATAGGCGCGTTGCCCGTGTCGCCGATTTCTGTACCGCGGCCCAAAACCGCGCCGGCGTTTTGATTCATGTCGCGCCTAATATCATCCGCCGACAGCACATAATTATAATGCTTAAACTCATCTATCTGTCCGGTAAAATCTGTGTAACTAGCCGAACCTTTATGCCGGCCTATCCATTCGTAAGTTGAATTACTAGTACACGACAACGACGGGCAAGGAGTATAAACCTTGGTAATTACCCCGCCTGGTATGTCGTAACAGCTGCTGGGGGTGCTTTGAGCGCTGCCTAACAGCTCACCATTCAAGTACAACGACATTTTCATTTGGCTATAATCCATGGTAACTGCCGCGTAGTTCCACTCATTATTTTGAATGGCTTTGGTACCGGTATAAGTCACGGAATCATAATTGCCGTAACAA
>Ga0172379_10011464_pt1 | contig 10550 bp, 9 predicted proteins | sample GrowelOW334metaG_FD_119756 | JGI IMG/M metagenome (GOLD analysis project Ga0172379, IMG submission 119756) | Groundwater microbial communities from an aquifer near a municipal landfill in Southern Ontario, Canada - Groundwater well OW334 metaG | ecosystem: Environmental > Aquatic > Deep...
CCAAGCAGTTCTTGTTTAGTCCGGGTTTGAATATTCGATAGATAGCCAGAACTAAAAATACCAATAAGACGAATAACAAAATATAGTTAACAAAATCGTTTCTTAAATAAAAAAAGCCACCGCTTAGAGTGGTTGAAAAATATTTTAGAATTGGCAAAGCATCGGCGCTAAGCTTAGTCTGAAAATCCTGAACATAGCCGATAAAGTAAGAGACAATAATTAAGATATTCGCCAAACCGGCAAACATGATTACTCGCCGCTCCTTCTGATTTTTAAAATAATCAAAGAGCGCTAGGCCGATGGTTATTAGGGGTAAGAATAAGCCATGGAAGCTAGAGTAACTGCTTAGAAAAGCGATAATTGTTAAAATTGAATATCGCCAATCGGTTGATTTTATTTTCAACATAGCGACGAGCCACAGACTGAGAAAGAAAAAGGGCAGGATGAACGAAATTTGAAAGCCCCAAATCAGATTTTCTACCTGAAAGATGTTTAAAACGAGAAAGGGAATAAAAATATCGAGCCACTCTAATTTCTGGCTGGCTAGATATTTTGCGTAAGTAAGTAGCCCGGCCGAAGCAATCAATAAGAAAGAGATAAATTTTATTTCAAGTAATTGGCTCCAGTTAGAAAAAGATGCCAAAAATTTAATAATGAGCAATCCCACTCCGATTCGGTGCTCATTATGCTGATAAAAAAACAATTGCCAAAAATTATAATGGGTTTTGTCAGTAATTATGTCGGCTAAACTCCACTGGTCCAAATAGGGGATATCCACGGCTCGGCTGGCGATAAAAAAGGCAAAGCTATAAACGATGGCGGTAAAACCGGCCAGCAAAAATACTTTTATAAATTTTTCTTCGCCAAACAATTCAATAAATTGAAGGCTATATTTTTTTATTTTTTGTACCACAAGCAGCCCTGTTTTCATTGTTTTTTATAATCTCCCTGGGATAGCCATTTTTCTAATAGGCAATAAAGAATAATGAAAAAATAGCGACTGCCCATTTCCTTTATTCGCAATTTGCTCTGGCCGGCCTGGCGATTTGTCCAACAATTAGGCACTATGGCGTAAGTATAGCCACGAACAATGGCCTTAAGCGGCAGCTCAACCGTTAAGTTAAAATGGTTGCTGAGAAATGGTCTTAAACCTTCAATTACCTCTCGCCGGTAAAGTTTAAAAGCGTTGGTTGTATCGTTATACTTGATTCCAAACAAAAGTTTAATCAAGTTATTAGTCAACCGGTTCAGATAATATTTAAATTTGGGATAACCGATAACCTGGCCGCCAGATATAAATCTTGAGCCAAAGACGCAATCGTAGCCCTCCTCAATTTTCTGATAATATTTTACCAAGTCCTCGGGTCGATCGGAAAGGTCAGCCATAACGATCGCTACGTAATTACCGGAAAAGTTATCCAAACCCTTTCTGACCGCTAAACCAAAGCCGTTAGGAAGGGGTTTATTAAAATACCTAAGCTCAATTATTTCTAGCGACAATTCCTCAAGAATTTTTTCTGTTTGATCAGTACTATTATCGTTGACGATGATAATTTCATGGTCAATAAGGGCTTTTTTTAATTCGTCGTGAAAGGCGCGAATAGTTTTTGCAATACTGCCACTTTCGTTGTGGGCCGGGATGATGAGGGACAGTTTTTTTGTTGGGCTCGGCATAATTTTAACGGTTTTTGATGCCCAGGATACTTAGCATAAAAGAGGAAAAGATAGTTTGTAAACCAAGAAAAACCAGGGTTTGCGCCACAATCAAGTTTTTGACTTCATCGAGAGAGCTGAAGCTTGAATCATACCAGCGCCAAAAAACTAGACTCATAACAATTATTCCGACTAAGGCCAAACCGATGCCAACCAAGGAGGCCCGCTCGATACTTAGATGCTTGTAAATTTTCTCTAGCCACGGCGATGGCTCGCCTAAATGAACGTGGGCATAAGTTCGGGCAAAAACGGTGAAGATTATTAATTGATAGCCGATGAGTAAAAGAAGTGAGGCGCCAAACATTGGGTGATAATAAAAACGTAAATTGTTCAAGCTGAGCTGGTCAAAATAGAGAAGAATTGTTGTCAGTAATCCGACCAGAGCCAAAACAATGCCCGGTAATAAGAACAAGAGGGTCGGGCTATAAAGCAAGAGAAATCTCAGGTGTCGCCAGCCGTCAGGAATGGTCCGCAGTTTGGATTCACCTTGTCGCCGGGCATAATTGATCGGCAACTCAACAATTTTCAAATTTTTCTTGCCGGCTTTAATCATCATCTCTGAGGCAAACTCCATGCCAGTGGTTCTTAAATCTAACCGATTGAGCGCGGCGCGCGAAATAGCCCGTTCGCCCGAGTGGATGTCGTTAATCTTCAATCCAAAAAATATTTTGGTTAAGAAAGCAAAGATGATTCGGCTCAAATAACGATGAGAGGTGGGCATGGCGCCGGACTCGATTTGGCCGGCAAAACGATTGCCGATTACTAAATCAGCGCCACTCTGCAATTCTCTTAAAAATTTTGGCAGCTCATCAAAATCATAAGTGCCATCAGCATCAGCCATAAAGATATATTGTCCGCGAGCGGCTTTAAATCCTTCAAGATAAGCATTGCCGTAACCGTCTTTGTCGTGTTTAACTAAAACCACTCCGGCCTCACGAGCAATTTGCGGTGAACGGTCGGTTGATGAATCAGCCACAATAATCTCGGCTGATAAATTATTTTGGGCAATTACTCTCTTGGCTTTGGCAAGACAACTAGCCAATGACGTTTCTTCGTTGCGGCACGGCAAAACAATGCTAACAAGAACTTTTTCTTCAGAGAAAGTAGACATTTTTATTTTATTTTTACAACCGAAAAAAGACTGCTACTTTTTGACTGCCGGAGCACCTTAAGTCCCGGGCAGTCAAGGGTTTTCATTGTTCTTGGCCAATAAATGATTGTCGCCCCAGTTGATTCTATTATCTTTTGCTTCTGTTCGCAATTACTTGGCCGATAAAAATTTTCTACGGTTTTGCGGCTACCGTAAAAATTTATTGCTCCGACCGGTTCGTGGTCGGTTAGGGCAACTAGGGCTGTACCAAATGGCAGCGTCCCCATCACAATTGTTTTTGGTTTTTGAGCAAGAAATTGAATCGCTTCGTAATCATCGGAATTGATTACTTTATAGAGTCGACTTTCTCTTGGTAAATTGAAGTAACCGGCGAAAATGGCTAGAAAACTTGTTACTATTAAAATCCCGCCGATTAATCGGGAGTACCGCTGTTTCTCTGGCCAATTAACTAACCAGCTCGGTAAAGTTTTTTGGGTGAAATAGTATAGACCATAGCCGCTAAAAAGCGGTATAACCAAGGTTAGGTAATAGAGGTTTCGTTGAAATGGGCTAAAAAATGAAAAGCCAACAAAGCGATAGATAAGGGTTGAGAAGATAAGAACAATTGACCAAAGAAGATAAAAAGAATAGTGGCGTTGGTCTTGGTGCAAAAGATAGCTCATCCCAACTAAGGCCCAAAGCCAAGCCGGCCAGGGATAAAGCTCAAATAATGGATTATTTAGTTCAAGTACGCCCCAACCGCGAGAAAATTTTAATAGAGAAAAAATCTGCTCTAACGCGGCTATTAAACTTTTACCGAAGACCAAAGCAAAGAAACCGACACCAACAATAAAAATCAATAGAGAAAAAATCCATAACCATTTTTCTTTTACCGCCTGACGATAATTAATTAAGTCAAAAATTGCGATGATCGGTAGGGAAAACAGAACTGATAGGGGATGGCAAAAAAGTAGTCCGAACATGATAAAAAAGCCATAAAATAGGTATCTTCTGTTTGCGGTGAGGATTCCTTCGCTTATAAAGTAGGCATAGAGAAAGATAAAAGGAAAAGAGAAGGATAGAGGGGTAAAAAACCACAAACCTGTTAAATTAGCGTTGGTGCGAATAGCCATAAAGAAAAGTAGTGATAACCAGGCCAATAAAAAATTTTTGGAACCTTTTTGGTAGGCAACAAAAAACAGTGCTAGGCCCGAAAAAATTGCCCACAGGGCGGGGAGAAATTTGTAAATCAAAACGACATTAAAAACTTTTGACAGGAGAAGAATGATTAGTTGAAAACCGACTTCTAAACCGCTCATTGCTCGTCCCGGCTCGGCTCGCAACCAAGTAAAATAATCAGCGGGATTGGCCAAGCGTTTGGCTTCGGTCAGGTGATGCCACTCATCGACATGAAAAGGAAAAGGATATGAGAAATGGGGCCAAAAAACCAATAGCCCGAAGGATAGAAGGGTAATTGCGAGAATAGTCCATCGAAGATTGGTCATAAACAATATTTTTCATGATAAGACGTTGTTGACAATTTGTCCATAAACTTTAAGGTTATCCACAGCTCGTTACTAAAAAATAGTTTTTGCTTTGTTTTTTCTGATATAATGTTACCAGTCTTTATTTTTAGTCTAAATTATAATAAAAATGACAAAGAAACGTTTGTTTGTTCTAGGGGCGCATGTAGTTTTAATAATGCTTTTGCTTGTTTCGGTTGCCTCGGCGCAATTTACAAGAATAGAGGGTGATCCAGACGGACTAGGCTATGGTTATGGTTACGGATTCGGCGAAGGTTACGGCTGGGACGCCAGTCTTGATTATATGGCAGGAATCAGACTAACTTCTGAGTTGGCCAATGATGTTTATGGCTATGGTTACGGTTATGGTTATTTGGATTCTTCGATTTATAATCCTTCTTCCGATATATTCGGTATTGATGGCGCAGACCCGTCAAGTTTCATGTTATTAATAATCGGCGGTGTTGCAGGTGTCGATGGGCTTGAATTGTCGGTTGATCCCGAAGGGGCGCCTACTTTTACCGGGATAACCTTTTATGTTCCGGTGGAGTTCACCATTGGCAGCGGTATTACGGTTGAGGTGGGAGAAAACACCTCTTTCAGCTCGACTGTTCCTCTTGACCTTACTGATCCGGGCGCTAGTTTAATTGGCGTGGCCGGTATCCCGGTCGTTGATCCTCCTACTGGTTACTCAGCAATAAGCGGAAGTTCCTTGTTGTTTGGCTTACCGAGTTATGGCTTAACTGTTAGCCCGGCGATTACCATCAACATAAATGTTGGTTCCCGTTATAACGGCACGACTCTTAGTGTCCTGCATAAAGCGGTGGGTGGTCATTGGGTATTGTTAGCAACCTGTGCGGTTACGGCTAATGTTTGCTCCTTCCAGACAGCGCACTTATCATCATTTGCGGTTGCAACTTATACGGCGCCAGCAGCAGCCCGTCATCTTGGCGGTAGCGGTGGCAACAATTTGACTGTTCCCGGGGTAACCAGCTCGACAACCGCCGTTTCTATTCCCGTTATCACTAAGGTCTTAAGGTATAAAATGATAAGTAAGGAAGTTAATTTATTGCAACAACTACTAAAAGGTCTTGACTATTTGTCAATAAAAAACACCACTAATTATTTTGGAGTAACAACCCGAGATGCCCTTAAAAGGTATCAGAAAGATCGTCGTTTAAGAGCTTCTGGTATCACCGATGTTCCTACTCGAGCTTTCCTAAATCAAGATCTGGCGAATCCACTTCTAGCCAAGCACGCGGTCATTAATCAGCTCACCAAAAATCTTGCTTATAAATCTACCGGGTCAATGGTCAAGTCATTGCAGGAAAAACTGAAAAAACTTGGCTACTTTGCGGGAGAAACTACCAATTATTATGGTTTGGTTACTAAAAAAGCCGTGACCGATTTCCAAAAGAAGATGGGAATTAAACCAGCGAACGGACTTGTTGGTTCTACAACTCGAGCGACATTAAATAGCCTTTAATTTCCCTTCTCTCTCTTTTTTCGCTAGAATCAACTGATGGGGTTATCTATCGGGATAGTTGGTCTACCAAATTTAATTGGATTAGCTGGTGGCAAATTGCTAAGATTTACTCACCAATTTCTCCAGTTATTATCATTATTGCCCCCCCATTATCATTTTGTGGATTTTCTTTCGACGTCGAGGCTATCTTCCCAAAATTATCTTGCAGTAAACTATGATAAAGGAATTTTTTATCAAGCGCCAATTAAAAGCGATGGGTGTGAATGGTGAGCAATTAGAGGCGATGATGAAGGTGGTTAAAAAAAATCCCGGTCTCTTTCAAAAGCTTGGCCAAGAAATTGAGGATAAAGTGACTAAAAACAAAATGGGCTATCAAGAAGCGGCACTTTTAGTCGCTGCTAAATATAAAACTGAACTCGCCAAAATCTTTAATCAAAAATCCTAGGTCATTCCTATTTTTCTGTCACGTACCTAGAGGCCTAGTTTCTTTGGTGGAAACTCTAAATTCTTGCATTGTTTGGTGTATTATGGTAAAAAGCAAGAGAAGTGATGATTTTCCCCCTGAGGAAATCAGCTGAACATTCGTAATGAAAAATACAGTAAAATCAATCAATATTATAGGATTGGGTTATGTTGGCTTGCCCCTCGCCCTACTTGCTGATAAGCGGGGATTTAAAGTTGTGGGAATAGATGTCAATGATGATCGAATTGCCAAAATCAATGCTAAAAAGTCTCCCTTTGCCGACGATCGTCTTACCAATGAGTTACTGACTTCGAACATTTTAGCCACTAAAAATTTTGAAAGCATCAAAGAGGCAGAAGTCATTGTCATTTGTGTACCGACTCCGGTTTATGAAAATTATCGGCCAAACTTAGAGCCGATAATAGATGCTTGCAAAAGCATTTCTCCGTTTTTAAAGTCAGGCCAATTAGTTATTTTGGAGTCGACGGTTAATCCTGGTGTTTGCGAAGAAGTGGCGATTCCGATTTTAGAGAAAAATTCCGGTTTGAAAGCCGGAAAAGATTTCTATCTAGCCCATTGCCCTGAGAGAATTAATCCTGGTGATCCAAAATGGACCGTCGCTAATATCCCCCGGGTTGTTGGCAGCTTGGAAGAGAGCGGTTTACGGTCGGCTCTTGAATTTTATCGATCAATTATTGATGCCGAGATAAAACCAATGGGTTCTTTAAAAGAAGCCGAGGCGGTAAAAATTATTGAAAATTGTTTTCGTGATATAAACATTGCCTTTGTAAATGAATTGGCGATGTCTTTTTCTCGGTTGGGTATTGATGTCACCCATGTCATTGAGGGTGCGGCCACTAAACCCTTTGCTTTCATGCCCCATTTTCCGGGATGTGGCGTTGGCGGTCATTGTATATCTGTTGATCCCTACTATTTGATAGACTATGCCAAACAGAATGGTTTTAATCACCGATTTTTATCTCTAGCTCGAGAAATTAATAACGGTATGCCAAGGTTTACTGTTGATATCCTCATTGAGCACTTAAACCGAAAGGGGATAGCACCACTTGGAACCAGGGTCGCCGTCCTCGGACTGGCTTATAAGGCCAACGTTAATGATGATCGAGAAAGTCCAGCCTACTCAATTATCAAAGACCTGAAAAGCCGTGGCCTAGAAGTTAGCTCTTATGATCCTTACCTCATAAATGACAGCGCTGCTAGCTTAAAAGAAGCCTTGCAAGGAGCCCAGGCGGTAGTAATAGCGACCGCCCACGATGAATTTAAATCAATCACCCCGAAATTTTTTAAAGATAACGGGATAGAAATAATAATTGATGGTCGTAATTGTTTAAATAAAGAGGAATATCTAAGTTCGGGATTAGTTTATCAGGGTATCGGCAAATAAAGTATGAATATCTTAATTACTGGTGGAGCAGGATTTATCGGTTCGAATTTAGGACAGAGACTTTTAGCTGAGGGACATAGCGTCTGGGCTGTTGATAATTTTCTCACTGGTTCAGTTGACAATATCCGTCGTTTAGAACAGAATCCGCATTTTAAATTTTGCGAGTGTGGTATCGAAGATAAAGAAACATTCTTTAATTTCTGCGCTGAAGCCGAAAACAAATTTGATCGGATTTACCATCTCGCTTGTGCTACCGGTGTGCCCAATATTGAAATTCTGGCAGAAGAAATGCTCACGGCCTGTAGCTACGGAACTTTCAACGTCCTTGAGATTGCTAAAAAATCTGGCGCTCGATTGCTTTTCACTAGTTCTTCGGAGGTCTATGGAGAACCGTTAAAAACCCCTCAGGATGAAAAGTATACTGGCAATGTTGAAACCATCGGTCCTCGGGCTAATTATGAAGAGGGTAAGAGATTTTCTGAAACTTTAGTGTCCCATTATGTTAATAGTCACAAGGTGCACGCAGTGACGGTTAGGTTATTTAATGCTTATGGGCCAAACATGTCATTAAGCGATACTAGAGTAATTCCCCGTTTTTGTCTCCAGGCCCTCAGTGGTAAGCCCCTATCTGTTCAGGGCGACGGTAGTCAGGGTCGGACCTTTTGCTTTATCTCCGATATCCTTGACGGCTTCGAGACCGTTATCAATAAAGGTAAGCCCGGTGAAGTCTATAACCTTGGCAGCGATGTAGAGTCGACAATCAAAGAGTTTGCTGATCAGGTGATTACGCTGTCAGATTCTTTAAGTTTAATAGAATATGTACCAAGGCCGTATCATGATCATTCAAGGCGGATGCCCGTTCTAGACAAAGTAAGAGCTCTCGGTTGGAATAATAAGGTTGATTTAAAAACTGGATTAAAAGAAACAATTCAAAGTTTTAAAAAACGTCTAACTTCTGAGGTTAGTCATACCTTAACCTATGCTACAGAGGCCCAGTCACAGAGTTAAACGTTAAAAAAGCGTTACTGTGGATATTTTAGGATCAATAATAAGAACAACTACCAATATATCTTGGAATAATGGGTTATGGAGATTCTTGGTGGTGATAATTTTGGTCTGGGGTTTCAATTTTATTTTGTGGGGGACAATTGGCCTTATCCGTGTATTTACAGAAAAAATCAGTCGCCTGCTTTTGTCCAGAAAAAAGCAACTGGCCGTAAAAAATAAATTTAAAAATGAAGAAGTTGCGGTAATGGTGCCCGCTCATAATGAGGAATTAGTTATTGCTGATACTCTAAAATCCCTTTTGAAATTGTTAGACCCCTCAAATATATTTATTGTTTCGGACGGCTCAAAAGATCGTACTGGAGAAATTGCGAGAGGATACGGGGTGAATGTTCTTGAATTAAATCCCGGTAAGGGTAAGGCTGGCGCCCTCGAGACGTGTATTAAGCATTTTAAGATTGATCGTTATTATAAAGCGGTTATTCTTGTTGATGCCGATACTCGTCTAAAATCTGACTACTTAGAATATGCCCTGCCCTTCTTTAATGACCCCAAAGTAGTTGCCGTTGCTGGCTACGCTTCGACAATTTGGGAGCCAAATAATTTGTCCTGGAAACAAATTTTATTCATCCTCCATCGAGATCGAGTTTATTTTCTCACCCAAAGACTTGTTAAATTTGGTCAGACTTGGAAGTACACCAGCGTTACACCCATTGTTCCTGGTTTTGCCAGTATCTACAGAACATCAATTTTGAAACACGTTACCATGGATCCGCCAGGTTTGGTGATTGAAGACTTCAATATGACTTTTGAAGTTCATCATAAAAATTTAGGGAGAATAGCCCATCACCCTAGTGTTGTTGGTTATACCCAAGATCCAGATAACGCCAAGGACTATTTTCGTCAAATTAAACGCTGGCACCTAGGCTTCTGGCAAACAATACGTTTTCATGGATTTTGGCCTAGTAAATTTTGGGCGGCATTAATACTCACCCTCATTGAAACAATTTTAGGAAGTTTGATCTTTTTACTAATACCAATTTTTCTTCTCCTTTCTCTTGTTCCGGCGAGTTTATTACCCTTTTCTTCTTGGCCGAGTTATTTCGAGTGGCATTACCTGATTATGACATCTTTTGTTGTGATCTGGATATCTGATTATCTACTAACGATTATCACCGCTATCTTTCAAAAGAGGAAAGAATATCTAGTTGTTGGTATCTTTTTTCCTTTAATTCGTTTTCTCGATGCGGTCGCCTTTCTCTCGGCTATTCCCAGAGCTTTTCTAGTTAAATCGAACGGCCAATGGACAAGTCCCACCAGACGCCTGAGATAAATGTGTTATCTTGCAGTTATAAATTATTATGCTAACCTTAGGTCATGTCAAAGCACCTAGTTTTATTTTTAATTGTCCTTTGTTTACTTGGTTTAGCTATCTTTATTATTTTTAAATTAGCCTCTCCTTATCCTAATTCTCCTTCAGCCTTAACAACCAATGAATCTTTAACGGCTTCCGCTTTTAATAGCTTAAAACAGGTATTTGGTTCTCGCCGACACGCGACCACTACTCCTTCGCCGACCCCGACTCCAACCCCGACAAGCACTCCAATTTCTGTTTACCCTTGGCATACGAACATTACCGCTGCTGTTTTTTGGGTTGGCGAGCCAGTGGGAAATGGCTCATCTGAAGATAATGCATTGTCGGCTTGGGATGATAACTGGGAGGAACACTATGGGGGTTACGATAATTACTCTTATGTTCGTACGGCAACCAATAACTATTTCCCTAATGAGTTCACCCCTAAAGAAAATCCGTTTTATCTCGACCTTCCGTATAACGATTTCAACGATAATGGTACGCCAAGAAC
>Ga0172379_10011465_pt1 | contig 10550 bp, 6 predicted proteins | sample GrowelOW334metaG_FD_119756 | JGI IMG/M metagenome (GOLD analysis project Ga0172379, IMG submission 119756) | Groundwater microbial communities from an aquifer near a municipal landfill in Southern Ontario, Canada - Groundwater well OW334 metaG | ecosystem: Environmental > Aquatic > Deep...
AGGATAAGTAGCGGCAACTGCCCTCCATAAGAACAGCCGCCCCTGCAATCACCCGCAAACCGTCAACTGATATCATTCCACCGTTTACTTTTTCTAATTCTTGCAATATCGCATTGACAAAACCCAATAAGATGTTATACTATGTTATATAAACATAAATAACATAGCAGAACACTTCAATGCTTACATTAAAAAACACCATGGGACTTTTTGATCTCGAACCCAGTGTCGGGGCTGGTGATTCGCTCCTGGAGTCAACCGCCAATCATATCCGGAACTTGATTCAGTCGGGGAAACTCGAGCCCGGCGCACGGCTTCCGGGGGTAAGACACCTTGCAAAGACGTGGCCAATTAGTTATGTCGTCATACAGAAGGCTCTGGAAAAGTGCGCCAACGAGGGCTTGCTGATACGGCATCCCGGCAGAGGGACTTTTGTCGCGGACAATACTCACTCCCGGAAAACAACGGGTTCCGTTCACCTCGTCATCCAACAGACAGAGGAGGAGCGGATCCGCGTGGATTATTCCGCAAGCGAATATTTTGTCAAACTGGCGGCAGGACTCCAGAAAGAGCTTGCGGCTAACGGGGTAATCGCAATGACTATTGCCATAACAGGCAAAAATCAGGAAGATGTGTTTATCTCAAGGCTCCGGGAAAATCCAGCTGATCTTGTTCTTTTGGCCCGTTCCAAAAATACGGGAATGGCAAAACAGATTTCCGAACTGAAAATCCCCCTTCTTCTGATCGATCCTCACGTATATCCATCCGGCCGCAGCAGTGTGATAACCCATGACGAAAGACGCGCCGCCGAGGATATTCTTAATTTCTTCATGGAAAACGGGAAAGACAGGATCGGAGTGATCGTGACCGGTGATTCAAAATGGGTGACTGCATGCCGGTTGGAGGCCATAACGGAAGCCATCAGGGCAAGAAAAGCAGGCTCCGTTCCGGAATGGGTGAAGACCCCCTCAATAGCGAACAGCAACGAGGCGATACAGAAAGCAGTTTCCGAGATGTTTTCGACAAAAAGAAAGCCCAATGCCTTGATAGTCAACGGCGTTAATTGCCATATTGTCAGGACGGCAATTGAAAAACTGGGATTGTCCAATGCCGGGGATATCATGATTGCGTCGTACGACATGTCCCCTGATTTTATGGCGGCATCGCTGTCCATAATCATAGACAGTTATGAATACGGAAAGACGATAGGCCGCTTGATTTGCAATAAATTCTATAAGGAAAAAGAGACATCGTTCCCGGAAAAAATCATGCTCCCGTTTCCTGTCGCAAAACCCAGCTCTGGAGAATGAAAAAATGCAGCTGCCTGTAGACAAATCAATAAGAATAGGCGCTTCCGAGTTTTCAAAAGAAACGCTTCTGGAACGGATGAATCTTGCCGCATCATGGATAAGCGACATCGCACAGGTCAGGGATGAAAATGACAAAGCGGTCAGGCATCATAAGCATAGCAAATGGGTGGGTGCGGTCAAGGGCGAATACAGCGCGGCAAAAAAAGAATGGTCGTTTTTCTGTCCGGTGTGGCATACCGGACAGGCGGTAAAGTCCCTTGCGGAAGCGTATCAGGCAACAGGCGAAAACAGGTTTTTAGCCGCAGCGCGGAGCGGTGCGGAGTTCATCACGAAAAACCAGATAAACGATAAATCAAATGCTGACTATGGCCTTATAATGGCCTATGAGGACAAACCCGACCAGGTAAACATATCCGCCGTTCTTGAGTGTCTTGACGGATTATCCGTCATGGACGGGATACTCAAGACAAATCGATATTCTCAAAATATTCTTGCCGCCGCCGACTGGGTTGTGTCAAAGGCGTGGCTGAAAGGAAAGGGCCTGATCATGGATCTTTACGATCCGGCTGAAAACACTTTCATAGAAAAAGCTTACGGCGGACATGAGGGGCGGCCGCTCCTCGAAGACGGGATACTTCTAAAAGCATTCAGGATGAGCGGGAAAAGGATTTTCAGGAACGCTTTTTTTGAAATAGCCGACAGGCTCCTTGAAGATGAATTCCCCGCCGGAAACTGGGTCAACTATACTCCGTGCGACAGGAGCGCAGGCCGAATCCATCCGCGCCATGCCTACTGGTGGGGGAATCCAATGTTCATGGCATACAAGGAGAGCGGAGACCGCAGATATCTTGATTGCGCGCTCCGTTCGTGCAGATGGTACGCGAAAGCCCAGAGGGCCGACGGCGGACTTCTCCGTGGAACATACACCGACTTCACTACGGATTCATTCGGACATGCCACTTCCGGCATCGCCGCCGCAATGACAATGTTCTGCAACGCAATAAAAATCACCGGATCTGATGAATTTTTGCCGCCGCTGGCAAAGGCGCTGGACTACTGCATGAAAATGCAGTTCATAAACCCTTCAGACACTGAAATGAAGGGAGCCATCCTTGAAAAAATCCTCCCGCCCGACGGCACGGATAACTCCCCCTATTATATAAGAGACCTCGGAACAATATTTTTCATCCAGGGCGTTTTTGAAATATTAACGCTTACTCCGCTAAAACTGAACGTTGATGCAAAATAGGGAATAGCATTAATCATTAGGAGGACAGTATGTTCAAATTCATGTGCCGATCGATTAATTTCTCGTCGGTTCCTGATTCCAGAGGCACGGGAAGGTCTGCTCAAATTTACGGTAATCAAAAAATGAGGATGTTTTTTATATTTTGCATTTTATTCATTTCGCAGGTGAAAGCGACAGCTATGGATAATCCCGATGAAGTTCACGCCAACAGCATTTTCCCTTTTACCCTGGTTTTGAAGGCTCCCAATATTGACGGACTGATTGAGAAAGATGAATATCCGACCATGATTGACGGGCTTATTGATACATCCACCCACTTGAAATACCCGGAAAAGTCCTTCATCGCAACTGCTGCAGACAATGAATACCTGTATATTGGCGCTTCAATAGAAGTCCCCGATAATTACAAGCCTGTTTCAGCTTCGAACATGCGTGATGATTCAAAGCAGATCACGGGTGGCGACACCTTCAATATGTTTATTCGCAATGACACTGATCTCAGCAGCAAGAAAGTGATCGGGCATTATATAAGCATTCAGCCTAATGAGAACATATATGACTGTTTTGAAAAACTCGACTGGCTGAAATTGGACTGTAATCGCGACTCCTTGAGAAATTACAATATTCTGACAAAGAGCTCAATTGCCGGAAAGGTCTGGACTCTGGAAATGAGAATCCCCCGCAAAGAACTGGGACTGGAAGAAAATCATCCGTTCTCGTTTGCCGCCGGCTTCAGAGTGCAGTCTAAGAGGTACTGCCTGGCAGACCAGCCGATTTTTTTTGATCACAATGAAGGATTTGCAATCGGGATTTTCTCCAAAGCTGGAGTACAAACGGAACAAATGTCGTTGAACCAGGGTATTGTGGAGCCGGCATTAAAGCTTACGGATGAATATGATATTGAATACCAGGGAGACGCGGTATGGAAGCTTAAAGTTCCCGTAATTCGTGAAGTTGCGTCAGGGATGGTACTAGACAAGCATATTGACCAGAAAATTGAAGTTGGAACGAAATCCTCAATCAAAGAGTGGAAGGAAAAAATCAAACTTAAATCTGCTTCCTCCATAATTGGTCTGGACAATAAATTCAGGCTGGAGTTTCCTGGAATTTATTGTCTGGACACAACATTAAGAATCCAAAACGAAATTATATTTAACAGGTCACTGCCGTTTTTATTTTTTGAACCGCTTGAGGTGGAATTGCAGCCAATTCCCAGTAAAGATTCCGTAAAAGCAGTATTTTCGTGTTATGGAACAGCAGGCAATAACCTCGGGAAAGCATCCATCAGCTTTAGCTCAGGAAAAGAATATTTGAAACTTATTTTCCCTATGAGCACAAGAAAAGAGACTCATATTTTTTCAATGGCGCAACTTGTTCCGGGGAAATATGTGGTTGACGCATGTTTATTCGACCAGAAAGGGGAAAAAGTTGCCGGAAAAAGTTTTGAATTTAGAAAATGGGATACTCCGATATGGCTTAAAGAGCGTAAGGGGATTGAGGCTTTAAGCTCTGCCTGGGTTCCTGCCCCATGGTCTCCGATAACTGAGGGAAACGGTATCGTCTCCACTTGGGGAAGAAAATACATGTTAAGCAAAGGATCTTTGATTAAACAGCTTATAAGTCAAGAGCTGGAATTATTATCTTCAGAAGTTAAAATCAAGTATCTAAAAGACGGAAAAGAACATACGATAAATACGTCTGCTCCAGAGTTCCCGTCACGCGACCGCGGTCGGATTGAAGCAGTACAGAATGGGGGATCGCCTCATTTTTCAATGAACGTCAAACAACAAATAGAATTCGACGGCATGGACCGCTTGGAACTTGCCATCAAGCCTTGCGGAAAAATAACTGTCAGCAAGCTATGGCTGGAAATTCCATTAAAGAATTGTAATTACATGTACACTACCGGCATGGGATACTGGGCAACTGGTCTTATCCGTGACCAGGAGCTGATGAATCCTACAAGCATCTGGCTGGGAAGCGACAATGCCGGGCTTTTGGTCTTTATGGAAAATTACAAGGGCTGGCTAATTAATTCATCCAAACCGAGAATTGTCATAAAACGTCATGATACTTCTATTATATTATCCCTTTTACTGGTAAATGAACCATCGGATGTAGAGCAGCCTTTAGATATAGTCCTGGGTCTTCAAGCATCACCGGTAAAGCCATTTTTTGCCGGTTTACGTAATATCAGGCCATCGGGCTGGTCCTGGTCACCGCCACCGGTAAACCTCTGGATGACTGCGCCTGCGCATTGGTCTGCCAGTTATTTCAAACCGGCATCCCGGAATGAGGGCATCCTCGATGCAATGACGGACTACGTGAAAAAATATAATCAAAAAGTCTATCCGTACTGCGCGCCTACAGCAGTATCTTTGTACAATATGACCAGCCGTGACACTCCTTTTATGCCCACCGGGAGGCTCCCTCCAGAAGCATGCTTGAATGAAAAAAATGAGGCGAATAAAATTGAAGAATACTGGTACTTTGCCGAGGACTGGAATACGGCTCCAGCTTATTCTTTTCCGGCGGACACCAATGGACGGGAAACTGCGCAAGCTGCCAAATGCTCATTTCGTAGCTCATGGTCCGACTATTATGCTTACTCGATACATAAGATATTGAAAGACAGTAAAATCAATGGATTCTATTTTGATGTGCCAATGGATTTAAATGTCCAATACGACGAGCGCGCTTATTATACCAAAGACGGGAATTTGGAGGGAACTGCCGATATATTCGCCTGCAGGGATTTTTACAAGCGTCTTTATTTTCTTTTTGACACGATGAGGGGTGAAAAAGAAAAACCGTATATTCTTGGGCATGGAGTTCCGGCGATGCTACCTGTCTGTTCATTCTGGGACATTGCCTTTCATGGCGAAGAAATCAAACCAAAGGCAAAATTTGAAGCTACAATGCTATTTCTTCAAAAAGATTTGAAAGGCAATCCCATTCCGGGTCCGGCGGAACCAGAGGCCGCACGAGATTATAATGCAGTAGCCTATCGAACATTATTTGGAACGCAATTCGGAATTCCTCACATGTACCTTCCGCAGTACGCCTATGTGCCGGCGTTTAATATCAAGGAGCATAGCCGTGAAATACTGTCATTTACTTTCCTGCATAATAATCTTCTGTGGCCGGCGTATATACCTGAAAAACCAGTGTATGAATTCTGGGATAAAGTTGAAGTGCCATTTGGCATGGGTGATACGATATTTCACCCGTACTGGAATAACGGGATTAAAACTCATCCGGAATGTATTCGTCTTAGTTACTGGAAAAAAGTTGATGAAAATACTTATCTTATTGCCATAGCCAACTGGTCAGACAAAACAGTTCAGGCTGGAATAGAACTGCCTGAATTCCTGACTTTGGGACTGTATGCTTCTGATTTGGAAACAGGAGAAAAGGCGAGTTTGACCAAGAACTGGGCGGTAACTGTTCCGGCGCATGACTTGCGAGTGTTTATGGTGAAAAAGGAATAAATCCTATGAAATTGATAAATGTATTTTTTTTATGTTCAATGTTGGTTTTGCATCTGGATGCGGATGATAGCGTGCGCGATGGATTCCGGAACGCAATTTTCAACGGTGATATGGGACATGGCCTTGCCGCTTGGAAAACAATTGTCGGAAAAGACGAGAACGCCAAATTGGAATCAGTCAGCAAAGATATAATTGATATCAGGACAAATCTTCTGTCACTCGCAAAAGAAGGGGAAGCGAAATGGTGGCTTTACAATGAGCGTCCAATAAAAATCAGGGCGGGGCAAAAATACCATATGTCCCTGCGTGCTTCCGGACAAGGCAAGGTTCAACTCGGCGTCTTTGAAAATAATTCAGGCTTCCTGAAAAACAGTGTTTCAAGCTTTTTTGATCTTTCTGGAGAAGTAAGAATTTTCCATTACGATTATCTGCCGCAAAAAGATGTGAAAGAGGTGCGTCCGGCAATGTATTTCCAGTCTCAGTCCGGAAAGCTTGACGCAAGTATTTACCTGGTAAGCCTGGAAGTTTCTGAAAATGATTTTTCTTCTGCGACAGACTGGCCAAAGACAGTCGAAGATGTTCGAAGCACAGAGCAGAGATTGCAGGAACAGATAACTAAATTCAAAGATTACAAGGGTATTACGGATGTGGAAGAAAGGGAAATCCTTGATGAAGTTAAAGTAAAAGGAGTGTTGCCACCGTTTTCACCAATTGAGAAAATCTGCAAGGACAAATACAAGCTTACTTTGGCTGAGTTTGATTTTAACGGAACAGTCTTCCCAAAGTCAATAAGAATCAATGGAGTGGAGGTTTTGGCTTTGCCGATAGAATTGAAAATGGACATCGCAGGAATCACAGCCCCTCAGGCGTTGCCGGCATCTTACGACCATAGTCCGGAGAGAGTTGTGATAACCCAAGTCTTTTTATATGGAAAATGCCGTGTGAACATCCAGTGTGAACTCAGCTACGACGCATTGATGATTTATACCGTCAGCATTGATAGCACTCAGGGAAAAGAAATCTTATCGGCGGGGTTAATCCTTTCAATTAAAAAAGATATTGCAAAATATTTCAGGTTTACCGCGATAAAATTCAGCGGGGACTTAAAGCAGGATTATTATTTTATGAACGGATTCGGACCAGTTCCCGCCAGAGGCGAAAAATTTAGGGGAAAATACAGCGTGCTTAATGGAAGATGGAAAAATGAATGGCAGCCAGTTGAAAGCGACGCAGCGGAAGCCTTGTTGTGGAGTTGCAAAGATTTTATGCCTGCATTTTGGACGGGCAATGAAGAGATTGGATTAGGGTTTGTCTGTGAAAGTGAACAGGGGTGGAGCCGCACTCCCGATGCAGATGTTTTTATGATGAAAAGAAATGTTGATTCCATTGAGGATAGGATGAACTTTATTACTGCTCCGGCAGCACTGGATTGCAAAAGAGAGCTGGTATTCGGACTTCAGGCAATGCCAGCTAAAAATCCAAATTCCAACTGGTTCAAGGTTTCCCTGGATCACGAACCCCAGTTCCGCTTGAAGGATAACTATATAAAAGCCGGCATGCCGCCTGTCAGCAATCAACATTCTTTAAAAAACAACCTGGTTTCACTATGGTATACTTTCTGGTCGAAGGGGTGCGGAACACCCTCGGTTGCAAATCCGCAAGTGATGACGGAGTTTATTAAAGGCTGTCAATATTATGATTACGAGCCGTTGATATACTTGACGCCAACTCACCTTTCGTTACTGACCCAGGAAGGCGTATTTTATGGCCCGCTTACAAAGAAATGGTCTGTATTTCCGGAACAATACTATTTTGTTCCGAGACAGGAAATAGTCAATCTTTGTCCGGCTTCATTCATGTCTGAATATCAGGCCTGTGAAATTGGAAAGCTGATTGATAAATATGGGATTCGCGGAATATATTTTGACAATGCAAACGCCCGCCCTTGTTTCAGCTCTTTTCATGGTTGCGCTTATAAGAATGATAAGGGGCAGACCTGTTCCCGGGTTCCTATCTTTGCAATCCGGAAATTTTTCATGATGGTCAGAAACCAGTTTGTTAAACGCGGAATCTCCCCGCAAATAGTCATACATGCGGGCTTTTTCCCCGGAGAAATATCCTTCATTGATTATGAACTAAACGGCGAGGGAGTGTACGCTCTGGATTATTCAGATATTCTTTCCATGGAGGAAATGAGGGCTCTGATGATAGGTCCCAACCAATACGGGTGCGGTTTTATTTTCCTTCCGCAATTCAGTTATCTTAAAGATAAAAAGTCTGCCTTTAAAATAAAGCCTGCTCGAACATTGCTGGCTTTTATGTTGCCTCATGGAACTAAACTGTGGGCGACATTCTGCAACAGAATCCCTGTCTGCCAGGCAAACCGTGTCTTCAATATGCTTGAGGATTCCCCGATAACATTCCTCCCCTATTGGAAATGGCATGACGTAAACTCAAATCTTAACAAGATGGAGATTTATGCAACTATGTATGCCCAGGAAGACAAGGCGCTGTTGGCCGTCTCAAATCTTTCTGCGCAAAACAGGGAAGTCACCATTGAAAGGACAATGCTGGAAAAAGCTTTGGAAAAACATATTGATTCAGTCAGCGACCCGATGGACAACAGGGACGTTGGATTGGATGCTGAAAAACTTACCCTGAAAATTGAAGAAAAGGATTTCAGGCTTATTATGTTTCACATGTCATCAACCCCAAAAAAAACAGACAGGGAGGAATGAAAAATGTCCCGCAACAAATCAGATGGCTTTACACTCGTGGAGCTTCTCATCGTAATATCAATTATAGCCATACTTGCGTCAATGCTACTTCCGGCCCTGGGCAGAGCAAGGGGAATGGCGCGGAGCAATCAATGTTTATCTCAACAGAAGCAACTGTGTCTTGCTTCAACATTTTATACAGATGACTACAATGGCTGGTTTTCTCCCGCATACCTCATGCCAACACCATGGGCTGACGAGCAGTGGGGTCCCGGCTCATGGGTTTGCGATATCTGGACACAGCTTAAATATTTGAAGGCCCGGGGGCCAGCTTACAGTCCGGATAATAATCCTTTTTTCATGTGCCCTGAAAATGACCTCAATCGTCGTGGATACAGTATTGGTTATAACGGCCCCTATGCATTTGGCAAACTCATTCCGGAATGGCGAAATCTTTCAAGAACAAATAACCCGTCTAAAACCATTGCGTATTTGGACGCAGACACAGATTCTTCAAATACGTACAACGTATTTCTCACCTTATCTTACAGGAATTCTTTCACGAATTACGGATATTTTGTCTTAAGACATAACAATTCCATAAATGTTTCCTTTATTGATGGACATGCGGAACCAATCAATTCCAATAAATGGAGTACCGAATATGATAACAAGGCAATCGTGGGTGGAACGCATAACCTTAACTGGTTTTCGTACTGGCCGCAGTAAAAATCAGACCGGCAGGAAAAGCAATGTAGACAAATATGGCAGAACAAATTCTTTTATGAAAGGAGGCATTGTATGTACCGTATTTACTCAGAAAACAAGCGAATGCTGAACAAAGAAGAACGGGAGAAAAGCCCGGTGAGGAAAATCTGCACGCGCGACTTGATCGACGAGGCGAATCCCTCAAGTTGCAACTCGTTGCGGATCAGGAAGTTCACATTAATAGAACTCCTGGTCGTAATCGCAATCATATCGATGCTTGCCTCAATGTTATTACCCGTACTTAAAAATGCAAAGGAGCAAGCAACAGGAACAGTCTGCAAAAGTAATTTGAAGCAGCTCTGCCTGGCACTTCACTCTTATGCGAATGACTATGGTGACTATTTCCCGGTTGCCTATAATGGCGGCGGGGGGGGCGGGAATCAGTTCTGGCCGGAAAACGTGTGCAATCTGGAATATCTGAAATGGCCTGCGCTTGGAGCCTACTCGGTTCTGATTTGTCCCGGATGGTATCCCTCGACATATCAGACGGCTGGCACCCTATACCAGACCTACGGACTTTGGATGGGCGCGAGCAACTATGGCCCCCTGTCGGGAGGAGGGTTCTATTACTTGAAACGGCAAAAGATGGAAGATGACCGGATTCTTCTCGCTGATTCCAATAAAGCCCAGGATTATCCCGGCGGAACCCAATGCTATTATCTTGACAGCGGTACCGGTATTAAATTGACCGCAACCGCCCTGAGAATAATTCACGTCAGGCATCACAGTGCGGCCAATGCGGCATTTGTGGACGGGAGCTGTCGCCCGGTGACAGGCGAATGGTTAGCGAAGGACGCGCGATATAACTGGTGGTAAGGAAAATATCTTGAAAAATCAACTTTTATCAAAACCATTACCTTGCATCGTGGTTTTCATTTCCATGGTCACTTCTGTGTACGCCCAGGTGACAATCAAGGATACCGGTCTGGAGAAAAGCCAAAGCGCAAATTTTTTAGGCAAGGGGATTGCCTGTGAAACATATGACCGACGTATAACCCTCGACAACAATAGCCCG
>Ga0172379_10011466_pt1 | contig 10550 bp, 13 predicted proteins | sample GrowelOW334metaG_FD_119756 | JGI IMG/M metagenome (GOLD analysis project Ga0172379, IMG submission 119756) | Groundwater microbial communities from an aquifer near a municipal landfill in Southern Ontario, Canada - Groundwater well OW334 metaG | ecosystem: Environmental > Aquatic > Deep...
AAATAGAAACGAATTTAGTAGCTAAAAGCCAAATATGTTATACTTTTAACCAAGAATAATTGTACCATTCTAGTCCAGAAGAACAAGATGAAAAACAATCACCCAAAAGCCTTTATAGCTCAACCAATATATGCCCACAAAAATCGTCTTCCTCGGCACTCCTGACCTCGCCGTTCCCTTCCTCGAGGCTTTAATTAACGAGTCGGATTTTGAAATCCAAGCCGTAATCACCCAACCCGATCGCCCTGTCGGCCGCAAACAAATTTTAACCCCATCGCCAGTAAAGGAATTTGCGCTTTCAAAAAAACTGCCGATTTTTGAACCAGAAAATTTGAGAGGGGTTAAAGGGGCGGAAGGGGACGAAAGGGTTAAAGGGATTTTTTTTCCGCTTTCGTCAGCCGACATAGCTGTTGTAGTTGCTTATGGAATTATAATTCCTCAAACAGTTTTAGATCTTCCTTGGCTCGGCTTTCTCAACGTCCACCCTTCCCTTTTACCAAAATATCGCGGCCCGTCGCCGATTCAATCGGCGATTGCGAACGGTGATGAGGAAACTGGGATTTCCATCATGCTTTTGAATAAGGGTATGGATACTGGCCCGATTTTGGCTCAAGAAAAAATTATTTTGGTTGCGGACGAGACTCAATTTTCTCTAACTGAAAAAATAAAACAACTTGGTCCGGCATTACTTGTCGAAACGATTAAAAAATACGTAGCCGGAGAAATTAAACCTCAACCACAAGATGATTCTCAAGCGGTGATTTGTAAAATGTTATCTCGTGATTCTGGCAAAATCGATTGGTCAGAATCGGTGGAAAAAATTGATCAAAAAATCCGTGCCTATTTTCCTTGGCCCGGATCTTGGACAGAAATTTTACACAACGGAAAAACTTTACGACTTAAGATTTTGAAGTCAAAGCTCCAGAATAATGTTTTGACTCTTCTCGAAGTACAGCCTGAAGGCCGGGCACCGATGGCATATGAAGAGTTTGTAAAGGGTTACGGTCCGCTAAAAATGGTACCAGAAAAAGAATAAAACCTAAGCCGAGCGGATGATTCAAATACGGCGAAAAAATGTGTGTGCCGTAAAGCATAAACAAACCGGAAATCAAACCGATTGTCAGCCATGCCGGTCGGTTTTTGTTGGCCAAAAGACCTCGCAGAAGGCCAAAAAACAACCACAGAAAGGCGAGCGGACCTAAAATACCCATCTTTAGCCATAAATCCAGCCAGCCCCACTCAAACGAATAGGTTGTCCAAGTACCGTCTGGCGAAATTTCTCTGGCGCGTGGGTCGTCAGTTTTAAAAGTCACTTCTTCACCAAAGCCACTACCAAGAATTGGCGCGACCGAAATTTTTTCCCACATTTCCGGTAAAAGATTCCAACGACTAGAAATAGCCACATCACTAAGATCACCCGTGCGTGAAGAAAACAACCAAGTCAAATCCGTGAGCGAACCTAAACGATATGGAATTGGAAACAAAGTAACAATCGCCAAAATAATTGCCGCCAAGATACTTGAAGTAATCGACAAGCCAACACCCGAAGAAAAATTTTTAATCGACGGTTTTAAAACTTTGACCAACAAAAAGACAAACGGAATAATTGCCACAATTATTCCCACCCAAAAACTTCTCGATAAACTAATCAAAACCACACCAATTAAAAAAGCCAAAAAAATTATCAAACCGATTCTGGTTTTTTTGGAAATTTCTTTTAACCATAACCACGGCGCAATAAGGAGAGTAAAAATAATTACCGAAAATTGAGCTTGGAGAAAAACTCTAAAAATCACGCCACTCATTCGAGTTAATTCTCCTGTACGAGTGTCACGAATAAAACGATAAATAATCACCAAGGCTTCGCCAGAAAGATGGGTGAACAAATAAAGTAATCCTATGGTCAAAGCTGTCACCCAAACCGCAGCCGCAGCCACAACTTGTAAAAGTTGGCGTTGCTTTATTGAATCCCATTTAATTGAAAGAATTGGAAAAATGTAAGCCAAATAAAAATAAGCGTTGCCATCATTGAAGGCTTTAGTTGGTTCATTTTGGGTAAAACCGACGACGTAGCCGATGACGATAGCCACAAATACCGGCAAAAAATAAATCCAAATCGAATTTTTAATAATTGTAAGGGCACAAAATTTTGTGCCCCGTATTTGCCAAATAATCCACCCCATCATCACGCCAACAAAAATCACTTCCCGAAGCGACAAATCAAAACCCACGACTTCGGTCGAAACCAGATGGCCGTGCGAGTTGGCAAACAGCTCAGCAAAAGCTGCGAGTAAACCATATTCTGGTCGCCAAATTGTCAAAGCTAAAATTCCCAGCCCGGCCACAGCCAAAAAAATCCCCTCACCAACATTATGAAAAACTCCAATCGCCAGCAAAAAACAACCGACTAAAGCGGCGAGAGTTATCCAAAAAGTTTTACCGAACCATTGTTGTTTAAACATATTCTTTGAAATTTTCGAATTTACAAATTATCGAATTTTAAAGTTGTGGAATTTTATTTTCTTTAAAAAAGTTTTTTCTAATTAGAAAATTTGAAAATTCAATAATTTAAAGTCCGTGTTTCCTCACAATAATCTCCCTCGCCTCCTCGTACTTACGAACCGAGGCTGGCATCCAACCCATTTTTTTCCACGGAATTCGATAAAAAATCTTTGGTCGCCATTTGGAAATGGCTTTACGGCCGCCAGCTTCGATAACCTGAAAAAGTTCCTCATTAACAAAAAATCCAATGTGACCATCTTTTAGCATGGTTAACCATAAATCCCAATCTTGGAAGCGTTTAATTTTTGGATCAAAGCCGGGAAAATCTTCACGTCTAATCAAAGCCGAAGTATGAACAAAATTCATTTGTTTCATGCGGCCGACATCAAACGGAAAACTGGAAAAAGCTTTCCAACCAAATTTAAAACCACCATAAACATAACTGACTTCCGGATGATTTTCTAAAACTTGAAAAAACTTTTGCAGCATGTCGGGTCGCATAATCACATCAGCATCGCAAAAAATTACTAAATCGCCGGTTGATTTTTCAAAACCCAAATTACGCGTCGGGTTTGGATTACCATCATCATTTTCTTTGTTGATTAAAATTATTTTATCAGCGTAAGGTTTTAGAATTTCTAAAGTATTATCAGTCGAACCATCGTTAATCACAATAATTTCATCGGCTTTATGAGTCTGATGTAAAACACTATCCAGACACGCGGCAATCGTCGAGGCGTGTTGATAGGTGGGAATGATGACGGAAATGGTTTTCATAGATTTTGGTTAGGCGTAGAAAACGTAGAAAGCGTAGAACGTAGATTGTTGGGTTGAAATTAAGAAAGGAACTTTTTTAAATCATCAAAGTTTTGAAAAAAATACGTTTCAAAACCAAAAGTTTTAGCCGCTTCAATATTTTTTTCATCATCATCGATAAACAAAAATTGATCTTTTGTAATATTTTCAGAATTTTCGTTAATGGTTCGATAAATGTAATCAAAATATAAAGGGTCGTTTTTGAGTGTACCGATTTCGGCCGAATAAAAAATTCTTTCAAACGGTTTATTATTACCTAAAAGATTTTTTAAATATTCGCCGCGATATTTTTCTTGGTCAGTTGCCATAAAACACCGGCTACCCGAATCGCGAACTGACTCAATATATTTTACCATTTCCTCGTCAATCAAAGTTCCTTTAGTAAACCAGTAACCCATTAGTTCCTCCACTGTTCCCTGCCAGCCCCAGTCGTTAATAACTTTAGCTAATTCGATTTTTAAATCAGCTTTGCCAATCGAGCACTCACGAAAAGCTCCTTTGAAAAATGGTAAAACAACCTCTGTTTTAATACCGTAATCAATTTCTAACTGTTCACTAAATAATCTTGAGTTTTTAAGAGTAACCCCGTCAGCATCCCAGAGAATGATTTTATATTTCATATTAGATTTTTAAACGTAGAAGACGTAGAGCGTAGAAATCGTAGAATTTAGAAAATATAGATTTTTTTGAGCCAATCAATACGATAATCTACGTTTCCTACAAAAACCTTTCTAGCTTCTCAAACTGTTTTTCCGAAGTAAATTCTTCCAATGTCCTTTTTCTAGCTGCTTCACCAAGTCTTTTCAGTTTTTCTGGATCATGCGACAAGGCCAGAATCGTCGCTGCCAGAGTTTCAATATCACCGTCGTCAATAAGAATACCAGTTTGACCATCAAGGATTGCCTCGTCGACACCAAGCTGGCGAGTGGCAATGGACGGAACGCCGTAAACTGCGGCTTCAAGATATACCATACCAAAACCTTCGCGGTCGATTGGATCAACGACCGTCGGCATAACAAAAAGGTCGGCTTGTTCGTAAGCTTTGGCAAGTTCAGAATCACCAAGAAGACCGTCAAATTTTACAATTGAATCAAGGCCGAGGTCAACGACGATTTTTTGTAACTCTTCTTTCATTGGTCCGTCGCCGACGATTCGGTATTGGAGGTTTGGAATTTGGTTTTTGATTTTGGCTAGAGCTTGGAGAACTCTAAAGTGGCCTTTGCGAACCACTAGGCGAGAAACAGTTAAAATATTAAAACAATTATCCTCAATTAGACGCCGATCGGCGTCTAATTGAGGATTTATTTTTCTGACCCCTGGGTAAACCACTATCGTTTCGTTTACCCCAAAATCCCGTCTAACTTCATCGGCCAAAGCCTGCGAATTCGCTATCACCACTTTTGCCCCACGCAAAATCAACCCCGCCAACCACTTTTTATGAACCGAACTTTTTATAAGCGAAACGTCCATGCCATGAACAATAACAATATAAAATTTTCGGGTTACAAACTTAGCTAACCAAGCCGCCGCTCCGAGTGGTAAAAGATGGCTGATGATTATATTTTGATAATTCGTCTGCTCTTTAATCAAAAAACAAACCGCTTTCAACCAATGAGGCCAAACTTTTTTAAAAAGCAATTCCTGTCTCTCGATTTGAAACGGCGCGGTTTTGTCAAAAGCCTCACTGCCCTTTTCTGGATTAGCCACCACGCGAATTTCTTCACCAAAAAAAACCGCCAGTGCCTCAAGATAGCGAGCCACGCCACCAGTTCGCGGTGGAAAATCAAGTGTTAACAGGAGTAATTTCCTCATAAGGAATAACAGCTTTCTTTTTTAAAACTAAAGTCTTTATTTCTTTTAATTGTGACAAACGAACCGAGCCAGTAACAAATAACATTACTGTATAAATAATAGCTGCCACCGGAATTACTAAAACAAAACCCAAAATCGGTTGAAGAAAAATTGTTACCACGGCCATTACCGCTCCGCTACCAATTATTTTAACAAACAGCCAAGTCAAATGTTTCCAAGGTGTATTCGGAATAATTTTTGGTACAAAATAAAGTCCGGCCAAAAACATAAACCAAAAACTGGCTTCGGCCGCGTAAGCCGCGCCCATAATGCCGATCGTCGGAATAAAAATTGCGTTTACAACAGCATTAATTGTCATGGTCACACCCATGATAGCGGTTTTTGTCGCCTGTCTATCAGCAGCATTTAAAAGTGAACCGATGGGAAAATCTAAAAATAAAGGAATCAAAACAAAAACCAAAACTCGTAAAACCGGCACAGCCTCGGAATATTCTTTGCCAGTCAAACCAACAACATCAGAAGCTATGGCAAAAATTCCAAAAACAATCGGCGAGGCAATAATAAGCAAATACCAAATCGATTTTTCAAAAAGTTCGGCCAACTTTTTTGTATCCTTACCAACCAAAGCACTCATTCCAGGATAGACCGCGGCCACAAAGGCCATGGGCAAAAACTGAAAAGCATAAGTCATTTTGTAAGAAATAGCGTAAATTCCCACTGCTCCAGTACCCAGAAAAATCGAAAGAAGAATGGAATCGATGTAAGAATATAATTTGGAGAAACCGCCGGCCAAAGCAAACGGGAAAGCCACGCGAAAAAGTTTTTTGGCTTCAGAAAAATCAAAGGTCGGAATTATCGCTTCCCAACCAAGATGTTGAACGACTTTTAATGAAGCAAAAAAAAGATTAAACAAACTTCCGGCCACCAGCGCGCCAATCAAAAACGAAAGCGAAGGATGTAAAAGCAGCGACAAGCAACCTAAACCAACGGTGATTGATTCGCCAATCATCATACCGAGCGATTCATAACGCAAAACATGAAGGCCACGCAAAACTCCAAAGTATAAAAGTGAAATCGCATCCTCGGCCATGACTAACGAAGCGAGCAAAACTAAAAATTTTACTTCAGAACTATAACCAAGAAGCTGGGCCGCTAAAATCGAGCCACCGACGCCGAGTAAAATAATCGGCAACTTCAACCCAAGCGCCTTGCGAACCAAAGCCGTCGCCCCCTCCGGCCTTTTGGCCACCTCGCGAATCACGACCGGAGTAATTCCAAAGTCAGCCACCACACTAAAAACCGTCGTAATCGAAAGCGCCAAAAAATAAGCCCCAGTCTGTTCTTTCAGAAAAACATTGGCAATAAAAAGGAAATACAAAAACGCCAAAATTTTCTGACCAATTGTGGCAACCGTCAAATAAAAGGCGTTTTTAGCAACCGAAGCAGCCATAAGATAGTGAATATTATACCGGATTTAGTGACGGCTGACAAAGTTTTAAAACCAAAAATCCCCAGCCTTGCGACCGAGGATTTAAAATTCAAATTCGTATATTCGCCAATATTCGTAATTAGTATGTTCGTACCAATTCGTAATTCGCTTCCCCTCCGATTAACGCTTTGACCACTGTGGTGATCGACGAGCCTTCTTTTTACCGTACTTCTTACGTTCCTTAACCCGAGCGTCGCGAGACAAAAAGCCTAATTTTTTCAACGGTGTGCGAAGTTCAGCGTTTTCTTTTACCAAAGCGCGAGCAATGGCCAAGCGCAAGGCATCAGCCTGACCGCGTTTGCCGCCGCCTTTGGCTAAGGCGTTGACATTGTAATTTTGTAAAGTGTCAGTGGCGATTAATGGCGCCTTAACGATTTCTTGCCATTCTGAATAAGGTAAATATTCTGGCAAAGGTTTTTTATTAACAATAATAGTACCATTTCCAGGTGTGAGTCTGATTTGGACAACGGCTTCTTTGCGGCGACCAAGAGCTTTTGTTGAGAGATCAACTGTCATATTTTGTATTACTTCTTGACACTTAAGCGCTTTAGGCGCAATGGGCGATGAGTATTTTTTGGCAACATTCTGGAAACCATGTTTTTAAACAATTTGGCTGGATCTTTTTCAAACAAAGTTTTAACGTTGGCGCTTTTTAAACCGCCTTGGTAACCAGAGTGAGTGTGTTTAATATGTTGAACCATTTTATTGCCAGTAAAAACCATTTTGCCAGCATTAACAATTTCAACAAAATCACCAACATCCATGTTGGGTGTAAAGCTGGCTTTGTGTTTGCCAATCAAAAGTCTGGCCACCTGAGTTGCCAAACGACCAGCCACTAGGCCGGCAGCGTCGATTTTTTGATGTACCCGAACAACTTTTGGTTGCATAATTAAACAAGTTCGATCTGCGCCATTTCGGCAGAATCATTTAAACGGTGACCAAGTTTGGTAATGCGAGTAAAACCGCCTTTGCGAGTTTTATAACGCGGGCCAAGTTCTTCAATAACCTTTTTGACCGCTGCCTCACTATGAAACACGGTCATAAGTTTGCGACGAGCGGTTAAAGTCGGGGTTTTACCAACAGTTATAGCTTTTTCAACCAATGGTCGAATGATTTTAGCTTTGGCTTCAGTGGTTTTGACTTTTTCGTATAAAACCACGCTTTCAATCAAAGACCTTAAAAGCGAGCGGCGGGGAGCAGCTTTGCGACCTAGAATTTTTTTACTCGAGCGATGACGCATATTTTTAAATTTCCGCTATTCAGCTGGATTTTCCACCACCTCTGAAACTTTGGTAGCAGAATCCGATATTAACAGATTAAAATAATCAAGCAAGATTTTTACGGATTGTTCAACAGCATCTTTTGGATCAATAGTACCATCGGTTTCAATGTTCATGACCAATTTATCGTAGTTTGTTACATCACCAACGCGAATATTTTCTATTCTATAACCAACATTACGAACTGGTGAAAACAAAGCGTCGATGGCAATCATGCCAAGTTCGTTAGGTACATCTTTGCGCTCTTCGGTGGCCGAATAACCACGTCCTCGTTCAATTACTGCCTCAAGTTCAAAATCAGCCTTGGCTTCAGTAACCGTGGCAATAACCAAATCAGAATTTATAATTTCCACATCAGCGTTTGGTTCAAAATCAGCGGCTGTAACAACTTTAGCGCCCTTAACTCTAAGATGAAGCTTAACCGGCTGTTCAGAAAAAGTTTTTAAACGCAAATTCTTAAGATTAAGAATGATTTGTAAAACATCTTCTTTAACATTGGTAACAGCCTGAAATTCGTGGGTAGCACCTTTTATTTTAATCGCGGTAACTGCAGCCCCCGGTAACGAAGAAAGCAGCACACGACGAAGGGCGTTACCAACAGTCGTACCATAACCAAAATAACAAGGCTCAAGCACCAAGGTAGCAACATTGGGCTTGTTAGTTGGTTCGATTGTGAGGTGGTTTGGCAGGAGAATGTTCTCCATAAATTTTTTTTGAAGAAGGAATTATTATCTAGAATAAAGCTCGACAATGAGCGTCGGGTCGAATACCGACTTCAGATCTTCACCTTCTGGCAGACTGACGATCTTACCTTTCAAATCAGCTGGGGTGGCGTGGAGCCATTTTGGGGCTTCGTTTTTCGACATTTGTTCGGTTAAATTTTCAACCATTTTCTTTTTGAGTTTGTTGGCTTTAATGGCAATTTCTTCACCTACCCGAACAGCATAAGAAGGAATATTAACTGATTTGCCATTAACCGTGAAAAAACAATGGTTAACCATTTGACGAGCTTGACGACGAGTTTTGGCAAAACCCAAACGATAAACCGCGTTATCAAGTCGTAATTCAAGAATGGAAATTAAGTTATCTGAAGTGTTACCTTTTTTACCACGAGCTTCTTCATAATAACGACGAAACTGACGTTCCATAATGTTATAAAGACGCTTGGCTTTTTGTTTTTCGCGCAACTGTAAACCATAGCTGGAAAGCTTAGGGTTTTTTTGCAGCGGACCGTGCTGACCCGGTGGATAAGGACGGCGCTTTAAAGCGCACTTTTCCCGACCACAAAGCGAAACACCCTCGCGGCGACACATTTTACAAGTTGTTTTTAAGGTTTTTCCCATAAAATCATTATTCTCCTTTAAATGCGGCGAGCACGCGGTGGGCGACAGCCGTTATGTGGCAACGAAGTTTGGTCTTTAATTGATAAAACTGACAAACCATTAGCGTTTAAAGCTCGAACCGCAGAATCTCGACCAGAACCAACACCTTTTAAAAAGACATTGACTTCATGCAAACCGTAATCAGCAACTTTTTCCACTACTGCTTTAACCACCACACCGGCGGCATAAGGTGTAGCTTTTTTTGGACCCTTAAAACCACAATGACCAGAAGAAGCCCAAGCCAAGGTATTACCATTAGCATCAGTTATTGTAACGATAGTGTTATTAAAAGTGGCCTGAACATAAACTCGGCCATGTGAAACCTGTTGAATCACCTTTTTTTTGGCGTTCTTTTTAGCCTTAGCTTTAACCGGAGCTTTGGCTTTTGAAGCTGCTTCAGCTTGTTTTTTTTCTGCGTCTGCCATAATAAAAACTACTTTTGAAAACTTTAAGTCTTAGTTAACGCGCGACGGCCGCTGCCCGTGGTGCGACGAACATTACCGCGAACCGTACGAGAATTAGTTTTAGTTCGTTGACCATGAACCGGCAAACGTTTAATGTGACGAATTCCGCGATAACAACCAGTATCTTTCAAACGTTTAATGTTACCCATAACCTCGCGACGAAGATCGCCTTCGACACGATGGTTTTTTTCTACTAATTCACGAATTTTATTAGCTTGGTCATCAGTTAAATCTTTTGTACGAATTTCCTCGCTGATTTCAGCCATCTTTAAAACCTTTTGGGCCGTGGTCGGACCAACACCGTAAATATAAGTCAAAGCGATGATTATACGCTTATTAGCAGGAAGAGTGACTCCAGCGATACGTGCCATAACATTTATTAATTTTCCAATTTTCTAATTATTGAATTTTCGAAACTTGAAAATTATTTAAGATTAACCCTGACGCTGTTTATGGCGCGGGTTTTTACAAATAATTACTACGCGACCCTTACGGCGAATAACTTGACAGTCGCGACAGATTTTTTTAACAGAGGCACGAACTTTCATAATGAAAATGCACAAGCGTCATCGAACGTGCATTCGATGACGCAAACCGATGAATTAAAAACGATAAACTACACGGCCTTTGGTCAAATCGTATAAACTGATTTCTACTTTGACTTCATCACCCGGCAAAAGCCTAATGCGATTCATACGCATTTTACCAGAAAGATGACCGAAAATAGTCTGACCGCTTTCTAATTTAATTTTGAATTTGGCGCCCGGTAACAATTCTTCAACTGTTCCTCGAGCCTCCAAATAAT
>Ga0172379_10011467_pt1 | contig 10548 bp, 10 predicted proteins | sample GrowelOW334metaG_FD_119756 | JGI IMG/M metagenome (GOLD analysis project Ga0172379, IMG submission 119756) | Groundwater microbial communities from an aquifer near a municipal landfill in Southern Ontario, Canada - Groundwater well OW334 metaG | ecosystem: Environmental > Aquatic > Deep...
CATTTATTTAAATTTTAACCGGCATAGATAACTTAAAGACGCTCCCCTTACCTAACTCGCTTGAGACTAATTCCAATTTTCCTTTCATTGATTCCGCGTTTAAAACTGAAATATAAAGACCTAACCCTGTACCATGAACTGCGCTTTTATTCGCATTTTCTCCGACTTGCTGAAATTTTTTAAAGATATGTCCTTTATCATCTTCCGACATACCAACACCAGTGTCTTTTATCAAAACAGCATTAAAATCTCCATTCTTTTCAAGACTTAAAGACACCCCTCCTTCTTTAGTATAATTTAAAGCATTAAGGACAAGATTACTGACTATCTGTTTTGTTCTGTTGTAATCACCTACTACCAAAAACTCTTTATTACTTAGGTCATCTATAGTTAAATGAAGTCCTTTAGAAAATGCTGACGCTTCAAATTCTCTCAGCGTTTCTTCCGCAACTTTTCCTAAATCAAATTCCTCTTTTTTAAAAACAACTTTTTTCTGTTCCAGTTTAGATATATCCAAAAAATCATTTATGATCTTTATCAATCTCAGACTCGCTTCCAAAATATCTTTCACCATATTTTCCACATCTTTATTCGGTAGTTTGTTTGAAAAGAAATCTATGATGATTGAGGCGTTGCCTCTGATTGCAGTTAAAGGCGTCTTCAACTCATGAGAAGCTATCGAGAAAAAATCTTCCTTAGCTTGTTCGGCATCTACTTGAGAAGTTATGTCATCTATTAGACAAAGAACTCCGTATAACTCATTTTTATCCGAAATAACAGGTATCGCAGAGACTTTAAGAAAACGTCCGCCAAAAGTAACCTTCTCTAATATTTCCGGTTTATTTTCTTTTATCACTTTTTCAAAAATCTTCCTGACATCCACAACCTCCCCCATCTTTTTTGTAAAATCTTCGAATCCGACTTCTTCACCAAAAGAAAAAATATCTAAAAACTTTTTGTTTCTATCAATTATTTTTAAGCCAGTATCTACCGCAAAATAAGCCGTTGGTAAATTATTCAGAATGTAACGTAATTTTATTGAATCTTCGTTATCCATTTTTTTATTTTTTATTTTCTATAAGAGGACACCCGCTTGCTTCAGAAAGTTTTACTAATCCTTGTTCCCCCTCCAACATCTTCCCGTCAGATAAGATCCATGAAGGAAAACCTGTGATCCCTTTGCTTTCGCAAAGTTTGATATTATCGGGACACTCCACATAAGTAGCATACTGGAAAGAATCACCGAACGCAGATTTTTCATTCATACAATGAGTACACCATTTGGCCCCATACATAACAGCTCCTTTCTCAGTTAAACATTTAGCAAAATCGTCCAAGTTGGAATAGGGAGTATTTGTACTAACCGAATTAAATGACAAAAAAGCACCGGCTATAAAAAAAACCGCTATTACGATAATGGCTAAAAAATTACTATTCATCGCAACAATTTACTAATTTATTAACAATATCATCAACTGACCATGGCTTTTCTTCACTGGCAACTGATTTTAAACCTGAAACATCTATAAGTTTTAAGCGCAAAGCCCAAAACATAGAATAAATCTTATATGATCGGTCAAAATATTCTTTGGCCTCATTTTTCTTTCCTGAACCCTGCATTTTAGTTCCTACTTCCATCAATCTCATTGAAGTCGCCAATAGGTGTTTGGAAATACACCATGTTTCTCCTTCGTGCTGATTTATCATTTTAGAGAGAAGAACTTTTCTCATCTCCCTTATTTCCTGAAGAAAATCAAAATAATCCGCCTTCCCTGTTCTTTCTCCTGTAAAGAAAAAATGTTCTTCTAAGCTAATCAAATTCATCACCGCCAGAGACAAATCTTCTTCTGTTGATAAATCAACAGTGCCGGATTTTTTCATTTCTTCAACCTTTTTTAAAAGGTCTTCCATTTTTATCTGATTATCGTTCATAAAATAATTTAATTTAATAAAAAGCTATAAAAAGAAAATAATAACGCCCAAAATTATTGTAGCAATTCCGCCATAAAAACGCATGTTTCTGGACTCCTCGCCTTTCCATTCCTGCACTTTTTTCAATACTGTCCTACTACTAGAAATTAACAAAATAGTCAGAAGAGGAAGAACGAATATAAAATTATAAAGAACCAGATACAAAAAACCGCTCAAATAAGTCTCCTTGTCATGCAACAACCCAAGAATCATTAAATATGGCCCGCCCGTACAAGGAAATTCATACAAACCAACCATTATCCCTAACAGAAAAATAGCTGGTAAGGTTCCTTTTTCCATTAAATTAGCTATTCTTTTATGAGCAAATTGAGGAATTTTTATTTTTATAGGAAAAGACGGAAAAAAATCATTTATTATATTTATCGATCCGACAATAATCAAAACGACCGCCCCCATTTTTGCCATAAAATGAGGCACGTTTAAAAATTGTAGAGCCTGCAAAATACCTAAACCGATAAAAACATAAGTTAAAAATATGCCGAAGACGTATACCCCGCCTATTCTAAGAATAGTGTTGCGATCCCGCCCCAAACTCATCAAGAAAGCTATTGTCAGAATTAAAACAGAAAAGGCGCAAGGATTGATACTATCTATTACCGAAGAAATTAATACCAAAAGAAGCGTGTACTTTCCGCTTTGCATAGCAGACCTCAAGAAAGACGGTATAGCATCGCTAAAATAAAAAATTGATACGGCCAAAAAAGCAATAATTGAAATAATGCAGATATTGCGAAAAAAAACTGGCTTTTTGTTGTTATCGTTCATTTAAACTTAAAATTAATTCTTCGTAGTAATGCGTCCGATTATCCCTAATTCCGAGTTTCTCGGCTGCACTCTTCACATTATTCAAAGAAGCTTCAAAGTCAAATCTATCGTAGCTTGTCTTGGCTTTTCCCGCAATAAAGAAGAAACCTAGAACGGTTATGACGCCCAATATGACTGTAATGTAATCTTCATAGCTTCTTAACATCAAGAATTATAAAGTCATACACCCAATTGTCTGCGCCTCTTCTATTCTATTCCGCTATTTCGGGTAAACTCGCTTCGTGATCGTGATTGAAATCAAAAGCTCCATGATGATTCCCGTCAAAGCATTCACATCCCTCCATTTCTATTCCTTTTTTTGGACACGAATCTATAACACAAACTCCTGAATTTTCCGCTATGGTTTTGCAACCTCCTGTGCAAATATAATGTTTCATTTCAAAAATATTTTCTGATAATTACTGACTTCGTTTATTTTTTGTGTTCCGAAATATAATAAAGATAAAAAATTTCCAAAAGTCCCATCGTGTTGATAAGCAAAAGAGCTACGAACCAATTCTTCTCGCCTTTTCTTGCTGACGCCCATAACGCCTTTCCCTTCCAATACAAGCTCCATGCCAATATAGGAATCAAAAAAGGGGTAAATTTAGCGAAATACATCATTGCAAATTAATTATATTAATAAAACTTTCTGCTTTTATATTATAGCAAATTAATGAGACACATTCATGTATTTTGAATGTTAAAAAACCAGACTCGAGTTTGTTGGTAATTTTGAAAAAATATCCGAAATTATTGAACTTCAACAGGATCTGTGCTGTTTTTAATTATATATTCTCTATGTGCGGAAATTTTATCGTTCAGTTCTTTTATTAGTTTTTCCGCTTTTTCTCTGTTTATCACACCCTTATCCGCCATTTTATCCAAAGCTTCTATTGCTAAATGATATCTGCTTGTTTTATTAAGAATATGCATATCAAATGGAGTCGTCGTGGAACCATTTTCAATATAGCCATGAACAGAAAAACGGGAGGTATCACCTCTTCCAAAAAGAAGCGCCTGCACTACTTCGGGATATCCATGATAATTAAATATCACAGGTTTGTCTGCCGTAAAATAACTTTCAAATATATCTTTTGGCATTTTATATTCAACATTTCCAAATCCGAATGCGGAAAGTTCCATAATATTAACGAAACGCATTTTTATCTCCGACGCAATTTCTTTCAAAATATTCATTCCTGCGATTGTTTCTTTCGTTAGATAATCACCGATACCTGAAAAAATAATATCCGGATTTTCGTCACTAAGAAAATCCCAGGTCATTATACCGGTCTTTAATTCCTTTTCCGCTTCGCCGAGAGAAAGCCATTGTGGTTCAGGAGTCTTTCCGGAAACAATAATGTTTATTTGATTTTTAGATTCCAAACATTCTTTCATTACAGCCAACATGCTATTTTCATCAGGCGGAAAATATGCGCGGACAAAAGTGCCGTGCTTCTGGAGCAATCCGCTTATGAAACCGGGATTTTGATGTGAAAAACCGTTATGGTCTTGTCTCCATCCAGTAGAAGTCAGAATGTAATTAAAAGAAGAAATATCTCCTCTCCATGAAATAGTCCTGGCTATCTTGAGGAATTTAGCATATTGATCAGCCATACTTGCGACTATCTGAATAAACGCCTCATAAGAAGCGAAAATGCCGTGCCTGCCGGTTAAAATATATCCTTGGAGTAATCCCTGAAGAGAATGTTCGGAAAGCATTTCCACTACTCTACCGTCACGCGATAAATCTTTATCCCATGGCTTTATCGGTAAGACCCATGCACGTTTCGTCTCTTTAAAAACTTCGTCTATCTTATTTGAATATGTCTCATCGGGGGACATTATTCTGAAATTTTTGTTTTCCTTATTCAACTGAAAAACTTCTCTTAAAATCAACCCTGCTTTTTTCATACTCCCTGTTCCTATCTCTCCCTTTTTTTCTATTTTTTCTTCAAACTTATTTATTTCTGGAACATTAAGATTTTTTCTAATTTTTCCAGGATAAGTGTGCTTATTTTCTCCCATCTTTAAATCGCTGTCGGGAATTATTGATTTTATTTCTTCAGATAATCCTTCGTCCTCGTTAAATAATTCTCCAAAATTATAAGAACGCATCCATTCTTCAACTGCTTTTCTTTCTTCTTCGTCTTTTTTAAGATTACCTCCCACCACTTGATGAGAAAGATAATTGCCTTCAACTTTTTCTCCATGCAATTCTTTTATTCCTGTCCAACCTTTCAGCGAACGGAGAATTATCATCGGGAAAGGAAGGGAATCAAAGTTGCCGTCATTTTCCGCTTTTTTCTTTAGGGTTTTTATCGTTCTGTAACACTTTTCCGTCGCTTTTAACATTTTTTTATAAATCTCCTCTCCTTCCACAATTATCGGTTTGTATCCATATCCTCTGAATAAAGAATTTAATTGCCTATTACTCATCCTCCCAAACAAAGTCGGTCCGGAAATTTTATACCCATTCAAATGAAGAATCGGCAAAACAACTCCGTTTTTTGACGGGTCTATTAGTTTGTTTAGATGCCATGCCGTCGCTGTCGGGCCTGTCTCCGCTTCCCCGTCGCCCACCAAACAAGCGGCAATCAAGTCGGGATTATCCATCACTGCGCCGTATGCCGTAGAAAGAGAATAGCCCAGCTCCCCGCCCTCCAATATCACGCCCGGCGTCGTCGGATTACTATGACTGTGGAAACCATGAGGCCAGCTGAAATTTTTAGAAATGTATCCTAACCCTTTTTCATCTAAAGTAGCTTTTTCATCAAAATGTTTTAATGTCCCCTCCAAAAAAAGATTCGCCTGAAGTGCTGGAAATCCGTGTCCTGTTCCTAAAATAAACATGATATTTGCTCCTGTTTTTTTTATCAGATAATTCAAATTCGCATAAACTAAATTTATTCCGGGACATGTTCCCCAATGACCGAGTAATCTCGGTTTTATGTGTTCGGACTTCAAGGGTTCTTTTAAGAGAAAATTATCCTGCAAATATATCTGTGTTGCCGATATATAATTCGCCGCCCGCACATGTTTTTTTATCGCTTCAACGGGATTTATTTTTTTCATAAATTAAAATTCCTAGTTTTTATACCAAGTAGTTTAACATAAAAAGCCAAATCGCTTAATTGATATATCTCAATATTCTTGGTTATTTCATCACCAAGTAAAGTTATCCACAGACTTATCCCCAGTTTTCTACTTGGTTGTTTCACCACCAAGTAAACGAGGCGGATTTTCTTGTGCACGTGCTAGGACTCTTCCCTTACAGGGACGGTACGGGTTTCGTATTTTCTCAAAGCGAAGCTTCTCGAAAATATACTCAACCCCTTCTCGTCCTAGACGAAAGCAAATAAATTTGCTTTCTCATGTGCACAATAAAACCGCCAAAAGGCGGATTTTCTTGTGCACGTGCTAGGACTCGAACCTAGAACCGATCGTGTATAAGACGATAGCTCTACCAATTGAGCTACACGTGCGTAATTCAGAATAAATATATACTAAAATAACTTTATAAACAAGTAAACAAGACCTGCTTTTGCAAGCCTTGTTTAAGGATAAATTTTTGATTTTTTAGCTTTCAGAAACGACTGTAGGTTCTTTTTCCCCGACAACTTCTTTTTCTTCCTGCTTCGGTTTGATCCCATTTAGAATCAAAAGTTTTTCAAAATCTTCTCTTTCTATTGTCTCTATTTTTTTAAGTTCAGCCGACATATTATCAAGAGTTTTTCTATTTTCGCTTAGAACAACTTCCGCTCTCTTTAGGGCCTGATTCATTATCAAAGAAACTTCTCTATCCATATTCGCCGCAAATTCTTCGGAATAAACTTGATTGGCGATTCCTAAACTCGTCCCTTCGTGAGAAAGACTTCCAAAATCAACCGGCCCAACCGCTTCTGACATCCCAAATCTTGTAACCATGTCTCTGGCAAGCGCTGTGGAAACTGAGATGTCGTTTGAAGCACCTGTCGTTATGTCGCCGAAAACTAATTTTTCCGCCGCATATCCACCAAGAGATACCGCAATATCATCTAAAAATTGTTTCTTTGTATGTAATCTTTTTTCCTCAAAAGGAAGTTTCAAAGTGTAACCAGCAGCCCTTCCTCTGGAAATAATAGAAACTTTATGGACAGGATCGGAATGTTCTAAAAGCGAAGCGATGATGGCATGCCCCATTTCATGATAAGCGGTAATTTCTTTTTCTTTGCTGGATAAGATATGGCTCTTCCTTTCGGGGCCGAGCATTACTTTTTCTACTGAACGAATCAAATCATATTGAGCGACAGTTACTCTGTTTTCTCTCGCCGCTAAAATAGAAGCTTCGTTCATAACATTCGCTAAATCAGCGCCGGAAAATCCGGGAGTTCTCTCCGCGATTACTTTCAAGACAACGTCTTCCGCAAAAGGTTTACTCTTGGCATGAATTTTAAGAATTTCCTCCCTATCTTTCACATCAGGCATTTCCAATAAAACTCTTCTATCAAATCTTCCGGGACGCAAAAGTGCTTGGTCCAAAACATCCGGCCTATTTGTAGCCGCCATGATTATCACTTTTTCAGACGGATCAAACCCGTCCATTTCAACTAAAATCTGGTTTAATGTTTGCTCTCTCTCATCGTTTCCCCCGCCCATTCCAGAACCTCTATGTCTAGCGACAGCATCTATTTCATCAATAAAAATAATGGAAGGCGCTACCTTTTTAGCTATTTTAAACAAATCCCTCACACGGCTAGCACCGACGCCAACGAACATTTCCACAAACTCAGAACCGGAAAGATAAAGAAAAGGCACGTTCGCTTCTCCTGCCACAGCTCGAGCTAAAAGCGTTTTTCCTGATCCTGGAGGGCCCATTAAAAGAACACCTTTTGGAATTTTTGCTCCGATATCAATAAATTTTTTCGGACTCTTAAGGAAATCCACTATTTCAATAAGCTCTTCTTTGGCTTCCTTTACGCCGGCGACATCCTTAAAAAGAACTTTTTGTTTTTCGTCTTTCGGGTCTATTATTTTTGCCCGCGACTGGCCAAAGGAAAATGCCTGCATGGAAGAACCTTTTATCTGGTTTGATATCATCCAAAAAACAATCAGTATGAAAATTATCGGAATAAAGAAAGGAGCCAAACTAATCACCCAAAACAAAATTCCGGACATTTCAACGACTTTAATTTCTACGTTCTTAAGCTGATCTGAATTCACACCGTAATTAATAAGAGTCTGGCTTAAAGACGTTTCCAATTCTTTTTTAGATGTTTTTATAGAATCATCTTTATATGTAATTTCCAGATTGTCGCCGTCTATTGTTATCTTTTTAATCAAATCCGTTTTAATATCGTTTGAAAGAGCGGAAATTGATATTTCCGAAGTATTCTTACTTTCCTCCAGATAAGCGGAATATAATCCGATAATAACAAAGAAAATCAAAAGAACCCCCATAATATTACGGCCAAATTGAGATAATATTTTTTTGAAATTATTACCGCTATTTTTGTTATTTTTATTGTTTTTCATTTACTTCCCGTATTAAATTTAATATTTACTTTAACATTAATATATTTCAGAATAATTCGCAATTTTATAGATAACCTCTTTTTTATCAAATAAAAAAAGCCCGTTCCGCCATTTGGCAGATACGAGCTTTGCTGTTTTTTAAACATCACACCCATGTTGAACGATCGTCGTCACCGAACTTAACGTCTTTCAAAGTTTTCTTCTGGTTTTCTTCTCCCCTAAGTACAGAAACTATTTTTTTAAGCATCTCTCCAAAAGCAAGTTTGGTTTCTTCCATATTACGAAGGAGAAGTTCGACTTCCAATGACGACAAAGAATGTAATTTATTACTAAAAGCAGTGGACAGTGGCTTTATACTTTCCTCTCTTTTTCTGGAAATTTCCAATTGTTTTTCGTCCATTTTACCAACCCCCTTGTTTAACATCCAAAAGGAAAATAATCATCGAAAGAGTCTTTCTGACTATCGCTTTTCCCTCCAAGCCTTTTGTTGGGAGCCTTGTTTTCAAGAAATTCTTTCAATTTAGCCACGTCTTCTTTAGTCGCTTCCTTTTTCCAGATATTCAGAATATTTTCCGGAAAAGAAACGCCGGTACTTTCAAAAATAGAACGCAAAAGGTCTTCACCCTGACTTTTCATTTGTTTAATCCCTCCTTTTGTTTCTGGGTTTATTCAATTTTCAAAAAACTTTGATCGACAAAAGTATACCACAAAAAACGTAATAGTCAATATTTTTTATCTACAAAATAAAAATCCCCTGAAACAAAGTTCAGGGGAAGAATGTGCTCTTCTCGACGCTGTAATTACCTACATATTTTCGTTTGAATAATCAAATAATGAAATAAAAAACGAAAAACTGTAAGCGGTGGCAATATTTTTTGGAAGACTCTGCACTATTCCGTGGTGTTTTTATCCCTTCACGGATTGGGAAACCAGGCCGGGGCCGATTGTCAGGTGTTTTCTATATTATTAAACGTGTTCGTGAGAAACATAGGTCCATCCATGCAAGTTCACCTCCTCTCTCTTAAATGTAAATGGAATTCTTTTTGTTATCCAGACAAAGCACGTAGAAAAAAGATTTTGACTGCTTTTTTTCAAGTCGACATCACGGCGTATACCGAATGGGCTTGAGGGGCAGACAATGGTAATTTGAGAGCAGATGCAAAATTGTAATATAAAGAAAAGACAGAAACGAATCTTATTCACCCATCTCCTTTAAAAAGAATCCCTTTGAAGAAGATTACGAATTTGCACTTACGATAAGTGCAAGTCATGGTTTGGTAAGGGACCTTAACCCCTTTATGTGTCTTCTTTACCATCTTAGCACCGCATTGTGGGCACAACATACTATCGCCTCCAAAAAATATTAAATTTTCAATCTGTTGCTAGTTTAGCACAAAAATATATTTCTGTCAAGCATCTCACGGGCGATTTTCTGATAAAATAGGAAGATGTCGCTTATAAAGAATAAAAAATATGGCTTAAAATATGAGATTTTGGACAAATTTGAAGCCGGAATAGAACTCCTTGGAACTGAGGTTAAATCCATAAAAGCCGGACACGGCAAACTGGATGCCTCATATGTTATTCTCCGTGGGGGTGAAGCGTATCTGATAAATTCCGAGATCCCCGCTTTTCAGCCAAAGAACGCTCTGAAAGATTATTCCCCTACCAGAATAAGAAAATTATTACTGACAAAGAAAGAAATAAACCAATTGACCGGCTTAACAAGTCAAAAGGGCTTGACAGTCATACCGATTTCTATGTATAATAAAGGACGTAAAATCAAAGCAGAAATTGCTATCGTTAAAGGATTAAAGAAATACGATAAACGAGAAGTTATAAAAAAGAGGGAGACGAACAAGAACATTGAAAGAATAATAAAAGAAGGAAGGTAAAAATGAATAAAGAAGTATGAAGTACGAATTATGAATATTTTGTTTGAAATTTTCTAAAGAAAATTTACAAATCGATTTATTCTTTATTCTTAATTCATTATTCCTAATTCATAAAATTGGGGATGATCGGCCTAGACATTGGTCGTATTTGAACTGCTGAAGATCGAGGATTCTAAGATGCTCGTAAAATAACCTTAGAATCGATAAGTGCAAACTTGTCTAATGTAGCAAAGAGGATCGTATCCCCTTTCGCTACGCTAAATTACGCTTTCGCGTAATCGTCTCTACGAATGACTTCCGATAATTTCGTATTGGCGTTATAAAAATCGGGATAGAGTTC
>Ga0172379_10011468_pt1 | contig 10548 bp, 7 predicted proteins | sample GrowelOW334metaG_FD_119756 | JGI IMG/M metagenome (GOLD analysis project Ga0172379, IMG submission 119756) | Groundwater microbial communities from an aquifer near a municipal landfill in Southern Ontario, Canada - Groundwater well OW334 metaG | ecosystem: Environmental > Aquatic > Deep...
GTCCTGATCGTGTCCATCCTGATCGAGTCCATCCTGGCCATGGTCGTGGTCGTGAACGGGGGCCGCGAGAAGGGAAGGGTCAGGGTCGGCGACGGTGGCAGTGTCGGTGGCAGCGACAGGGACAGTCAGGGTATCGAGAGGAATCTTCTCGACAGGTGGCAGCGCGCCGGTGGGGCGAGACTTGTTGCTGTTGCTGGTGCGGCGGCCGCGAATGACGAGAAGAACTACTGCGACGAGCAGCAGGGGGATGATGATATGCATAGTAATCTCCTAGATTTGTGGCCTTAGGCCGGTTTAAGGAAGCAAAATGCTTCTTAGCGCTGACCAAATGGGGCGCTAGGGTTGAAAGTTGAAGGCTGATTGAAACTTGCTTGAAACTGGGGTTACAAGTCATTGTTAGAAAACGCGAGCACGTACGTGACACCAGATACAGTGTCTAAACGTTCTAGAGCTAAAGCTTGTAAGACTCGGGGAGAATTAGAAGTTTAGGAACTACCTCATGTGTGCGCGGAAAAAATGGACTAGACCTGAACTATAAGAATCGCCGTATATCTAAAGCAAACCTCTTACGCTAACTAACGCAAAGCTTTTATTAGCGAATACTAATAATTGCCATCTGCGCTACCGAAGCAAACGTCAAGAGAGAGCCAGAGAAACCTTTTCAGAATCTCATAAAAGTCTTGCGTCGCAAGCCGCTAGCGAGGTTTACCGGTCACACAAGTGCGCTAACTAATCTAAACAGTTAACAAAGCCAGTGGTTTGCTCCAGCTGGAAAAGTTTCCGGGTTAGGATCTCGTGAGCAAATGTTTGAGTACGCGCTCAGCAAGTTTTCCCTATTTCATGCAGAGGAACCAGAAGCAAATGGCCATTAAGGAGTTCATCAAACATCACTACCGTCACTTCAACGCAGCCGTTGTTGTAGATGCTTCAGAAGCGTATATCGCTCATCTAGAGGCCGGTGGGAAGATGTTCATGACAGTGGCAGGCGCAATGAGTACCGCTGAAATCGGCCTATCCCTCGCTGAAATGATTCGCCAAGACAAAGTGCATGCCATCTGCTGCACCGGCGCCAATCTTGAAGAAGATATCTTCAACCTCGTGGCCCACAATCACTACGAAAGAGTGCCACACTACCGCCAATTAACTCCAGCCGAAGAGCTTGAGCTACATAGCCGTGGTATGAACCGCGTCACCGATACCTGCATTCCAGAAGACGAAGCAATCCGCCGCATCGAAAACGAAGTGCTTGAACTGTGGCAAGAAGCCGACAAAACTGGCAAGCGCTACTTCCCTTACGAGTTCATGTATCAGCTCATTCGTTCAGGCAAAATCGACAAGCACTATCAAATTGATCCCAAAGATTCATGGATGCTAGCCGCTTGCGAGAAAAATCTACCGATAATTACTCCGGGCTGGGAAGATTCAACACTAGGCAACATCTTCGTTTCACACGTTATTCGCAAAGATATCAAAAACATAGACACCGTCAAATCGGGTCTAGAAGCTATGGGCATGATGATTGACTGGTACAAAGAGAACAGCAAAGACCAATCGATTGGCTTCTTCCAAATCGCTGGAGGCATTGCTGGCGATTTCCCCATTTGCGTAGTGCCTCTAATCCAACAAGATTTGCAAGAAGACTGCAAACTCTGGGGCTATTTCTGCCAAATTTCAGACAGTACGACCTCTTACGGCTCGTATAGCGGTGCTGTACCAAATGAAAAAATCACTTGGGGCAAACTAGGGGAGGAAACTCCTAGATTTGTCATCGAATCAGATGCTTCTATCGTTGCTCCGCTAATCTTTGCCTACGTCCTTGGCCAATAAACCAGAGTCTGAGCAACATGAGCAAACGCAGGCTGAGGACCAGCCTGTAGATAAGGCCAAAACCAAACAAGCAAAACTCAACAGCATTCTCTCGTTGATCATTGCCGGTATTTGCGGCTATCTGGCGAGTATGCTGTGGATGCCAGGCAATTCGTATACTGGCGACACACTGCGTTTGAGCGATCGCGAAAAGGTTTTAGGCCAAAATCTCCATAAGCACGTCGAGATGCTTGCTGGCACCATCGGCGAACGCAACATGGCACACTACGACAACCTCGAAAGAGCAGCAAAATACATCGAAGAAACCCTGGGCAAAGCTGGATATACAGTCAAGCCACAAGTTTATTTGGTAGACGGCAAACCCTGCCGCAATATCGCTGTCGAGATATTCGGTGCGAAAAACCCCAAGCAAATATTACTTGTCGGCGCCCATTACGACTCGGCTCCGACCACACCCGGGGCTGACGACAACGGTTCGGGTGTAGCTGCCGTACTTGAAATAGCGCGCCTTCTCAAAGATCGGAAATTCGACAAAACCATTCAGCTCGTGCTTTTTCCCAATGAAGAACCACCATATTTCCGCACAAATGTGATGGGCAGCTATCATTACGCAGAGGCCGCTAGGCAGCGTCAAGACGACATCATCGGCATGCTTGCTTTAGAGACCATCGGTACATACTCCAACGAGCCAGGCAGCCAGTATTATCCAATTCGCGGTGGCAGCATGTTCTATCCCAACAAGGGCAATTTCATTGCCTTTGTCGCTAGCCAGTCGGCCAGTGCCTTCAACCGCGAGTGCATTGGCACCTTCAGAAGGCTGGTGGACTTTCCATCAGAAGGCTTCTCACTGCCTAATTTTATTCTCGGAGTAAACTACTCTGACGATTGGAGCTTCCAAAAGTTTGATTATCCCGCTGTGATGATTACTGACACAGCTCCCTACAGAATCGAAACCTATCACAAGCCAACAGATGTGCCAGATACCCTCGACTATGACAACTTTACGAGGGTAGTGGCCGGTTTAAGCAGCATGATCGGGGCCGTGGCCGGCGAGCACTAAAAGCTTGCGCTAACTGTAGCCAGGCGTAACAACTCATAGAACGCTTGCCAAATAACCACTCCCGCGGTCTTGAAAACCGTAAAAACCGTGTTGTTACTATTATTCTTTTCCTTAAAGATATATATGCCAGGTATAGGCGTACAGAGGCAGAAATTACGAATGCCCTTCGAGAGTCAACAATCGAAAAGCGATTCGGGCAAGTCTGAGAGCCCCAACTCAAGTATGTTGAGTGAATTTGGCAGTGGTGTTACACATAAACTTGCAGCCCCCTTCAAGGGCGCCATTCAGTTAGTCACAAATGAACGTGATACCCCTGCGGAAAAAGCAGCCGAAGCCCTCGCATCGCAGTCAAAAGCTCATTTGATCGGTGAATTTGTCGGCAGCGCTACGGTATTCATTGGCGCCACAGCCCTGCTGCGTCGCGCTCCTCTTGCTGGAAGTTTCGCTCCGATTGCAGCGGGCGGGCTGATTGGCGCAGTTGAGCCATTGAAACAAGGCGAAAACAATCACGATAGATTGGTCCATGGCCTCAATGGTGCAGCCGCCATAGCCATTTTTGAGCACTTGCCAAAAGCTCTGAGCAAAACCGGATTGATTGCTACTGAGAAAAGCTTGACTGGTGCGCTGATTTCGGGCATGACCGTGGGCGCGGCCACAGAGCAAGCCACCAGCTACATTCAAACAGGGCAGGCTGCCAGCTTAGAGCGCACTACCCTAGCTGCCGCAGGCTTTGGTCTGACAAATATGGCGTTTCATGGAGCCGGTTTAGCAATTAGCAAAGGTGTAAGCAATTTCGGAGAGCGTTCGAAGTTCGCCGACAACGCCACCTTAACAGCGATAAGTAAAGACCGCCAAGATCTCGCTCAAGAAAGTGGCAAGCGCGGCTGGCATCTTGTCTGCGGCAGTGGTGGCTCTAAAGCTGGCTTGACCAGTACAGGTGTAATCTTGGCCTGCCGAGCGGCTGAAATCAAACTCGACACCATTGGCGGTGTCAGCGGCGGTGCTATCCCCGCAGCCATGGCAGCAGCTGAATTGCCATCCCACAAATTGATTGACCTGGCCAAAGCTACAGATTTTTCTGGACTTTTAGACAAGAAGAAATGGCTGACACCGTTTATCAAAGAGCACAAACCAATTGACCTGTTGCAAGATGGCATGTACGGTTCGAGTAAATTGGGCGCACTAACCGACGCCCACGTCAAAGAGTGGCCGAAGAAATTCTGGACCATGGCCGTAGGCGACCACAGCGAGATGATGTTCACCAAGAATGGAGTAATGGAGTACACACGCGAAGGCGGCAAGAACTTAGTTTCTAACAAGCCCGCCCAGCTCGGCGATGCGGTCCGCGCAAGCTGCGCCATACCTGGCGTGCTTGAATCAGTCACCCTGGTTGGCCGTCGCCTTTTTGACGGGGCTCTCGGCAAATTTGGCAAATGCCCAACGGCAATGGTTACTTCTCACTTTGGTGTACCAAGCGAAAATATCATCGCCAGCCTTCCAGTTGGTGCTATGTCAACAATCAACAAAAGCCTTTACTTGTTTGCGAAGTATTTAAGTGGCAATCTAGAGAAGGAACATCGTGGGTTATCTGAAACCGCTGGCATTGTCATTCGCCCTGAAGTTAATAGCTTCCATTCAATGAAATTCTTGCTTAATTCCAATCAAAAAGATGAAGCAATTCTGGCCGGTTATCGCTCGGCAATTGATGAATTTGCCAAAGCCAAACTGATTTCAGGTGACAAACTCAAAGCGGCAAGTGCTGCTGGAGAATCTATGGCTAGCCTCGAGCATTTCTTCCGGCCTCCGACAGTAAGTCCTTTTGTGGCCAACCCACATTTACTTCGACTGACTGCAAGGCCAGGCCTTAACCAACCGAATCTTGCCCTAGAAGCGAAATGATCTTAAACCAGCGGCAGACTTGCGGTAAGCTCGTGCACGAATCAAAATTAGTGGACTGGAATACCAAGAGCCGTTGAAAAATCAACAGTATCTATAGCTTCCATCTTCGGCCAACTGATAGTTAGAGCCTGTAGTTTTTTCATTTTTCGCAGTGATTTCAGACATTGCTTATCGAGCGATGACTGCCTCGCTTCTAAGAATTTCAAGTTAGAAAGCGCTGCCAACTCAGACATTGACTGATTATCCATCTGCGTATCATTAACACGAAGAACCCGGAGATTAGAACAGCTCGCAATAGCTCTAAAGTCTTCTACGCTGAGGACCCCTCGCTCAAGGGTAAGCTCAGTCAAATTCTTCGATGGTGTAAGAGCGGTCAAAAGAACACTCGGCTCTTGAAGCGGCGAATAGGTTAAGTGCTTGAAGCGCTTCAATCGATTCAAGGCAGCTAGATCACTTCCACCCAACCGAGTATCAACTAACTCAAGCATTTTAAGCTGTTTCAAACCGTCAAGTCGGCGCAAACATTCGCCATTGAAAGAGTTAGGGGCGCTGGGAGCATTTGGAGAAGACGAAATCGACAATTTCTTCAAATCTTCTAGCCTAAGGATATGCGAAACCACACCCCTATCAAGCAAACGACTACTCTTAAAAACTAGTCCCGATAAATCATGAGGGCTAAAACCGTCTAAAAGCCAGGGATTATCAACGAGATCTTGACTGCACTGTAGGGTAATCTCTTTGCCCAGTGGCACAAGCTGTATCCCCTGAGCTGGTATTAACCGCTCCTGACCCTCAACCTCCAAAAACCCTAAGGTGTAATCGGCACCAAAATCAAACTTGAGTTTTGATACACCCTTATCGTCAACGACTTGGTCAAAATAAGGCTTAATTGGCCTGATAACTGAACTCAACCGATCAGAGCTGTCTGTTGTTGCGTCAGTCACAGGACTTGTAGCATTAGGACTTGTAGCATTAGGACTTGAAGCATTAGGACTTGAAGCATTAGGGCTTGTAGCATCCGAACTAGTAACACTAGCCACAGAAGTACTGCTGACTTCAGTTTTTCCAGTGTCTTCGCTAGCGCCTATCGTCTTGTTCTCAGACGAAGAAGTAGTAGAAGTAGAAGTAGCAGTAGCAGTAGCAGCAGTCGTGGAAATGTTTGCAGTGGAAACGGCAGGCGTGATGCCACTATTCTCTATAGGCTTGACTGGGGCTGCTGGGCGCTTATTCTCTTCAATCAGCCAATAGGCTAAGGTTCCTCCAGCAGCGAGCAGCACAGCTGCGGCCAAGCAGACCTTTAGGGCAAATTGGATTGGGTGCTTTGAGCGACCGTTCTCACTTTCAGTATCTTTGCTAGTGCGCTCAGATGTAGAAGATTTGAGGTCTTGGAGAATATCCTCAAGGTCAAGGCCTACCTCCTCGAGATTTTGATAACGATCCATGGGTGCTTTTTCAAGCATGGTAGCAATCATTTCTTCTAACGCTTCAGGGAAAACCTTACCGCCAGTTACTTTGCTTAGCCTGGGCGCTTGCTGGCTTTGGTGCATAAGCATGGTTTGAATCGAGTTAGCGCCACGAAATGGAGTTGCGCCGGTAAGGATTTCGAAGAAAGTGCAACCGACCGAATAAATATCAGATCTTGCATCGATGCGCTTGCCGTCACAATGTTCTGGGCTCATATAGTACGGGCTGCCGAATATTTCTCCTGCCGTAGTAAGGTTTTGCACCTCAGCTTCAACACCCGAAAGTTTTGCAATGCCGAAATCTACGAGTTTTACTCGGGAGCCTGTGGCGTCCTTTTCCTTAAGCAGAAAAATATTTCCCGGCTTGATATCGCGGTGAATAATGCCCTTCTTGTGAGCGTAACCAAGGCCTGCGGCTACTCCAATGAAGATCGGCAATGCTTCCGCCAAAGGCAAAGGGCCAGTGCGAACTAGAAGATCAGCTAGATTTTCGCCTACCAGCAAATCCATCACATAAAACGGCAAGACACCGTCATGCAATCCGAGGTTGTGGATGGCGATAATATTTGGATGGTTCATCCGCGCAATCGCCTGGGCTTCAAGTTGGAGGCGACGCCAGGCAGTCTCGTTAACCTTCTCGTAATCGAGAGTCTTCAAGGCATAAATTTTATTGAGAATACGGTGTTTGGCCTTGTACACATAACCCATCCCGCCCACACCCAAAAGCGAGATGATTTCATAGTCACCTAAAAGGTCGCCAGGCTGCAGCTTGCCTGCCTCATTCGGTATGGAGAGATTAAAGCTACCCGACACAAACGGCCTGAAATCGCCAGTAGCGCCGCTGCCAGCCAAACTGGTGTTGGCTTGTAAATCGTCTTCTGGAGGAGTCTGATTATTTTGGGGATTCATGAAACTTCTGAGCTAACCTACTAGTTATAATCGGTAAGCTCGAAAAAATCTGTATTACCTTTTGCGATTAGCAACTTCGCAAGAAAAATCTCTGGTTCTTGATTAGCACCCTAGGAGTTCGAAATGTCGGAAACCCAAAATCGTCAAATTACTTTGGCCTCCCGCCCCGTAGGCGAGCCAAAAGACGAAAATTTCAAACTGGTAGAAAGCCCTTTGCCAGAGCCGGCCAAAGACGAAGTGCAATTGCGCACGTTGTATCTCTCTCTCGACCCTTACATGCGCGGACGCATGAGTGCAGCTAAGTCATACGCAGAACCGGTGGCGATCGACGGTGTTATGGAAGGCGGTACAGTCAGCGAAGTGGTGAAATCAAATTTCTCCGGCCTAAACCAAGGCGATATCGTTTTAGGTTATACCGGCTGGCAAGCTTTTGCAGTCGCACCAGGAGCCTCGCTCACCAAAATCGATAGACAGTTAGGGCCGATATCAACTGCACTAGGCGTGCTTGGCATGCCTGGAATGACTGCCTACACCGGCTTGCTCAATATCGGCAAGCCAAAACCGGGTGAGACGGTTGTCGTGGCAGCGGCCTCTGGTGCCGTTGGAGCAATTGTCGGCCAGATTGCAAAAATCAAAGGCTGTCGAGTAGTTGGCATCGCTGGCGGCCAAAAAAAATGCGACTATGTCACTAAAGAACTTGGCTTTGATGACTGCATCGATCACAAGGCCGCAAATCTTCCAGAACTGCTAAATAAAGCCTGCCCCAAAGGCATCGACGTTTACTTCGAAAATGTCGGTGGCGCTGTATTTGAAGCGGTCTTTCCGCTTCTCAATCCCTTTGCCCGCGTTCCTGTATGCGGCCTGATAAGCGCTTACAACGAAACAGGGTTGGATAGCGGAACAATTTCAGCCCCTATTCTAATGCGGGCAACGCTTACGAAAAGACTGACCTTCCAAGGCTTTATCGTCAGCGACTTCGGTTCGCAGCGTGGAGAATTCTTACAAGCTGTTTCTGGCTGGATTAAAGAGGGGAAAATAAAATACCTCGAAGATGTAGTTGATGGATTAGAAAACGCCCCTAAGGCCTTCCAAGGGCTCTTAAAAGGAGAGAATTTCGGCAAACTCATAGTGAAAGTTGGTGATTCTTCGCCATGAACAAACCAAGCACTCTTCTACTGCTTTTAATTGTCGGAGTGCTTGTAAAACAGACAGATACTTTAGCCTGGGCAGACGAAATTGACTGGTTAAACAGAGGCATAGCAGAGTATACAGCCGGACAATATAACCAGGCAGTCAACAGCCTTTCACTAGCGACTAGCAAAAACGAGCAATCTGATTTAGCCCACTACTATCTAGCCAATTCCCTACTTCGCATTGGTCACAAAGCGCGTGCTCTGCAAGAATACGAGAAAGCCTGCAATGCCAGTCAATCGGCTGAGATGTACCGAAATTGCGCTCAGGTATTGAAGGCCTATAACGCGTCCGTGCCGCCTCCTCCCCCTTCGAGTCTGCCACGAAAAAGACGGTCAGTGCTAGATCAGTATCAGGTTTCGTCTCTTGACCGCATCAATGCTTTGGCAGAGCAAAAAAACGACGGCAAAACGAGGTTTGCAGATAGCCACAGTGATGGTCTCGAAGTGTTTCGCTGTAGCCCCGAAGGAAGTGGAGAGTTAAAAGGCGCCTGGGATCAATGGATAGAGAGATACCGACTTACTTTTGGCTCTACTTTGGGGCCAAGGGTCCGAGCAGCCAACATCGGCAAGCTCTCTGGTCGCGCCCTCATGGTTTTTAGCATTGACAAGAATCGCAGACTGCGAGGACGCATCGTGAAAAGCGATGCTCCGGTTCTCTTCAATTACTTTTTGCTAGAAACGACTAGACGAATAGACAGGGCTCCAGTGCTCGATTTTCCTACCGCTTCTACTTTGCCCGGCTACAATTTCACCATGACTTGGGACTATGGTGCCTCTAGAAATGGCACAGATACTATCGCCCAATTGTTGCGAACGGAAGCTGCTATACGCAACCAGCAGGCCCTCACAGCCAACGCGGGAAGACTGCCAGCAAACAGCTCAACTGCAGCGGGCACGCTGTCGACTAGCAATACGAGCGCGTCGATGAGAAGCTCCGATGTAGATGCTTCAATGATGCCGAAATTCGACACCAACGTATCAGCACAAATTCTCCCGAAACAATTACCGGTAGAATTGAAAGCCTTGCCTGGAAAGTTGAATCTAGGCAAAGGTAAATAATCCTAGAAGCAGTGAGATCAAGCCAATGGAAATTGCACCAGAGCAGCAGTAACATAAGCCAGAATGTCACTATATGAAATCGGTGGGTGACCCAGGCAAGCGGTAAGCAAAGTATCTGGTCCTGGCCTTGTGCCTGCGAACTGGAAGCAAAAACCTGCCAAATACAACTGTAGATACTTCCGACTGATTCCGTGACAATATCGCTTGATAAAGCCAATGGTTGCGATTATCAATCTAATGGGCAGAAACTTTTGGGAAGCGGATGCAGCCAAGTCATCCACCAACTCAATAGCACCGCCTGCAGTGCTTAGCTCGTCGTTCTCCTTTCGCATGAAGTCAGTTCCTACTTCAGAACTATCAATATCTGTGGGATAATTTTGCTGTCCGGTAAATTCTTCAGTAACTGGATGCAACCTTGCCTGGGTTTCACGACTGCGCTTACAAATCGCAGCAGCAAACAACTCAGAACTAACCTTTAGTGCGTTCTCATTAATGTGGCTTGCGAGCACGAGATTTAGCTTAGTGTGAATCTCGTAAGCACCAGTTTGGGAAATGTCAGTAAGCCTAGCTAACTGAGCCGGTGTAACAACAACACGATTTTGCTTTAGGTAAATTGCGGCCAACCAAGCTCGTAGATTGGTCGTGCGCTTTAGCACTGTATTGGCAGTAAACCATGTCGCATACTTGCATTGTGGACACTTGTAGGTACGCGCCCCGGGAGCACGCTCCACTCGCGTATTTGAGCATCGACAAACAATCTTGCCTTCGCGTTCAAGAGTTTGAAAGATTACGTCTGCAGCCGCTGCATCAGTCGGGACGGTACGTTCGAATTCGGGCCAGACGTCCTTCAAGCGAACATTCTCACTATTTTCAATTTGCATAATTTTTCCTCCAGGTTCTATTACAAACGTTGGAAATTAGAAAATAGTTCAAAGGCAAACTGGGGAAGCTGTAAAAACCTAAATAGGGAACGGATTGGTGGCAGCTAAACCGATATCGCTATAATCCGGATCCGCTCTTACTAAACCGGTATCGCCATAATCCGGAACCGTTCTTACTAAACCGATATCGCCATAATCCGGAGCCGTTCTTACTAAACCGATATCGCCATAATCCGGAACCGGTCTGACTAAACCGA
>Ga0172379_10011469_pt1 | contig 10548 bp, 12 predicted proteins | sample GrowelOW334metaG_FD_119756 | JGI IMG/M metagenome (GOLD analysis project Ga0172379, IMG submission 119756) | Groundwater microbial communities from an aquifer near a municipal landfill in Southern Ontario, Canada - Groundwater well OW334 metaG | ecosystem: Environmental > Aquatic > Deep...
AACATTAGAATGACTCATGGTTTTAGTTAAAACACCAATTAATAAAACCGCGACCATATAAATCCAACGAGTTTTAATAATCCACCCGCTAGTAGTAATTTTTCTTGTTAAATTAATATTAAGTTCTTGGGACATAAATTTTTCTCATAGATATATACATTATACAATAAAACCTAGATTTAAAAAACCAATATCTTCTGCTTTATGGCTTTTAGCATCTAAAAATAAGTGAACAATTTAAGCCAATCAGCAACTGATAATTCTTGCGCCCGAATTTTAGAATTAAAACCGGCGGCAGTTATTTTATTTTCCGCTTCATCCTGACTTATTTTAAAGCCGGCGGCTAAATTATTTTTTAACATTTTTCTTTTAGCGCTAAAACCGAACTTAACTAGCCGAAAAAAATCTTTTTCTCTCCCTTCCTTAATAAGGAGACCCGCCAGACCAATGTCGGGCTGGGGGTTGGGGTGAGGTGAAATTTTAACAATTGCCGAACCCACCTCCGGCTTTGGCCAAAAATTTTCAGCCGACACAATTTGTATAATCTCAGGCTTAGCATAAAATTGCACCGATATAGCGAGCAAACTCAACTTACCTGGCTTAGCCGTAATTCTTTCGGCCACTTCTTTTTGTAGCATTAATACCGTTAGCTCAGGCTTATTTTCAGTTTCGGATAAAAATTTACTTAAAAAAATAGAAGTTATATTATATGGCAAATTTGCCACAATCTTATAACTTCCTTTTAAGAATGGCGACTTTAGAGGTTTATCTAGAATTTTTAATATATCTTCATTTACTACTTCTACATTTTTAATCCCCTGTGCTATTAAACCGGTGCGCAGAACTTCGGCTAAGTTATCGTCAAGTTCAACGGCAACTACCCGATCAACTTGTTTAGCCAACTTGGCCGTTAAAAAACCCAAGCCCGGACCGACTTCTAAAACGACATCGTCTGGCTTTAAATCCGCCGCGGCCACAATGTCATCATAAATTTTTTCTTCAATCAAAAAATTCTGCCCTTTTGAACGGACAGGTTTAATATCGTAGAGACGACAAAGTTCTTTAGTTTGCTCGAGTAAATTCATCTCTTATTTAATTTTATCTTTAAAACCTGCTATAATATATTTATCGACAAAAGATAAAATTTTCTCAAAATTAGATGCGGCCAAAGAAGGTGTAGCTAAAACCGAATTAGCCGTTAGGCATTTACCGGTTAAACTGCCGGCTATAAATTGCTTTCCTGAGGCCATTATTAAAGGCGTTCCTTTTACTTGGACAGTTTCGCTAACGCAAATATTTAAAGCCCCCATATTTACTTCTTGGCCCATAGTAATTAAAGCTTGAGAATAAGTAGTGCACCCACAGTCATTACACAAACTGCAAGTACAGCTACCGCTAGTTATAACACAACCGGGCGTAATTGTGCCTAAAGTTCCAGCATATAAATTTGTAAAACCACCAGCCGCAACCGCTTTTTTAGTTTGAACCCATTTATAATAATCAAACCCACCCATACCTACATAAGAAAATATACCTAAAAATAGAATTAATAAAATTATTTTTAATATAAATTCCTTTTTCATAAATGTTAATTAAAACTTTATTATAGATTCAATTTCCCCTGTCTTTATGTTATTTATTATAGCAAATTTACTTACTTTATAAAAGAATGAAATTAAAACCCACAAAAATTATTACATTTTGCTTACTTAGCTTATTTTGTGTTGAACCAATTTTCGCCTCTAGCCTTAGCGAAAGATTAAGTGGCAGAATACTATTGCAAGTTCAGGCTAAAGGTCAAGCCTGGTATGTTAACCCGGTTGACCAAAAAAGGTACAGCCTAGGCAGGCCGAGCGAAGCTTTAATTTTAATGCGAGGTTTGGGTGTTGGCATCACAAACGCTAACTTAGCTAAAATACCAGTTGGTATAATAAATAACTCCGGCGCCCTAGATTCTGACAATGACGGTTTACCTAATAATTTAGAAGCGGCTCTAGATACAAATTATAATAATGCCGATTCTGATGGTGACCGATATAATGATTTAATCGAATTAAATAATAATTACAATCCGATCGGATCTGGCCAACTGCCAATAGATAATAATTTTATTAGACAAAATTTAGGTAAAATATTTTTACAAACAGAAAAACATGGCGAAGCCTGGTATATTAACCCAACAGACCAAAAAAAATATTTTTTAGGCCGACCCGAAGATGCTTTTATTGTCATGAAAAATTTAAGTCTAGGGATTACTAATGAAAATTTAAGTCAAATAATTATTGGCCAGTTAACGACCGCCGTCGACCAACCGGTAACTCAACCGATTGATAATTCAAATATTATGGAGCTAGCCGCGGACGGGATAAGAAATAATAACGCGGTAGAAGTTAAAAAACTTTTTTCTCCTAACTTAGAAAAGATGATTGATTATATTTTAAATTATCTTGACGCTGATGGTAGACTTACCCTAGCTAATGTCATTTCTGGCTCTAGTCTAACTAGCTCAACTGCTGATGAAAAAATTTATTCCAATGAAGTTTATTTTTCTTTAGGAGGTTATGATGTACCGGTAAAATTTTACGTAGAAAAACAACCAGACGGAACTTGGCTGATGACTAATTTATAAAAATATTTTAATTAAAAAACACGCTTTAAAATCAAGCGTGTTTTTTAATTTTCGATTATTTAATCGTCAATAAAACTATACTAATTGTTCCGAGGACTAAGCCGACCAAAACCATCGGGCTTAAACTCTCTTTAAAAATAAATACTCCGGCTAGCGCCCCAACGATCAAACTGCCAATACCATAGACCGGCATGGCGATAGATAATGGCGTACCGTATTTAAAAGTATAAAAGAAAAATATAGAACCAAAAGCTAAAAAAACACCAATCGAGGCGGAAAGATAGTAACCTTTAACTGAAGAAGTTAATTCTCCTGTTGACATAGCATATATTAAAAAAGGAATAGCTATAACAACTTGACTTATCGCTATAATAAATAGCGCCAAAAAATAATTCATCTGGTTACCTAAAAGCTTAAATATAATATCAGGGGCAGTCCAGGCTAAAGTTGTTAACCCTAAAAATAATAACCAAAGCATAAATTTTATATTACTATATTAACTAATTTTCCTTTAACAAATATTACTTTTTTAACATCTTTTCTTTCAAGCCATTTTTTAACTTTTTCACTTTTTAAGGCTATTTTTTTTGCTTCTTCTTCGCTAATATCAGCTGAAACTTCAATCGTATCGCGAATCTTACCATTTACTTGAATAACTAAATTTATAGTTTCATCTTTAACTAAATCCGGATTATATTTTGGCCAGGCCTGTTTAAAAATAGATTTTTCATTACCGAGCCCAGACCAAAGTTCTTCGGCTAAATGCGGAGCGAATGGCGCTAAAAGTTTTAAAAAATTCTCAAAAACTTCGCGCGGTAGTTCATCAAACTTAACAGCAAAATTTACAAAAATCATCATTTGACTAATAGCCGTGTTATAACGGAAATTTTCAATATCCTCACTAACCTTTTTTATGGTTTTATGGATCATTTGCGGCATGCCTAATTCTTTTATATAACTATCCGCTTGACAATCGTATAATTGTTTATCTTTTAATTTATAAACATTTTCTAAAAATCTTCTAGCGCCAATTAACCCATTAGTGCTCCAAGCACAAGGTTGGGAGAAGGGCCCCATAAACATTTCATAAACCCGCATAGCGTCAGCGCCGTATTTTTCTACCACTTCGTCTGGGTTTATAACATTATTCCAGCGCTTACTCATCTTGCGTCCATCTTCGGCCAAGATCAATCCGACATGTTGTAAACGAGTAAACGGTTCATCATAATTTACAGCGCCAATATCAAATAAAAATTTATGCCAGAAGCGCGCATAAATTAAATGTCTCGTGGCATGCTCAGCTCCACCAACATAAAAATCAACCGGCGACCAATATTTGTCTTTGGCTTTATCAATCAACGCTTTATTATTATGCGGATCAATATATCTTAAATAATACCAACTTGATCCGGCCCATTGCGGCATAGTATTAGTTTCTCTTTTTGCCGGCCCGCCGCACTTCGGACATTTTGTATTTACCCACTCTTTAATATTTGCTAACGGCGACTCGCCTGTTCCGGTTGGTTCGTAATTTTTTACTTCTGGAAGTTTCAAGGGTAATTCGTTTTCCGGTACGGCTACATTACCGCATTTTTCACAATGCACAATCGGAATAGGTTCGCCCCAATATCTTTGTCTTGAAAACACCCAATCTTTTATTTTATAATTTATCGCTCGCTTGCCTAATTTTTTCTCTTCCAACCATTTTATTATTTTTTCTTTAGCAGCTTCAGTTTTTAAATCATTTAAAAAACCTGAGTTGATAGCGACGCCATTATCAGTAAAACAAAAACTTTCCTGACCTTGTAAAATTTTCCAAAAATAAACAAAATTAGCTAAATTTAAAAATGCCGACATATCTTCTTTTTTAACCCAAACAGCCTTGTGATTTTTTGTATGTTCTTCGCTGGTCGGTTCTTGCTCTTCATCTATTAATTCAAATAAAAACGCTGGGCCAAAAGCGTAACGATTTTCATTTTTATGGGCAGCGTAAAAATTATTATGCGTTTCCATGCCCATATCTTTTTTTAAACGAATATTTTTATAACCAGTCTCCTCGCAAATCTCTCGCTTAGCTGATTCTATAGGATCTTCACCTTCGTCAATACCGCCGATAATTCCTGAATGCCAACCAAATTTTTCCCAATCTAAACATAAATATTCATCTTTTTTACAATGTTTTACTAAAGAATAAGCAGTATATCGTTTTACGGTTTTTTTGTCGGGACGTACGGCATCTACTCCACTATCAATTGAAAAATACGGCGCTACAACTTGTTTAATTGGTATGTCATACTTTTTAGTAAATTCTAAGTCTCTTTCATCATGCGCCGGCACGGCCATAATCGCGCCTGTGCCATATCCCATCATTACATAATCTGCGATATAAACTGGTATTTTTTCTTGGTTAACCGGATTAATTGCATAAGCTCCGGTAAAGACGCCTGTTTTTTCTTTGGCTAATTCGGTTCTTTCCATATCTGATTTACTGGCCGCTTCTTTAATGTATTTTTCTACTTGTGATTTTTGTTCAGCAGTAGTTATTTTTTTAATAAGAGGATGCTCCGGCGCCATAACGAAAAATGTCGCGCCAAATAAAGTATCCGGTCGCGTTGTAAAAACCGTTACTTTTTCACCATTAATTTCAAAGTCAACTTCCGCGCCTTCTGATCGACCGATCCAATTTTTCTGCATCTCTTTAATCGACTCTTCCCAATATGGCAATTTTTCTAGATCGTTTAACATTCTTTCAGCGTAATCAGTAATTTTTAAAACCCATTGTCGCATCGGTTTTCTTTCAATCTCCGAACCGCAACGTTCGCATTTACCATTTTCTAAATCTTCGTTAGATAAAACCGTTTTACAGCTCGGACACCAGTTAACCGGCTCGTTTGATTCATAGGCTAGACCGCGCTCAAACATTTTTATAAAAGTCCATTGCGTCCATTTATAAAATTCTGGATCGGTAGTATTTATCTCTCGCTCCCAATCATAAGTAAAACCCAATTTTTTTAACTGATTTTTAAAAGTTTCTATATTTTTTTCCGTGGCAACCCGGGGATGAATTTTATTTTGAATAGCGTAGTTTTCCGCCGGTAAACCAAAAGCGTCCCAACCCATAGGATGAAGTACATTATAACCTTGCATCATTTTAGCGCGAGCAAAAATATCCGTGGCGATATAACCTTTAGGATGGCCAACGTGGAGACCGGCTCCCGAAGGATAAGGAAACATATCTAAAATATAGAACTTAGGCTTAGTTTTATCTTCACCGGTTTTATATAATTTTTCTTTTTCCCATTTTTTCCTCCATTCAGCTTCTATTTTTTTATGATTATATTTTTCCATAATATCATAATTTTATACTAAAATTCGCTAAAAGGCAAGCTAAATTATAATTTATAAACCAACCAATTTTTTTTATCTTTTAATTTAACTAACACATATTCCCCTTTTAATTTTTTACCAATAAGTTCAAACTTAAAACTGCCTTTTTTTAAATCTCCGCTCAATGTCTGCCATTGACCTTTGTCATAAATTTCTACTTTACCGGCGCCATACTCGCCTGCTGGAATGGCTCCAGAAAAATTTATATATTCAACCGGATGATCTTCAACTTGCACCGCCAGTCGTTTTACGCCAGTTTTCTCAGGCACGCCTTTAGGCACGGCCCAAGATTTCAAAACACCCTTTATCTCAAGCCGAAAATCATAATGTAAATGACTGGCCTGATGTTTTTGCACAACAAAACGCGATAAATTTTTTTTCTTTATAGCACCTTTAGGCTCTGGGGTTTTATTAAATTTTCTTTTGGCCTGATATTCTTCTAAGGGCATATATTTTAAAGACTTAATAAATTATTTTACACAAAATAATTTAAAAATCACCCCGGGGTTTGGGGTGACGAATAAGCGCCAAGGCGTGAGCAACTCAAGATTAATCAGTGTGATAGCGCATTGAAGCACCCCAAAAGTTCTTTGGTTACTTTCTTAATTACCCGCCCGTACCGAACGATACGTTCGGGCGGGTAGAAAGTAACCCCTAGCGGAGCGGCACGAATAATTATATTAGTAAAAGGTATAATAAACTAACTAAACTGTCTACTTAGAAAATAGATAATAAAAAATTTATTTAACCGAACTCTGGATTCCGGGTCAAGCCCGGAATGACAGAACCAACCGTTTACCATCCAAACAACTTTCCTACTTCATCAGCCGATTCACGACGTCTGGCTATAGTTAAAATACCATTTTGAGCAATAACTTTAGCTGGTGAAGATAGAAGACAATGATGTGAAGCTAAAGCGTCTTGATAAGCTCCTGAATCAAACAAAGCGATATATTGATAATCTCCATTAGCATCTTCTAAACGCGGTAAAAGAATCTGCCCGCCACCAGCAGTATAACAATCATCCGAATCGCAGGAAGCGCCGGCCAACCAAACCCTGGACAATTTTTCCGCAATCATATTATTAACCGGAACAATATGCCACTTTTGATGGATTGCCCAAGTATCAATTAAATCATTCATAAAACTACCATCAATAACATACCATTTTTTAGCCATGGCTTTAGCGATCGGCTTCTGGCATAAAACTTTAAAAATAGTTATTTGCGCTGGAGCCATAATATATCTACCCCACTCAGCAATAATATTTGGATGAGAAATTTCCTTATCGGTACAAACTTTTTTAATAGTGGTAATTATTCTATTAACTACATTAGCCGTACTATAATGCTTCTTTTTTTCATATGGAATAGCCATGCCACCACCAATATTTAGAGTATCTAAGGTAGGATTATTTTTTTTCACCTTAGCATAAACTTTTGCCGCAGTTTTTACAGCCTCAATGATTCCATCCTGACTCATACTTTGCGAACCCATATGATAATGCAAAATTTTCAAATTGCGCACTCGACCCAATTCAAATATTTCTTCCGGAGATAAACCATAGCGGTCATTTTTTTTATTCCAATGCGATTTAGTTTTTACTTCCATTTTCATTCTAATGCCAACATCGCCTTTAAATTTTCTTAAAGCTTCATATTCAGTAACATCTTCTATGATGGGAATAATAAATAAACCCTTTTCTTTTAATTCTTGAATTAAGGCTAAATATTTATCAGTTTTCGGACCATTACAAATAACACGGATACGTGAATGAAATTGATCTTGCTCCCAAAGCTTTCTGACTAACCATAATTCATTATATGAAGCGGTTTCTAAATTTGCTCCTTCGGAAATCAAAGGTAAAACAAATTCTTTATTTTGGTTAACTTTCATGGGATAATGGTAAAAAAATCTGCCTTTGTAATTATGCTTTTTAATATAAAAATTAAAAGTCTGCACTAATTCTGAATATCGCTTTTCCACGATAAAGGGAAAAGCGATTTCTAACGGCGCGCCGAATTTTTTTACCAAGTCAAAAATATTATACTGATAATTTCCTTCGCGCACCACTAATTCACCGTCGTTGGAAATACCAAAAGATTCAGTATTAAACTGCTCTTCGCCTAATTTCCAAAAATTAGAAAACTTTTTGTATTTTGTCATATTTTATTAAAATTTTTCCTTATTAAAAATTAAGAGCCGCCGAAGCAGCGTAATTTAATTATACATCAGTCAGATTATTTTGCAATAACACAAATTTTAGCAAAAAACAATAAAAAAAGCGTGTGTTAAACTAACCACACGCCGTTATTTTTTCTTGTTAATGGTTAACTTTTACGTCTCCTTTATGGCCGACCCCATACAAAGAATCAAACCGTCATGCTGAAGTTTTTTAATCTGATCGGCATAATTTTTATTCGAGAGACGTTTTATTATAACTTTCGATACTTGATTTTTGCGTTCCCGAAATATCTGGTTGCCAGCGGTTGTAGTAAAAGGTGTTATATATGCCATCACCTTCCTTTTGCCAACTATAATCATCTTTCTCTCAACCGCTACAGCATATTCTATACCATCATAAATTATTTTTTCCCAATCCGCTTTGTCAGGATCGATGGTACATTTATAGCCATGTTTTTTGAGAAAATAATGAAATCCAGCCGCCGACACAAAAACAATCAAAGAAATCAATAAAACAACTGCTGCCACAACTCCTGATGTTGCTTTCATAAAAATCCTCCTTGCTTTTTTGTTTTATTTTATATTCAGCATTTACCAAAATTATTATGCTGAATAAATTAAGATATCATCTTTCTTTATTCTTGTCAATAATAATCTCTTGCAGCTTTTTAACTGAGCCGCCACTTACCCGCATACGCTTTCTTTTTCTTTTTTCCTTCAATTTTTGCCTTTTTTCCAGTTCCCGCTCCAGTTTATCTAAATTTTGTTTATTCATAAAATAAATGTTATAATATTTATAACATTATAATAAAACAGTTATATAAAAATATCAATGGAATATACGGATAAACCTTGGTTTAAAACTTGGTGGGGAATATTAGCTATCATCTTTTTGACTTTAGTCTTAATTTTTATAATTGCCATCGGTTTTTATATTAATAACAGCATAAAAATTGCTAAGAAAAGCGCTGGCGTAAAATTGAGCGGGCAACAATACAATGCTGCGGACAACGACCATTATTGGTTGGGTTCGGACAAAGCTAAAATAACTATAGTTGAGTTTGGTGATTTTGCCTGTGCGAACTGTGAACAGGCTTTCCCAACTATTAGAGAAATAAGCTTAAAATATAAAAATGACATAAAATACATTTGGCGCGACTACCCGATAGTCGCTGATTATTCCGCTTTACTAGCTTTAGGCGCCCGTTGCGCTGGCGAACAAGGTTTATTTTGGCCTATGCATGATAAATTATTCCAAAATCAAGGCGTCAACACGGCCAATCAGCTTTTAACTATGGCTAACCAAATTGGCGCTGATATGACTAGATTTAATGAATGCCTAAGTAAGCAAAAATATTTGGCGCAAATTCAAAAAGATTTAACCGATGGACAAGAATTCGGCATTTCCGGCACGCCGACTTATTTTATTAACGGCTATAAAGTTGAAGGCAATATACCTCGCGACACTTTTATTAAAATTATAGAGAGTCTTAAAAAATAATTTTGCTTATGATACAAATCCGAATTCACGGCCGCGGCGGCCAAGGCGTAGTAACGGCCGCTGAATTAATCGCTATCGCCGCTTTTAAAAATGGAAAGCAAGCTCAAGCTTTCCCCTCTTTTGGCGTGGAAAGAACCGGCGCCCCGGTAGAAGCTTATGCCCGCATAGATGACGAGCCAATTATAATTAGAGAGCAAATTTATCAACCAAATATTTTGATTATTCAAGATGCTAGCTTACTTGATAGTATTGATATGACTAAAGGCGCAGATAAAAAAACCATCGCTATTATTAATACGAGTAAAGCTAAGCAAGATCTAAAAATTAATCTGCCCCAAGTCAACATTTATACGATCGATGCTACTAAAATCGCCTTAGAAATAATCGGTAAAAACATCGTTAACACGGTTATTTTAGGCGCTTTCGCAAAAATAACCGGTTTAGTTGATTTAGAATCGCTTAAAGAAGCTATTTCGGAAAAATTTATTGGGCATGATGAATTAATAACTAAAAATATTAAAGCTATAGAAAAAGCTTATCAAAATAACTTTTAATTTTTATGGAAATTGTCGTTAAACCTAGTTCTACTATTACAAATAAAACCGGCTCCTGGCGAACTAACCGGCCTAAATTTTTGCATGATGTCTGCACGGCTTGTAGTATTTGCTCACGTGTCTGTCCTGAAGGCATAATTAGCCAAACCGAAAAAACCAATACTTCTGGTAAAAAATATTTTGAATGTGATTTATTATATTGTAAAGGTTGTGGCTTATGCGCAGTCGAATGCCCCTTTAAAGCCATAGAAATGGAAAAAGAAGAAAAATAATATTATGAATAAAAATAACAA
>Ga0172379_10011470_pt1 | contig 10548 bp, 8 predicted proteins | sample GrowelOW334metaG_FD_119756 | JGI IMG/M metagenome (GOLD analysis project Ga0172379, IMG submission 119756) | Groundwater microbial communities from an aquifer near a municipal landfill in Southern Ontario, Canada - Groundwater well OW334 metaG | ecosystem: Environmental > Aquatic > Deep...
AATTATTTCTTGACCATCTAACCACTTTTTGACGCTCTCTAAAGATTGCGCCAGTTCCCAGGCCTCCGGTTCAGAAATATTAGCCGCGACAGATATAGTGGCTCGCAACTTACCATTAACCTGAATAACCAGGTTAACAGTTTCGTCCTTAATCAACTTTTTATTGCAAACCGGCCAGGTCGATTTAAAAATACTGTCTGTTTTTCCCAAACGCGCCCATACTTCTTCGCTTAAGTGTGGGGCGAACGGCGCTAGAATTTGAATAAAAGCCTCAGACTCAGCCTGATTAAACGGCCAAGCTTGATTTTTCTGCTTATACTCTACTAACTCATTAGCTAGAATCATTAAGGCCGAGACCGCAGTGTTCTGACGGAAATTTTCGATGTCCTCGCCAACTTTTTTAATCGTTTTATGAAGTAAGGAAATAATTTTTTTGTCTTCTTTGACGACCGGCCGAGGAGTTTCAAAAAGCAATTCCACTTTTTCCAAAAATTTTCTGGTCCCGACCAAACCACTGGTATTCCAATTAACTGACTGCTCGAACGGACCCATAAACATTTCGTAGACCCGCATGGCATCGGCACCAAATTTAGCGACCATCTCATCCGGATTAACGACATTGCCCCAGCGCTTCGACATCTTCCGCCCATCTTCACCCATAATCAGGCCGACGTGTTTTAATTTGGTAAATGGTTCGTCATAATTGACCGCCCCGATATCGAACAAAAATTTGTGCCAAAAACGAGCATAAATTAAATGGCGAGTGGCGTGTTCCGCTCCCCCGACGTAAAAATCAACCGGCGACCAGTATTTATCCAACGATTTATCTACTAAAGCCTGATCATTATTCGGATCAAGATAACGCAAATAATACCAGCAGGAACCGCCCCATTGCGGCATCGTATTGGTTTCCCGCTTCCCCGCTCCGCCGCATTTTGGGCATGGCACATTAACCCAGCTGGAAATAGCGGCTAACGGCGACTCACCCGTGCCAGTCGGTTCATAACTCTTAACCGACGGCAAAATAACCGGCAATTCTTCTTCCGGCACTGGGACAACACCGCATTTTTCGCAGTGAATCAAGGGAATCGGTTCGCCCCAATAACGCTGACGAGAAAAAACCCAATCCTTAATCTTATAATTTATTCTCCGTGCGCCTAATTTATGTTTAACTAACCAATCAATCATTTTTTGACGCGCCGGACCCGACATTAAATCAGAAAATTCACCAGAGTCATGCAGTCGGCCGTCGTCAGTTGCACTAACCGCTTCGACCACTTCCCTAATTTCTAAATTATACTTTTTAGCAAACTCTAAATCCCTCTCGTCATGCGCCGGCACCGCCATGACCGCCCCGGTACCATAGGAATTTAAAACATAATCAGCCACAAACACCGCTACTTCTTCTTGATTAAAAGGATTAACCGCTTTTATCCCTTCTAGAATTACGCCCGTCTTATCTTTATTTAAATCGGTTCGTTGTAAATCAGTTTTATTTTTTACCTCGGCTAAATATTTCTCGACGGCCGACCAATTAAGAATTTTTTCTGGCAATTCCCTTACCAAGGGATGCTCCGGCGCGAGGACGACATAGGTGCAACCGAAAATAGTGTCGACTCGAGTGGTAAAAACTCTAATTTTGGCCGAACTATCTTTAACTACAAAATCAATGTCCGCTCCTTCGCTCCGTCCGATCCAATTTCTTTGCATTTCTTTAATCGATTCTTCCCAATCCGGCAATTTCTCTAAATCATCAAGTAGACGATCGGCATAGTCAGTAATCTTCAAAACCCACTGGCGCATCGGCCGTAGTTCCACTTCGCTACCACAACGTTCACAGCGGCCATTTTCCAAATCTTCATTAGCCAAACCAGTTTGGCAAGACGGACACCAATTAATCGGGGCGAAAGATTCATAGGCTAAACCCTGCTTAAACATTTGCAAGAAGGCCCACTGGGTCCATTTATAATATTGGGGGTCGGTGGTGTTCACTTCTCTTTCCCAATCATAGCAGAAGCCTAAAATCTCGAGTTGTTTTTTATAAGTCGCGATGTTGTCGTCGGTCGCTTGCTGGGGATGAATTTTATTTTTAATGGCGTAATTTTCCGTCGGTAAGCCGAAGGCGTCAAAACCCATTGGGTGTAAGACGTTATAGCCTTGCATCAAACGCATTCGGGCTAAGATGTCGGTCGCGATGTAGCCTTTCGGGTGGCCGACATGCAAACCGACACCCGAGGGGTACGGAAACATATCCAAAATATAATATTTAGGCTTTTTGTGATCGGTTTTAGTCTGGTAGAGCTTGGTTTCCTGCCAAATAGTCTGCCATTTTTTTTCAATTTCTTGATGATTATACATATTTTTATGGCTATTTATCCATTAGTTCCAAACCGATCGGGGCATGGTCAGAACCAGTAACTTTATCTAATATATAGGCCCTTTTTATTAGTTTCTTAAGTTTAGCGGATAAGCAAAAATAGTCAATCCGCCAACCGACATTACGTTCACGGGCGCGCATTCGGAAGCTCCACCACGAATACTGAATTTTTTCCCCATTAAGCTCCCGAAAAGAATCAATAAATCCGGCCGCCAAAAATTTACTAAACCATTGTCGTTCTTCCTTAGTATACCCAGCACTCCCTTCATTCTCTTTCGGTCGAGCCAGATCAATTGCCTCATGAGCGACATTGAAGTCGCCGGTGATAATAACGGGCTTAGTTTTCTCTAGTTTTTTAATCTGCTTCAAAAGAGCCTCGTTAAATTTCAACCGATAGTCCAAACGGCTTAATTCAGCGTTGGAGTTAGGAAAATAAATATTCAGTAAATAAAATTTGGTTAGCTCAATAATCTGCACTCGCCCCTCCTGATCAAAATCGCTCAAACCCAAACCATTTTTAACACTTTTTACTCCCTTAAAGCCTTCGCGCACTAGTACGGCCGTGCCGCTGTAACCAGGACGTTCAGCACTATGCCAAAATTCCCGGTAACCGGCAAAATCAAACTCCACTAAATCACGCGCTGACTCCGATATTTTGGTTTCTTGCAAACACAAAATATCCGGCTGGTATTCGATTAAAAAATCCTTGAATCCTTTCCGGGCGGCAGCTCTTATTCCGTTGACATTCCAGGAGATTAATTTCATATTTTATGTTATAATAAAAGTATACTGGAAAATTCGCTATTTTTCAAGATATTTTCTTTATTAAAAAGAAAAATTTTATGAGCTTAAATGAACGTTTAGAATACGTGGCCATGAAAGCCCGGCATGGAAATCTGCTTAAACCCTGGTACAGAAAATGGTGGGGGGTTTTAGTCTTAATTATTCTCGGTTTAGTCCTAGCTGGCTTCTTGGCGGCCGGTATTTACGTCGTTAATAAAATTCAAGAAATACGTTCCGGGAATTTGGAACTCTCCCAAGAAAAACAATGGGAAAACTATTTGGCCGCTATTTACGGAGATAAAACTAATTACTATCTGGGGCAGGCCAGTTCTTCGGTTACCATTGTCGAATTCTCAGATTTTGCTTGTCCTTATTGCCAAAAGTCCGCCGAGCCAGTCCGACAAATGGCCGAAAAATACCAAAACAAAATTAAAATAATTTACCGCGATTTTCCCATTCATGAGAATTCGATCGATTTAGCCTTGGCGGCGCGCTGTGCCGGCGAACAAAATAAATTTTGGGAAATGCATGATGTCTTATTCGCTAATCAAGATAAATTGACCGCCACCAGCAGCCCGGAATTAAAGATTCCCCTGTTGAATTTAGCCTCGGATATCAATCTGGGTATTACCCAATTTACGGCTTGTTTCGATGAGCGGCGCTACATCAGCCAAATCAAAAAAGATTACGAGGACGGAACCGCGCTTAACTTAGCCGGCACCCCGACCTGGTATGTTAATAATTACGCTTTAACCGGCAGTCTCAGTGCCGACAAGCTCGAAGAACTCATTACTGGTTTAGTTAAATAATGGTTTGAAAATAATATGGAGCAAATTCGTTTTCATGGCCGAGGCGGACAAGGGGTGGTGACGGCTGCCGAACTGATCGCTTTAGCCGGATTTTTTTCCGGTCGTGAAGCGCAGGCTTTTCCTAATTTCGGAGTCGAACGAACCGGCGCCCCAATCCAATCTTATGTCCGTTTAAGCGACCAGCCGATTATTACTCGCGAACAAATTTATCGACCGACTGTTTTGATTATCCAGGACGCTACTCTAATTGATGATGTCGATGTCTTTTCCGGTTGCGATAAAAACACTAAAATAATTATAAATGCCGCTCAGAATCGCTGGCCGGCCCTCGCCAAGAAATATAAATATTTATATTTCTCACCGGTCACTGAGATTGCCCTGGAAATAATCGGAAAAAATATTACCAACACCGTCATCCTCGGGGCTTTCGCTAAATATACTGGACTTGTTACTTTAGACGCCCTAAAAATGGCCATTCAAGAAAAATTTGCCACCAAAGGCTCAGCGGTCATCGCTAAAAATATGGCCGCGATCACGCGAGCCTATACTCAAGCCTAATTATTAAATATTAATTTAGATATGCCTAATACTGTCAAACTAACCGCCCAGCCCAACAGTTCGCTAATAAATAAAACTGGCGCCTGGAAAACGCACCGACCGGTGACTGATTACCAAATCTGTATCAGTTGTGAGAAGTGCTCAAAAATTTGTCCGGAAGGCTGTATCGAGATGACCCAAAAAGCCGGTTTTAAAAAATTGAAACCGGTCACCGATTATGATTATTGCAAGGGTTGTGCCTTGTGCGTCCACGAGTGTCCGGTTAAAGCAATTAGAATGGAATATGAAAAATAAATTAACCAAAAATATTAAAATAAAAAAAGCCCACCAGACCGAACGCCAAATTCTGGAAGGCTCGCGCGTCATCAGCGAAGTCATTAATAATATTAAACCAGCCGTTATTTCCGCCTACCCGATTACTCCGCAAACTCATATTGTCGAGGACTTGGCTAAATTAAAAGCAGACGGCCTGGCGGGCTACGAGTATGTTCGAGCCGAAAGCGAATTCGCGGCCGCCTCAATTGTTTTAGGGGCCAGCGCCACCGGAGTGAGAACTTATAGCGCGACCAGTTCACAGGGGCTATTACTCATGACGGAAGTTGTCTATAATATTGCCGGCCTACGTTTACCGGTCGTGATGACCTGCGCTAACCGGGCCGTTTCCAGTCCAATTAATATTTGGTGTTTTAGCAGTAAAACTGAAGTGTTAATGGCTGATTTAACCTATAAACCTATAGATAAAGTCGGAGTTGGTGAAAAAGTTATCGGTAAAGATAAAAAAGGAAATATTGTCTATTCGACAGTAACAAAATTATTTTCCAGATACGCTGAGGGGTTGATAAAATTGAAAGCCGGTGAAACAGAAATCACCTGCACGCCCGAGCATCAATTTTATTGTCGCTCTGGATATGGGCACTGGATAAAAGCAAAAAATTTAGAAGGAAAGAATCTGCATTATTTCGGCCATCCCAAAAGAATTAATAATGATTTTAAACGAGGCTGGTTAACTGGTGTTGCCGATGGTGACGGCTCTTTTTACGCCCAAGGAAACAGTCGAGCTTTCCGTTTAAAATGTAAAGACCAGGAGATGGCTGATACTTTTGCAAAATGGTCTAATGAATTTGGGTATCCTGTTCGAAAACCAAAGTACATGGAAAAATTTGGTTACTTTTTGGCTATCATGACTTTAACGAAAGAAACTGTAAAATTCAAAAAATTTCTGATTAAAAAAGATTCTGAAGATTTTGCTCGCGGCTACCTGGCTGGAATATATGACGCGGAAGGAAGCGGACCGTTTAAAGTTAAGCAAGCGACTATTTACAATAACAAAACGGAAATAGTCGAAACGGTATCAAAGTATTTAGAATTGTTAAACATTAAGTTTAAAGTATACAAAGACGCGCGAAGAGGGGGCTATTATAAAAATGACAATTACCATATTAAAATAAATAATGTACCGGAGTTTTTTATCAAATGTCCGCCAATAATTTCCAGAAAAAGAGAAAATCTATTAAAGATGACTCTAAAATCAATTAAGTCACGCCTAAAGATAGAAAAAGTTACTTCATTTTATAAGAAGACAAAGGTTTATAATATTGAAACGGAAACAAATAACTATGTGGCTGATGGATTGTTGGTGCATAACTGCGATCACAGCGACGTGATGTCGGTCCGCGACGCCGGTTGGATTCAATTATTTGCTTCCAATCATCAAGAGGCGGTCCACGCTCATATCCTGGCTTATAAAATAGCCGAAGAATTAAAATTACCGGTCATGGTTAATGTCGATGGTTATATTCTCACTCATTCTTATGAACCGGTGATTATCCCCTCGGCTAAAACTATTAAAAAGTTTCTGCCGGACTATCGGCCACAAGCCGATGAATATTTAAACCCAAAAAAACCAATGACTTTCGGATCATTCTTCGGATCGGCTTATTATTTAGAAGTACGGGCCGCCTTGCATGACGATTTAAGGGGGGCTCTAAAAATAATTAATCAGGAAACAAAGCTGTTGGATACGATTTTAAAAACAGCCGGCATTACTGCCGAACCAGGCGCATTAATTAGCAGCGGTTTAATCGAATATTCCGGACCGAAGAATCCGACCACCATCCTGGTTGCGCTCGGTTCAGTCATCGGCACAATTAAAGAAGTGCTCAAGACTAATAAACAAACAGGAGTTCTAAAAATAAAAGTTTATCGCCCCTTCCCGGGTGAAGAAATAGTTAAAATTATCAGCCGCGCCAAGAACGTTGCGGTAATTGAGAAAGCTATCAGCCTCGGTCAAGCTGGACCTTTATATTCCGATTTGAAGTCGGCCCTCAGTAGCGCCGAGGCCAAAAGTTTAAATATTAGAAATTATATCGTCGGCCTGGGCGGCCGGGATGTGACGGAAAAAATGATTAAAAGCATTATTGCCGACGCTGGACGCAAAAATCCGGAGCCAAAATTTGTCGGTTAAACGATCGACTATCAGCCAAATATGAAAATTAACCAGCGACAAAAAATAAAAAAAATTAATCTTATTTTAGCCAGTTTAATCTTGCTTTTACCGATCTTAGTTATCAAGCCAGTCGCGGGAGCGGAGTGTGAGTGGATTAGAAAAAGTTATACCCAAGAATCCCGAGAAGAAATTGAAAAACTTCAAGCTCTTTGCCAAAAGGTTAGCCCCGACTGTTGTGGCCAAAAACCCTCAGGAATATTTTATCCTAATATCATTATTTGCTGCCCGGTGGCTCTCGAAACTAGATCTCCCAGCGAAAAGACTTATGAGTCTCTGACCTTTACTCCTCAGGTTAAAATTCCCAAGTCAGCTTTTGACAAAGACAAGATAGTCGTCGGAACCTATAATGCAGCGGATAAAAAGGTCTACACCGATTTGTTGGCTAAATACGTTAAAACTATTTATGATTACGGCTTTGGTATCGCCGCCATTCTAGCGGCACTCGTCCTGATGGGGGGCGGGGTTCTCTGGCTAGTTTCCGGTGGTGACTCGACAAAAGTCACTCAGGCTAAAGATTTTATAATCGGCAGCGTGGTTGGTCTTATTATCCTGGCTTGTTCTTGGATAATCCTCAATACTATTAATCCTTCGCTATTAAATTTTAAAGTCCTCGAGACTAATTTAATCAAAAATGTAGGTGATAGCGAGCCGATCTCGGACGCCGGCAATTTGACTAACAGCGATCAGTGTGCAATCTGTGTGGCTATTAGGGATATCCCCTGCAAAGACGGCTGCTTGGCTAATGCGGATTTAGTTGAAAAACTTAATCAAGCGAAAAAAAATTCCGGTGACATCTCTTGGATAATTACCGAAGCCTATCCGCCAACCAGTCTCCATAATAGCAAATGTCATTATAACGGACGTTGTGTCGACGTCGCGATTAGTCCGTCTACCAACCCAGCCGATTGCACCAAAGTAAATCAGTTAATACAAATCTTAAAAGACGCCGGTTTAAACGTTTTAAATGAGTACACTACCTGCAACGGCGCTCAGACGCAATATGCCACTGGCGGCCATCTGCACGTTCAATAAACATACTATGACTAAAAATAACCAAACATCAAAAATAAAACCACCTAAAAAATTCCTTTCCCCGGGTCACAATGCCTGCGCCGGTTGTGGTCAATTATCCGCTGTTCAAGCCGTTATGCGCGGTTTAAACAAAGACGTAATTATCGCTAATGCCACCGGTTGTTTAGAAGTGACAACGACCGCCTATCCGCAAAGCGCTTGGGGTCTGCCCTGGATTCATTCACTATTTGAGAATGCTTCCGCGGTGGCTTCGGGCATCCGGGCGGCGCTAGATCATAAAAAAAATAAACGAACTAAAGTTATCGTTCAGGCCGGCGACGGTGGAACTTATGATATTGGCATCGGACTCATTAGCGGAATGTGGGAAAGAGGTGAAAATATTTTATATATCTGCTACGACACCGAAGCCTATTCTAATACCGGTATCCAGGCTTCCGGTGCTACTCCGTACGGTGCCTCCACGACAACTACTCCGAGCGGAACTGACGCCATTGGTTCGACTTTAAGGAAAAAAGATATGTTGGCCATTGCTTTAGCTCATGGTTTAAACTATGTCGCCCAAAGTACGGCCGGCTTTCCTGATGATATAACTAACAAAATTAAAAAAGCCTTAGCGATTAAAGGCCCGACTTATCTGCAGATTCTCTGCCCCTGCATCCCGGGCTGGAAAATTAATAATGACGAGGCCGTCATGATGGGTAAACTAGCCGTCCAAACCGGACTCTATCCCCTACTGGAATATACCGATGGCTATCTATCATCTTCCAGTATCACCGCCAATTTCAAAGCCCAGCCGGTCGAAGAATATTTAAAGAAACAGGGTCGCTTTCAACATTTGAAAAGCGCCGATCTCTTAATTATCCGGGATCTGGCCGGCGCTAATTTAAAAAAATACAAAATAAATAGTTAAACAGATGAACAAGAGAAAAATAAAAATTATTCTAGCGGTTGCGACCCTGATATTTCCGATGTTAGGCGCCAGCCAGGCATTCGCTGCGGATTGCTATTGGAAAGAAAGAATTACAACTCCATCAGGAGAATATAGCCCGCCGATGGTTACTGGAGGCTGTACCGATGAAGAATATAAAAGCTGCGCCGGACAATGTGCAGAGAATACCCGACCAGCAATTCATGGTACCACTGATTATTTTTGCTGTCCAATTAATGAAGCCGACCTGGCGCCTCTGCCAGCCCCCAAGTTTGTCTTACCAGATCTACAAATTAAAATTCCCGGTCTAGATTTTTCTCCGGCTTCTTGTACCACTGATGACGGCCAGAAATATCAATGTTCAATTCCTTGGATAGCTGAATATGTTAAGGCGATTTATAATTACGGTTTTAGTATTGCCGCTATTTTAGCGGCCTTGGTCTTAATGGCGGGCGGAGTTTTATGGCTAGTGTCTGGCGGTGATGCTTCTAAAGTAACCCAGGCGAGAGAATATATAACCGGCAGCATCGTCGGCCTAATAATCTTGGCGGCTTCTTATATTTTGTTAATCCAAATCAATCCGGAGCTGGTTAAATTCAAACCAATTTCGGTCGGCGCCATCGGTGAACGTGGAGCTAACGCGGCCCTCAAATCAAAAAATTCAAGCCAAGCCGGTACTTATGCCGGCGCCGGCTGTGCGACCGAAGAAGAGTTAACGACCGGAGCCGATTTTTATGCCACTGGTTATTGCAAACCCGTTTGGGCCAATACGGAAAAATTCCGTTGTTTAATCGCGATGAACTGTGAATGCCCTTTGGGCAGTGATCCAACTAAAAATTGTGACGAATATTTTAGTAATAACAAAGATTATCATCCTTGCAATTATTTTGATGAAAATGTTTCTTATTGCGACAAAACTAGAAGTGGACTGCCGCCCAGAGCTAATACAATCGCTGCTCCAGTTACTACCCCTGATAAAACCCGCTGCCCCTATTTAAATTTCAACGATCAAGTTTGTTTTCGGACTTCCAAGGGCGCCACAACTTACACTATTACCGATGTCGGTGGCGCTATCAATGGCAAGCGTATCGACATCTGGGTTGATAAATGTACCGATGCCGGCAAGGTTACTGGTAGCGGAACTTTAACAAAAGGTCCTTGCAACTAATTAACGTCTTCCCTATTCAAAAGACTGTTCCCATCGGAACAGTCTTTTTTTTAATCTACATTTTTGACTCGGTCTAACAAAAAGGGGCTGCCTTAACAGCCCCGATCCATGGCCTCATTAGCCAAGCAGTCTGCTTCTTTATTCCTTTCGCGCGGCACGTGCGTATAAGTAATCCTCTTAAAACTCAGAGATAAGTTATGAATCATTAAAAACAAAGGCGCCAAGTCTTTGTTTTTTACTTTATACTCCCGATTCAATTGCTTCACGACCAGCTCACTATCGAGATAGAAATCCAATTCACTACCGCCGAGTTCGTGAGCTTTTTTCAAAGCGGCAATAACCGCCCGATATTCCGCCTGATTATTAGTGGCCACGCCTAAATACTCA
>Ga0172379_10011471_pt1 | contig 10546 bp, 12 predicted proteins | sample GrowelOW334metaG_FD_119756 | JGI IMG/M metagenome (GOLD analysis project Ga0172379, IMG submission 119756) | Groundwater microbial communities from an aquifer near a municipal landfill in Southern Ontario, Canada - Groundwater well OW334 metaG | ecosystem: Environmental > Aquatic > Deep...
AAACAGTGAGGGCAACCTCGGAATGGCGAATGCGATGTTCGAATTTTTCGCTCGCAAGCTCCCGATATCTAGACTCCAGAGAGATTTCTGATTCAACTGTACAGCGAAACTTCGGCACCGCCTACGCGCACTCGTATATTGCTTATGAATATTTATTGAAAGGTTTAAGTCGAATTAGTGTGAACGACAAGAAAGTGACAGAAGTATTGGAGCACCACGTAGAGGTCATCGCCGAAGCCATCCAAACAATTTTGCGCCGAGAGGGGGAGCCATTCCCTTATGAGAAGTTGAAAGCCCTAACCCGTGGCAAGCACGTCACAGTAGATGACTTCCGTAATTTCATTGCCGAACTCCCAGTCTCAAAAGAAGTGAAGAAAGAATTGAACAGCATCACTGCCAGGAACTACACCGGCCTCGCTTCAAAAATTGCTTTACTTTAAGTGAACTTGCTATAATAGGGTCATGAACTTAAGGAAAATCACGTTTATTCTCTTGTTTTTGTTATGTTTTTTACCCCTCACAAGAATACATGCTGAGACGACGAATGCGGGTTTCGTCCCGTCAAATATCTGGTATTCGCAAGATCCCTTCCAAGAAGGAGATAAAATCAAGATTTATACCCTTATCTTCAACCCCGATAGCCGAGAACTCTCTGGCACGGTCGTTTTTTACGATAATACGACATTACTAGGCAAGAAGAATTTCGTCGTTTTGGGCAAAGAGGTGAAAGATATCTCGATTGATTGGACGGTAAATGTGGGTGACCACAAGATTTATGCCACTATCGAAAATGCAAAATTTTTAATTGGTACTGGTAAGTATGAAGACGTCACGATATTAGAAAATAAAAGTAACGAAAGTTCTCGTACTGTTAATAAAAAAATAGTTCCCAAAGCTACCTCGACCACCAGTGATACTACTGTAGGTCAAATTCAAAATATTCAGAATCTAATAACTGATAACACACCCGACTTCATCGCTAAGCCGATGGTTCTCGGTGCTGAGACTGTTGAAGAGTTCCGCAGTTCGACTGGGGATGCCTCGAAAGCAAAAGCCGTAGACTTAAAAAAGGAAATAAAAGTTTTAAACGAACAGAAGTCCGCTCAGAAAAGCAATGGAAATATGATGATGAAGCCCTGGAAATACGTAGAATATTTCTTTATGACTTTTGTGTCCTTTGTCTTCAATAATAAAATTATTTTCTACCCCCTCCTGGCTATTTTAGTATTCTTGCTTTTGCGCTTTATCTGGCGTAAAATTTTCTAATGCGCATCATTTTCTCTATATTACTTTTATTCTCAATACTTTTTTTGCCTTTCTATATTTCCACAATCTTGGCCTTAGTGGGTATGTTTTACTTTGCTTTCTACCTAGAAGCACCCCTACTTTTCTTCTTGATAGATTTACTATATGGAGTTCCTGAAGTTAGGTTTCATAATAATATTTTCTTATCTTTTTTAATAATGATTATTATTTTTATAGTTATTGAAATGTTGAAAAAGAAGTTGAAATTTTATTCAAAATGATTGTCCGATTTTTTAAAAAACATAAAAAAAGAAGCACCAACACTTTCGTCGAGCCGGACGAGATTTTTCTTGATTCGAAAAATATCCAGAACTTCGACCGGCAACAGTTCGAGGGTCGCATTGAGAAACCGATAACTAAGAAGACTATTATAGTTCTCGGCATGTTCTTCCTTTTGTCCTCAACCGTGTTCGCTGGACGCTTGGTTTATCTACAAATACAAAATGGTGAAGCTTATAAAAAAAGGAGTGAGAACAACACTCTCGAGAAGCAGACCATCTTTGCCGACCGCGGAATTATCTATGATAGAAATAAGAAAGAGCTTGTTTGGAATAAAAAAGTGGAGGATTCCGTGCCCACCAGAGAGTACCTTTCATCCGGATTATCTCATGTATTGGGCTATGTGAGCTATCCGACTCAAGATAAGTCTGGGAACTTCTGGCAGAGTGAATTTATCGGCAAAGACGGCCTGGAGAAGCAGTATAACGACCTATTAAAGGGTGAAAATGGCTCAAAAATGGTTGAAATAGATGCGAAGGGCACTGTTCATTCAGAAAATATGGTCAATATGCCCAAACAAGGTAAGGACCTGGTTACCACAGTAGACGCCCGAATTACGAGTCAGTTATATACTTTGATAAAAAATTTAGCAGAAAGTAATCGTTTTTCTGGGGGGGCTGGAATAATTATGGATGTGACCAATGGAGAAATTCTCGTCTCGACCAGTTATCCTGAATATAACAGCGAGATATTATCAACTGGGAAAGATAAAATAATCATTAACAATTATTTGAATGATAAGAGGAAAGTTTTTATGGATAGGACTATCTCTGGACTCTACACACCAGGCTCTATCATCAAGCCAATTCTGGCCCTCGGTGCTTTGAATGAGAACATCATTGACCCAGCTAAGAAAATATTATCGACGGGCTCAATCTCAATACCCAATCCATATTTCCCAGACCAGAAGACTGTTTTTAAGGACTGGCGAGTGAACGGCTGGACAGATATGGGAGAAGCCATCGCGGTATCTTCTGATATTTATTTTTATACAATCGGTGGGGGATATGGTGGACAAAAAGGTTTGGGAATTTTAAATATCGAAAAGTACGCCAAGCTTTTTGGCATCGGAGAGAAGACGAATGTTGACCTACCCGATGAAAAGTCAGGCAATATCCCAAATCCAGAATGGAAATTAAAGAATTTTAAAGGAGACCCTTGGCGCATCGGTGATACTTATCACACGGCCATCGGTCAGTATGGCTTCCAAGTGACTCCGATGGAGATGGCGAGAGTTGTAGGATCACTAGCCAACCATGGGAAATTAGTCAGCCCGCATTTCATAATGGGTGATACAGAAAAAGAACAGGCTGTAACACTAATTGATATCAAGAAAGAACATTTTGACATAGTGCAGAATGGTATGCGCCAAGCTGTAACCTACGGCACAGCGAAAGCTCTGAATGTTCCTTATGTCGAAGTCGCGGCGAAGACTGGTACCGCTCAGCTCGGTGTCGCCAAGAATAAGGTGAACTCTTGGGTGGTGGGTTTCTTTCCGTATGAAAATCCTAAATACGCTTTCACAATAATGATGGAGGCTGGGCCTTCGACCAATAGCGTCGGAGCCTCATCGATAATGCGAGGTCTCCTCGACTGGATGTCTATCTACACCCCAGAATACTTTAAATAATTTTTATGCTAGAATAAGTTCGCTATGAAAAATGGTAAATATCCTAGTTTAAACCCTTATCCGCTCAAGATTTATGAGATTCCAACCCACCAGAATTATAAAAGCCTGGCTGAAAAAGTTGCCAAATTATTAAAGACTCAACTCTCTCCAATTTTCCAGAAGAATTTTAGTAATGGAGAATTCGTCGTCCATCATACAGAGTCAGTACGCGACCGAGATGTCTACATCATTTCTCAACCCCGTTTCGGCAACAAAGAACAGCTTGCTTGCGACCTCGATGAATGTGAGTCACTCATCCTCGCCCTCAAACAAGGTGAACCATCTCGAGTGACCGTCGTTATGCCGTGCCTACCATATGCGAGACAAGATAAATCTTCGAATCATCGAGAGCCAGTCCTTGCCCAGAAGATTCCAATGCGACTCCAGATGGCTGGAGCTCACAGGGTTGTCGTTCTCAAATTACACAATCCAAGTAGCTACAATGCACATTCGAAAACAATACCAATAGTCGATGTGAATACGGATACACTCTTGCTCAATCATATCCGTGCGAAGAAATTTGATTTAAAGAAATTTAAAATTGTGGCTCCAGACTTGGGCGCTGCACCTTCTTGTAGAAGACTGGCACAACAGCTCGGCATCCCAGGCAACATCGTCATCATCAACAAATTCCGCGACCCAAAGAAAGTAAACCACAACGAAATAATGGAAGTCATCGGTGACCCCAAGGGTTTCAACTTCATTATGCCCGACGATATGGCTGATACTTGTGGCACCGCTGTTAAAGCTCTGAAGACTCTGAAGGACGCTGGCGCGAAAGATGTATACTTCACTGCCACTCACGCGATACTCTCTGGAAATGCTGTCGAGAATCTAAATAGTGCACCCTTCAAGGGTATTTGGTTTACAGATACTTGTCTCCGCAACGAACACTTGAAAAAGATAAAAAACTTAGAGGTCATCGGGACTGCCAAACTGATAGCCCAAATCATCGACAACTTACACAACGGCGCTTCGGTCACTGAACTCTGGCACAATGGGAACTAGTTTGCCTTTTATTTTTTATTTAGTATTATATAAATATGCAACGAAATACAGCCACAAAATTTAACTTTTATTGGAACAACCCTCTTCAAGGGCTGATTTTTGTGCTGTAACACTTCCAATAACTTACAACATAAACACCAGCCCTGGAGGTTGGTGTTTTCCGTTTAACGAAACAATTGTTCTTCACATTCTGCCGGGAGGATGTTTGTACTGTACCTTTTGCGGGGACTGTATCTGCGGTTCCGTTCATTCTTGTAAGGAAAAAGAACGGATTACCGCGCGTGGCTTCGACAAGGGGCCATTCTGTGCGAGCTGCGGTCAAGCATACTCACACACGCACCAGAAGGTAGAGAAGGCACGTGAGGTAAGTGGCGGTTGGGGGTTCACAGGTTAACCGTTCCTTCGGGAACACAACCAAGGAGACTGGCATGCCGCCATACTATTAGGTACATCAACCGGAAGCAAAGTTATCGAGGGGGCGCTACGATATGTGGCGCCCCTTTCTCGTGTGTGATAAAATGCTAAATATGCAAAATAGAATTTATATTAAAGATTTAAAAGACTATATCGGAAAGGAAGTGACCATCGCGGGCTGGGTAGATGTCAGACGCGACCAGGGTAAAATGGTTTTCTTCGATATGCGAGACATGACGAGGATTGTCCAATGTGTGACCCTGCCAGTTCACCCAGAAGCCATAGAGAAGGCCAAGGAAATCCGCCCAGAATGGGTGCTCGCTGTTACTGGACTAGTCAAAGCTCGTAATGATAAGAATGCAGAACAAGGTGGCGGAGTAGAACTCGAAGTTTTGAATATTGAAGTATTGAACAAAGCTGAAACTCCACCGATAGATGTCACGACCGATGGCACCGAAATTGGCGAGGAGCACAGACTTAAATATCGATATATAGATTTGCGTCGAGGACGAATGCAGACAAACATTCGTAATCGTCATAAAATTATCAAACATATTCGTGATTTTTTAGACAAAGAAAACTTCACCGAAGTTGAAACTCCGATTTTAACCAAGTCGACCCCAGAAGGGGCTCGCGACTACATCGTGCCCTCTCGACTCTGGCAAGGTAAGTTCTACGCACTGCCTCAGTCTCCGCAACAATACAAGCAACGTCTAATGGCTGGCGGAATTGAGCGATATTTCCAGATAGCGAAGTGTATGCGCGACGAAGACACTCGTGGCGACAGACAACCCGAGTTCACTCAGCTCGACCTCGAAATGTCTTTCGTGAAGAGGGAAGACGTGATGGATTTGAATGAGAGATTGCTCATCGATATCGTGAAGACTCTCTATCCTGAAAAAGAAATCCAAGAAATACCATTCCCAAGAATGTCTTATAAAGAAGCGATGGATAAATATGGCAATGATCGCCCAGATTTAAGAAAAGATAAAAACAATCCGAACTTGCTCGCTTTCGCTTGGATTATTGATTTCCCGTTTTTCGAAAGTACAGCCAAGTCCGACAATCCGCAAGCCCAAGGCGAATGGACATTTACCCACAACCCCTTCTCTCGTCCACAAGACAAGGATATGGAGAACTTGATGAATAAGACGAATATCGGAGAAATTTTAACCTCACAATACGATGTCATCCTAAACGGCTACGAGATAGGTGGTGGAAGTATTAGAAATCACCAATACGAAGCTCTGCAGAAAGTCTTCGAAGTGCTCGGTTATAACAAAGATGAGATAGAGAAGAACTTCGAGCATATGCTCCACGCTTTCAAGACCGGCACACCACCACACGGAGGTATCGCTTGGGGCCTAGACCGCTTCGTGATGCTACTCCAGAACGAACCGAACATTCGTGAAGTTATGGCTTTCCCTAAGACTGGCGAGGGTAAGGATTTGATGATGAACAGTCCTTCTGAAGTCGCAGATAAACAGCTGAAAGAACTAGGTATTAAATTAACTAAATAATATGGAATTAAAAAATAAATCTGTTGTAATAACTGGTGGCAGTAAGGGTTTCGGTAAAGCCTTGGCTGAAGCATTCTTGAAAGAAGGCGCAAGGGTAATGATTTGCAGTGTTGAGGAAAATACGCTAGAAGCAACGGCAAAAGAAATAGGAGCTAGTTTTTTTGTCGCGGACGTCACCAAAGAAGAAGATATGAATAATCTTCTACAAGAGACGCTGAAACAATTTGGTTCTATGGATATCTGGATAAATAACGCCGGCCTCTGGATGGCAGAAGCTAATGCGGACAGTTCATATATGGACAAGGTTAGAAAAATGTTCGAGGTAAATGTTTTTGGGTTAATGAATGGTTCACGAACTGCACTACAGTATATGGAGGAAAAGAATGCTGGAACAATAATAAATATTTTATCCGTGGCTGGAGTGACAATTCGTCCAGAAATTACAGCCTATTCAGCAAGTAAGTGGGCTGGAACTGGCTTCACTAGAGCTATACGTGAAAAAGTGAAAGAAAAAAATATTTTAATTCTGGCTGTCTTTCCTGGGGGGATGAAAACAACACTGTTTGGTGATTACAAATATGCCAATTTTGAAAATTTTATGGATCCTAAGAATGTTGCGCAAAAAGTTATCGACAATTTGAAACTTGAAAAACCAGAGGAAGAAATAATCATTAAGCGGGAAGAAATTTAATGCATAAATTCTCTGGCAAAATAATAAAAGGTGACGGCTACGGCAGAAAGCTCGGCTTCCCGACGCTAAACCTAGATACGAGGAATGATATAGGAGCACCTTCTGGGGTGTATGCTGGTTCAGTCTCACTAGACGGGAAGGAATACCAAGCCGCAATCGTCGTGAATCCCACCGGTAAGGTAGAAGCACATATCTTGAATTATAATGCCGATATTTATGGAAAAGATGTGATATTGGAGACAAAAAAGTTCATCAGGAAATACAGAGACTTTAATAATGAAAGAGAATTAATTAATCAGATAAGCGCAGACATCAAATTATGTTAAAAGTTTCTGGACCCATACTCATCATCGTCGCTGCTCTCCTCTGGGCTTTCGATGGACTCATCCGTCAGCATTTATATTCTCTACCACCCATCACCATCATCTTTTTCGAGCATTTAATAGGTTTAATAATTCTGACTCCATTCATATTGGGTGATGTCTTGAAGGCGAGATTGGCGAAGCGTGACTGGTGGCTCGTCATCCTCGTCGCTGTGCTCTCAGGACTGCTCGGCACACTCTGGTTCACTACGGCGCTCGGCAAGGTCCATTTCATTACTATCTCTGTCGTCTTTTTATTACAAAAGTTGCAACCCATATTTGCCATCACTACGGCTAGAATTTTCTTGAAAGAAAAGTTAGATGCTAGGTATATTAAGTGGGCCCTGCTCGCCATCATCTCTGCCTACTTTGTCACCTTTAAGAACGGTATCGTAAATCTCGAAACTGGAGAGGGGACCATCATCGCTGCACTCTATGCCCTCGGAGCCGCTTTCGCCTGGGGCTCATCCACTACCTTTTCGAAAATGCTTTTAGGGAGAGTGGAAGCGAAGGTCAGCACATTTTATAGATTTCTTTTTACTATTATCATTGCTCTGCCGTTCGTATTCTTATACGGTAAGGCTGGAGCATCTTTCGCTATGCCGACATTTACCCAATTCTCATGGCTCGCCCTCATCGCTGTCTCGACTGGTATGGTGGCGCTCCTTATCTACTACAAAGGTCTCTCGAAGACTCCTGTCCACATCTCGACCATCCTCGAACTTACATTCCCATTCATCGCCATCATCCTCGATATGGTCGTGAACAATACCGTCCTCTCCGCGACCCAATGGCTCGCGTCCTTCATACTCGTCTTCGCTATTTATAAAATCTCCAAATTACGAGAAGCGACAGCTTTACTTTAATAAAATAAATGGTATGGTTATTCTAGTTTAGGATGCCTTCCTGGCACATTGGCCAGATTGGTGTCGTTCCTTCTTTGTGGAGCAAGTCTATGCCACAGAATTACGACGGTGTTACCACGACTCGCAGCCCGTTCAATGCATTCCACCCTAAACGGGCCAAGCCGGTGTGCGGAACGACGCGTTCTGTCGAGTCGAACTTCATCGGGACAGCAACGGAGCACCAGGGTGCGACCGTGTTTCGCTTCAAGCTCATCCGCGTGCGGGCACCCAAGCTCCGCCGGCCGATCAAGTAGGCCGCACAACGGCGGCGACAAGCAACATCGAGGGCGACGGTAAACATTCCGCCGCCCTCGCTTCCGTTTCAAATCGAAAATAGTATAATAAACAAATGTCTAACGATTTACTTAAAAAGAAATGTGTACCGTGTGAGGCGGGTGGAGTACCACTTACTCGAGAAGAGGCGGAGAAATATCTGGCGGAGCTCGCGGGCTGGAATGTTGATGAGGATTTCAAAATTATTTTTAAAGAATATAAGTTTAAAGACTTTATCGGTGCAACAAATTTTGTAAACAAAGTAGCGGAAATGGCTGAAGAAGAGGGTCATCATCCCGATATTCATATTTTCTATAACAAAGTTGTCCTCGAGTTAACCACTCACGCGATCGGTGGCCTCTCCGAGAACGACTTCATCCTCGCTACTAAAATCGACGCTAGCCACATTTAAAATTTTGTAACAAATCCTTGCGTGGGTGGGCTTTAATTCATATAATGTAAACAAAGCGAAAAATATTTATGCAAACGGCACCCATACCACCAAACGAAGAAGAAAGACTGAAATCTCTCCGAGGTTTAAAAATACTAGACACTCTCTCTGAAGAGAGATTTGACGTTATCACTAGACTGGCGGTTAAGATTTTTAACGTTCCGATATCGACCATTACACTAGTTGACGCAAATCGCGAATGGTATAAATCCGTTTGCGGGCTGGGCCAAAAAGAAGGAGAAAGGGCTATCTCTTTTTGCGGGCACGCTTTGCTTGCTGATGAAATTTTAGTTATACCGGATGCCAAAAAAGACCCCCGTTTTGCAGATAATCCAATGGTAATTGGCGAACCCTTTATTCGTTTTTATGCCGGAGTACCCATTATTTCCGTTGATGGTTTTCGAATTGGAACTTTCTGCATCAAAGGACGCGAGCCGCGCGAATTTTCACTCGAAGACGAGACGAACTTGAAAGCTTTAGCCAAATGGGCCGAGCGAGAAGTTAATTATCATGACCTGTCCCTTGCCTTGGAAAAAATAAAAGAAACAGAAAAGCAGTTGAAATTTATGAACGACAAAATGGTTGATCGAGAATTGAAAATGATTGAATTAAAAGCTCACATCAAAGAACTCGAAGCAAAGCTGGCTACGCCGTAATTTAACGCTACGCACAATGGAAGAACACCACAAAGAATTTCGATTAGTTTTCTGGACTCATTTATTCCTTATTATATTTTCTTATCTATCTTTTTTATATGTTGACTGGAAATTAATTTTTCTAGGGGTTGTGTTTTTACAAATTTATTACTTATTACGGGGTGGATGTGACTTAACATTCGCTGAATTTGGGAACGATAGAGATGTCACCTTCGTCTGGTTCTATCTTCACAAGGTATTCCCGAACTTAAATCAAAAAACAACCAAGATATTCGTGCGTTTTATCTTCCCAATTTTTCTTATTTTAATATCTTTCTACCTGCAAGAAATTATGAGCTATGCTCCATTAATTAGTATTCAAAAATCCCAGCTATTGTTTCTGCATTAAGGTTATATAATACTTTTACAAGACCTTTTTATCAAGAGGTTAATCGATCAAATAATTCACTCACGTTTTTTGCTCGTTCAACTTGTGGCAAGGTAACTATTTTTTTCGCAAGTTCTGGGTCTAAGAGAGTTATTATTCGTACAGCGTTATCTGTGCCGCCATATCTAAAACTACTAATAATAAATCCCTCTAATTCTTGTCTCACATCCTTGGTTTTTATTATTTGTTTAATATCATTGTGCCCCATAGCTTTTATAATTTTCAAAACTTTATCCAAGCCATTATATTTTAATCCACTAATAATGGTAGTTTCCAAACTTCTTCTAACGCCAGGTAGCTGCAAAATTTCCTCCAGTTTTTCCGTATTTAGGGAACCAAGAATTTCCACAACTTTATCTAGACCGCCGTACTTTAAACCATCAACAATACTCACAGCGAGTTGTTCTGTTGTTGAAGTATCTTGTTTTCTTGCACCCTGAGGTGGTTGTTCAATATTAAATTTCATAAACTTTCTATATTATACTAAATGTTTGAATTATAACAATAACAGTCAAATCAATACTGTAAACTCTAATTCTTCAAAAACCTCTCAATAATCTTCCCATCGCGTTTGAGCCAGGCGACA
>Ga0172379_10011472_pt1 | contig 10545 bp, 4 predicted proteins | sample GrowelOW334metaG_FD_119756 | JGI IMG/M metagenome (GOLD analysis project Ga0172379, IMG submission 119756) | Groundwater microbial communities from an aquifer near a municipal landfill in Southern Ontario, Canada - Groundwater well OW334 metaG | ecosystem: Environmental > Aquatic > Deep...
CGACGGATGGGTGGCGGTTTCGAATACCGAGAAGGGTTTTCTGATCAGCGCTGACGCGCGGGTCAACACGACGCCAGCATACTGCCCGATGCGGCTCCGCGAACGCGAAAAGATCCAGTCTGTGACGATGAATCCGTTCGGGACATATTTCGGCAAGCAGTTCTCGCAGTTGAGCGAGGGGCAGGGCTTCGCAGGCGAGTTCGTTCGGATTGTCGGAACGCAATTCAGACCGACGGCGCCCTCGTTCAACGGCAGGCGCGTTCAGTTCAGGATGATGCTCGCGCCTTACGCCGGTGACGGGCCGGCGGAAACGCTTCGCGGAGAGGCCGATCTTTTCAGTCTGCCGCCGACTGTCGTTATACCGTCTGAAGGTTCGTTCTCAGTCATCAATGATTTCCCATACGATGAAGACTTCGCGGCTTCCGCGAAAGAGAACAATCTCGACGCCTGCGTCGGCTGGAATTATGACGATTTTCTCACCGACCGGAATAAAGACATAAAACCGGGAGTTCCCGAAGACGAACAGGGCACGCCAATAACGGCATTTATCAAGATCATCATTGACGGAATAAAAATGAGGCCTTGAACATTAATTATTTGATATCTTAATTAGGGCGTAGCGCGCTGCGTCCGATATTCTTGTTAAATAAAAAGATTAAAGGAGCGGCTATCGTGAAAAAAAGAATTCTTTTTGGACTGTTTGCGGCGCTTGTTATTCTCTCGTTTGCGGTTTCCGGCAAGGCGGTTGCTGCGAATAATGATTCCGCACAAATCATAGCGGCGGCCAGGAATCTGCTTCAGCGGGTCGTCCCGGCTCAGGCCGCGAATTTCGAGTTTCGCGTTATGCCTGCCGATAACGGCCTCGATGTTTTTGAGATCGATAACGGAACGAATGGCCCGGTTATTAGCGGAAACAGCGTATCTGCGCTGACAACCGGCATTAACTGGTATCTGAAATATTCGGCAAACGCCAGTGTGTCATGGACCGGTGACCAACTCAACCTGCCAACCCCGCTCCCTAAAGTGAAAGAGAAAATTCACATTTCATCGCCTTATAAATACCGATACATTTACAACTACTGCACGTTTAATTACACGATGTCGTTCTGGGACTGGAAGCAATGGGAACGTGAGTTGGACTTCCTCGCGCTGAATGGCGTGAATCTCGCGCTGTCCATAGTGGGACAGGAAGCCGTGTGGCAGAATTTCATGCGCCGAATGGGGTTCAGCGAAGAGGAAATCTTTGCGTTTATTCCCGGCCCAGCATATCAGGCGTGGTGGTTGATGGGCAACCTTGAAGGCTGGGGCGGTCCCGTCTCGCAGCAGTGGATAGACAACCGCAGGGATCTTCAAAGGAAGATACTTGCGCGAATGAACGAACTCGGCATGGAGCCCGTCCTTCAGGGCTTCTACGGAATGTTTCCCCTCGCCGGTATCAAACGATTCCAGGAAGGCAAGATTTATGAAACCGGAATCTGGGGCGGTTTCGAACGCCCGGCGATGGTCGATCCGCTCGATCCGTTTTTCGACAAAGCGGCGGCCGCGTGGTATGAGGAACAGGCGAAGCTTTACGGAAACGCAAAATTCTTCGGCGGCGACCCATTTCATGAGGGAGGGAAAGCCGACATCGACCTGACAAAAGCCGGCGCGAGAATTCAGGCGGCGATGCTGAAAAGCCAGCCCGGATCGTCATGGGTTCTTCAGGGTTGGCAGAGCAATCCGAGAAAAGAACTGCTCGACGGAACTATCAAGGAGAACACGCTCATAGTTGACCTGTTCGACGAGAACTCGCCGCAGTGGAACTGGCGCGAAGGTTTTTACGGGCATCCGTGGGTGTGGAACATCATATCAAACTTCGGAGGCAATACCGGCCTGCACGGCGCGATGAAAGTCGTCGCCAAAGACCCGGTGGAAGCTCTTAAATCCCCAATCAAAGGCAATCTTGTCGGAATCGGCGCGATGATGGAGGGAAGCATGCAGGACGCGCCTCTCTGGGACCTGCTTTACGAAATGGGATGGCGCACTGAGCCTGTCGACCTTGACCAATGGATTCCCCAGTTCGTTACGCGCCGGTACGGCAAGACAACACCGAATATTCTCGAAGCGTGGAAAATCATGCAGCAAACGGTTTACGCTGTAAGCGGCAAACACTTCGAGGCGGAATCGCCTATGTGCATGCGCCCGTCGATCAATCCGGAAAAGGCTTACGGAGAAATGACGCGAGAGTACAACTGGTGCGCGCTTTCCAAAGCGTGGGAGCTTTTCATGGCGGACGCCGATCAATACCGGGGCATTCCGACTTTCGAACACGACCTCGTGAATCTGGCGCGTCAGAACCTCTCGAATCTCGGACTTTCATATGGGCAGAGCTTTTTCAAAGTATTAAAGCCGGGCAAGAAGGATCAATATATAGCGGCAACGAATGCCTACCTCCAGCTCATATTGGATCAGGATAAAATGCTGCAAACCGAACAGGATTACATGCTCGGCAAATGGATTGCCGATGCGCGGTCGATTGGAACAACCGAGGCAGAAAAAGACCTCTTTGAATGGAACGCGCGGACACAGCTCACAGTATGGGGCACCGAGAGATCCGCTGCCGGCCTGCACGAATACGCGCAAAAGGAATGGTCAGGAAGCCTCGGCTCGTTGTACTATCAGCGCTGGAAAATGTTCTTCGATAAGATTCTCGAAAACTTCGATGTAAACGCGAAGAAGATCAGAGCCCAGAATCAGGCGGTCGCCGATCTGAGGCACGAACTCGGAAGCGGAGCAGACAGGTTGCTTGGAGTCGACCCGACCGGCATCAACTGGTATAAGGTAGAGAACGAATGGACCCGGTCGAAGGATAGCTTCCCGTCCACGCCGCAGGGGAATCCGATCGATGCGGCGCGCGCCAATTACGATAAGTATTACCCTGATATCAAAGGAAGATGTGGGATGTAGCGTTTCCGGCAGCGCAATTATAAATCAATAAAAACAGACAAATTGTGCGCTAATGCGTCTGCTGATGTTCGCGTGATGTCAGACATAGACGGTCAGGCAAACAGGGCGAATTTATTTTGTTTTATAAAATTGTAAAGATATACTGAAATATTCCGATAAAGATAATGCATGAATGCAGCTTTGCGCCGTTTATGGGTTTGCCATAATGTTTGCGTTATGTTACGGCTGCATTTTTGAGGGCCGATTGAGTTGTTCGGCTCAAATAACTGAATAGCATACTGCGCGTGTCAGGCTGCGGCATGTGGAAAACAGGAAAAAGGCTTTTATTTTCTTGTATTTTACACATGGCCGGCGGAGCGTGGCAGGTTTGTTTATATACATATTGAAAGGGAGGTGATATAGGGCTTAGCCACTACAATTTCATTACTACTACTAAAAATAATTAGCCGATTGCAAAGCGAGTGATTTTCGGCTTGGCATACCAGCCGTGTTTCCTATGATTAGCGTCATGCGTTTGAATGGCGCCGGTTATGCTTTTGCTTATTTGCATGAGAAACGATTCGCTTTAATGCGGCGCTTATATTTGAATCCGTTCCGCGATATAAAAGCGGTTTAGGTTTAGATATTTGTATTAAAAATTTGAAAGGAGACGTGGGTGTTTCTTGGCGACTTCAGAGTTCTTAACATCCACAAAAACCATGGATTATAATAGCTTGTCAGTAGATTTATTCAACAACTACCGGCGTGTGAATAATACGCAGGAGAAGTTAACGAGTCAGATTTCGACAGGGAGGCGAATTGTAAGGAGTTTCATCGATCCTTCCGGGCTTGCCATCTCCGTCGGAATGAAAGGTCAGATACGAGGAATTCAAACCGCAACGCAAAACTGCGAAGACACTCTGAACCTTATCGATCTGGCAGACAGCGCTCTTGATGGCGTATCAAGCATGATAATGAGGATACGCGATCTGGCCGTTAGAATGGCGAATGAAGCGACGTCGAGCACAGTCAGCAGCGGCAATCCAGCCGTCATCATTGATTCAGACCAGCGTCAAATGTTCAAGGAAATGGGCTCGCTCGCCGAAGAGATTAAAAGACAGGTGGGGGGGCTTATGCTGCCAACTCCGCCGTTTATAATCATTGAAAGCGCTGTCAAATATAATGGAAAAGACCTCTTTTTTGCGGCATTTGACCCAGGTCAGGCGGCGCAAGTTGGCGCTAATGCCGACCCTTCAAATTCAATTTCTGTTGTCATACCATCCTTGGCGGGCATAGCCGACAGTATACCGACACCGGCGATTCCATTCCCCGGCACTTTCACCGCCTCCGATTTCAAAGACTTTGCGCTCATTCAAATCGACGAAATGGACCAGGATCTCGCTACTGTCAACGATGTCAGGGCAACTCTGGGGTCGCAGGCGAAAGTCATTCAGAACGTTATTTCCGATCTGAATCTTCAGAATATCTCCCTTTCGGATTCGGAATCTTCAATTAGCGATACGAATATGGAAGACGCCGTATCAGCTCTGAAGCAGAATATAATCACAAAATCAACGGCTGAATCCGCACTTCTTTATCTGAACGAAATGAGAAAATCAAATCTGGAATATTTCAGCATTTTAACAGTGAATCAGGAGAAATAAATGCGCTAAAGCACAATGGATATTATAATGCCATTCTAAGGATGGTTTTTTGTGACTGATAAAGCGCGAATGACGCAAATATATTGTTTTGCTTAATCCCATTATGGATTAAGCAATGTTACTTAGTATTATTGAGTTATTTTTCTAATATAGACAATATCCCTCATTGACTTTCGCTGAAAAAACATCATATAATCCTAAAGTCGTTCACAAATTAATATTGGTGATAAAAAAATGGCCAGAAAAAAGGTGTTAAAGGGCGTCATTTTAGCATGTATTGGCGTTGTCGCGATTTTAGCCGTAATAACGGCGGCTGATTACTTCAGAGGCAAACCGGCGGCGCCCGATTCTCTGATCGAGTGCAATCCGGCGCTCTATGTAAGCGTCTCTCAAATTAAGCGCAATAAGCTGACAATGGCGCTGCATGAGCCATACAGGAAGATCCTGAAAGGTAAAGCTGCGCGGGAAACCGGTTTGTATTTTTTTCAGGCGATGGGTGTTTCCGAGCCTGAAAAGATGTCGGGCTGCAAAAGGCGGTTTCTCTCAAAAATGGTCCTCGGGGACGGATTTTCCGCGGCGATATTCACGGATAACCAAGAATTTCAGGATTTCGTAATCGTGTCGCCCGCGAGCCTGACTCGGAGGGCTGCATTCAAAATAACGACGTTTTTGCCGCCCGTAGGCAGACACATCGCAACGCTTGAGGAAGGCGGGCGGAAGTACAGATATTTTCGCGCTGGCGGCGCGCGCAAAGTATATTTTGCGGTTAAAAAGAAATGCTTCATCGCATCGAGCAATATTGACCATTTCAAGGCGACATTGTCTTTTGCGGACGGTGAAAGCATAGGAACAGAATCTCTTTCCGAATTGAAATTCTACAAGAAAATCAAAAACGCTTCGAAAGGGAACGGCGCTCTGTTTTTTGCGTATGTATCGGACAAGGAAAACTTCGCGCTTGGCAAAAGCGTCAATGCTTATGGTTTATCTTTGAGGATTAAAAAGAAAACAGTTGAAGTGGCGATGGCCGGCAATAAGATTCATGATGCGGTGGAGAAATCGAGGGCTCCGTTCAGCGCTGCTCATTTCTTTCCGGCAGACGCTGATTTGGTCTGGGAAACAGGAAATTTCGGCGAAGCGTGGAACAACCTATTTCTCGAAGCTCAAACTACAGAGGACAGGCTCACAACGTTTTTCAAAAATAACTTTGGAATAGACTATTCAAAAGATTTCTCAAAATATTTTCGCGGCGACATTTCGGCATTCGTTAAAAATGTTTCAATAGTCACCGATGGAACGCCTGTTCCAAACACAACCATCGCGATAGGCGCCACAGATGGCGCAAAGGCTTTAGCGGCGTTCGACTCGATGATCACGGGAAGCATAAGCGGCCAATTCGAGAAGCAGACCTCTGACATATACGGAACGAAAGTGATCTGGTTCAAAAACAAAAATGAGAAGGCGGCGCTTTCTCCGGCATACACAATGTTTGACGATGTGATTTATTTTTCATTGCGAAGAGAAGACATAAAGAAAATACTCAATGTGAAAAACGGGTTCGTGGCATCCCTGTTTGATGTCGCTGAATTCAAACGATATGTCGGGACAGTCCCGAAAAACACGCTGTTGAACATATATGCTCCGGGGGTAAAGCTGTCGCCGTTGGCGCGTGATTATCTCGTAGGAGTCGTTAAAGTGTCTCAAGGGTTCTTTACTGAGGAAATTCAGAAAGTCTTTCTGCCTGGCGCTGAGAACCTTGCATCCGCTGAGGAATTTACAGGAGCCACAAGAATCGACGGCGAATTTGTAATCACGGAAATGAAGATAAAATGGAAAAAGCATTTTTTAAAATAATGACTGTTGCCGCAGCCGTGTTATTGGCAATCTCCTGCGCGTCCTGCGCCAAAAGATGCGAGGTCAGGATCGGAACGCAATCCTTGAAGGCCGACGGCGCCGACGCTCAAACTGTGTATGTTGCGGGAGGGGTTAGAGACTTCGGCCGCGCTGAACTCAAATTGGAGAAAGGCGTCGGGCTTGTAGACATTGTCAGAACCGGCAGGCGCGGGTTCATTATTCAGAGCAGGTTGAAAACCGGCAAAGCGCTTCTCGCGGCAAAACTTGGAAGCGCGCGGTGTTCGTGCGGCATTACAATTGAACCGGACTATACGGATGCCGATTCCGATGGATTTCCGGATGTCGCAGAATTAAATACAGAGGAAGACAGGCACAGCTTTAGAGAATGGTTCGAGGCGATCGCTGATTCGCAATACGAGAAGCCTTCAACGGCATGGCTCGATGAGCAAAGAGATTGCGCGGGACTTGTCAGATTTGCATACCGGGAGGCGCTTAAGGCGCATACAACGCGAAATCTGAGGAAGTTCGGCGCTTCAGGGGAGATGGCTGGCGGCGACGTGAGGAAGTTCAACTATCCCGGCGTGCCGATTCTCGGGGAATCAATATTCCGTATTAAAGCGGGGCCGTTCGAGCGCGGCGACGAGAAGAAAAGTTTTTCCGCGTTTGCCGACGCAAAAGCGCTGCGCGAGTTCAATACGGCGCGTGTGAGCAAGGACATAAACGACGCGCTTCCGGGCGATCTGTTGTTTTTTCTGCAGTTCGGGAGTTCTCCGATGCCGGACCATACGATGATCGTTATGCGCGGCGAGAAGGGCGGCCCTTTTTTGCTTTTGTACCACACCGGCCCGACGCATGGAACGCGCGGAAGGATAAAGAGGATTTCCGTGAATGACCTGATTGAATGGCAGGACGAGAGGTGGCATCCGGTCGAATCTAACCCGTATTTTATGGGCGTGTACCGTTTCAAGATCATAAATTGAAAGGTTTTACATAATTGCCATGCCGTCATTTTGCGTATTACAAACGCCGATACAAGTTGAGAGGTGAATGAAGGTGCCGAAAAAACTTTTTTTATTGTTGTGCGCCGCCTTTCTCGCGGTTTCATTCCACGCGCGGCCGGTTAAGGCTCAAGAAGCGTATTTCCATCTCGAAAGCGGCCAGATATTCGCGCCCGGTGATAAAGAGGCGAGTTTCGATTTATATTCGAAGCTCGACGGCGCTGTCGATATCAGGGTATATAAAATCGGAAACCCGGCCGCTTTTTTTATCGCGCAGAAAGACTGGCACAGTCCTCAATCGCCTAATAGTCCATCGCTGAAAAACAGGAAAGGGATGTCCATATTCGATCGTTTTGCGGAACTCGTTAGGCTGATGAGTTCGAAATACCGCATTCTATTCCGCCAGCTTACAAATTCAGAGACAAGAAGAAACATGGTGGATAACCTCGGCTTTAAGGGGTACAAAAAACAAGCATGGAAGAGCGCCGAATTCCCGACTCTGAAGGGGTACAAGCTCGTAAAGAGATGGAAGCATAATGTGAAGCCAAACCCCGACCACAATGGCTGGTACACAAACGAAAGAATATATATGCCTGTTTACAAAACAGGCGCGTATCTTATTGAAGTGGCGTATAGGGATTCCGTCGCATACACCGTCGTATTGATAACCAACCTTCGGTTCATAGACAAATCGATCGGTTCCAAGAAGGTTATATTCGTATGCGACGGGAAAACCGGCAAACCCATAAAAGGCGCCAAGACGCTTCTGATTGAAAACTCGTCGCGGAAAAAGGAATTATCGCGACGTACGGACAAGCGTGGAATCGCCTCTTTCAAGATACAAAAAGATTCCAGTTACAGAATGATGATCACGAGAGGGGCCGATTTTATTCTCGGCGAGCAGTACGGCGGATATTGGGAAGGCGAAAACACCAAGGTATATATGTATACGGACCGACCGATATACAGGCCGGGGCATACAGTCCATTTCAAGGGAATAGCGCGCGCCATGGCCGGAAGTAAATATATCTTCAAATCCGGAGAAGATATAACGCTAACCATTCACGACCCGGATTGGAACAAAGTAACTGAAATAACATCGAAAACGAATGAAAACGGAACGATCAATGGTTCCTTCACGCTCGGCGAGGAACCTCCACTCGGTGAATACAACATCGAAGCCTCATACAACGGCAACGAGTATTACGGCAGTTTCAGGGTGGAGGAATATAAGAAACCAGAATACAAGGTCACAGTGACAACGGATAAGGCGTCTTACGTGGCCGGCGACGAAATTGTTGCAACATTCGCGGCGGATTACTATTTCGGCGAACCGGTCGCAAACGCGAATCTGAAATATAAGGTGTACAAAGCAAGGTACTACGAGCCGTGGTGGGACGACTACGATTACGGATGGTACATCGCCGCTGAAGAAGGCGTTTATACATACGACTACGAACAAATTGAAGATGGAGAACTGACTCTCGACGCAAAGGGGAGAGGCGAGCTTAAGATAAGCGCAACGGGAGAACTTTCCGATAACAGCATATTCAAAATCGTGGGAGAAGTGGAGGACGAATCGCATCATGCTGTAGGGGGCTATGCGACGGTTAAAGTTGCGCGCGCGCTCTTCGACGTTTCAATTGAGACTTCGAGCTATGTTTACGAAATAGGCGATAACGCCAATATAAAAATCCGAACGGAAAGTATCATCAAGAAACCGGTTAACGCGAAGTTGGATATTAAGGTGACGAACCATATATGTTCGCCCACTTATAGCGGAAATAGCGCTTTCGGCAGACAAGGTAATGCATGCATGGATGTAAATGTCTACAACAGAATTGTGAATACCGGGAAGAAAGGCCGATTTGATTTCAATCTGAAATTGAAAAACACCGGTTATTATTATGTGACAGTAAGCTCGAAAGACAGCAAGGGCAACTCCATTACTGAGAAAAGAGTATTTTATATTTACGACGAAAAGCCCTATTGGTGGTATGGAGGCGGCGGATCGGACGATATCGAAATAACTCTGGACAAGAAAGTATATATGCAGGGAGACAAAGCGAAACTGGTGATCTCTTTGCCGGTTCCCGATGCGACTCTTCTTTTCTCAGTCGAGGGAGCCGATCTGTTCAAGTATGAGATCAGGCATATCAAGGGAAAAATTGCGGTCATTGAGCTCCCTATTGAAAACAAATATGCGCCGAACATATTTTTGGAGGCGAACGCCGTTTTCAACGGCAAGTTTTACAAAGGCGAATCAGAAATCGTGATCCCGCCTGTGGACAAATTCCTCAAAGTCAGCGTCGATGCCGAAAAGAAAAAATACCATCCCGGAGATATGGCAAAGCTCAATATCACGCTCCGCGATTCGAAGGGCAAGCCGGTTCAGGGCGAAGTGTCTGTCGGCATAGTGGACGAGGCGATATATGCGCTCGCGTCCGAAACCACTCCGGGTATCGAACGCTTTTTCTACGGCAAACGCTACAATCGCGTCGAAACGATTTACTCGTACGAATTTTATTTCTACGGATATTCACAGATGAAACCGCTCACGCTGGCGCGCAAACATCGCGATACGCTGACGCGAGCCGCTCTAAAAACAAAAGAAGATGTGCGTGTGCGCAGGAAGTTTAAGGATACGATGCAATGGACAGCCGTTGTAAATACAGACGCTGAAGGCCATGCTTCCATCGAAGCGGAATGTCCTGATAATCTCACGACGTGGCGCGTAACCGCGCGTGCGGTGGACGCCGAAACGCGGGTCGGGCAGTCCGTATCCCGTTTTCTTGTAAGGAAGGACTTGATTCTTCGTCTCGTGACCCCGCGTTTCTTTAGGGGAAGGGACCGAATAAATCTCACATCTATCATACATAATTATCTGGATAAAGACGCCGATGTGAAAGTGTCGCTTGAAGCGTACGGTCTCAAGATAGAGAATCCTGGCGAAAAGTCTATACGGGTGCCCATGAAGCAGGATAAGGCCGTTACGTGGAGCGCGAAAGTGATTTCCGACGGAAACGTGAGGTTGAAAGGCGTAGCGTTGTCCGAACAGGAATCAGATGCGGTCGAACTGAACATTCCAGCGCTTCCTCACGGCGCAG
>Ga0172379_10011473_pt1 | contig 10544 bp, 6 predicted proteins | sample GrowelOW334metaG_FD_119756 | JGI IMG/M metagenome (GOLD analysis project Ga0172379, IMG submission 119756) | Groundwater microbial communities from an aquifer near a municipal landfill in Southern Ontario, Canada - Groundwater well OW334 metaG | ecosystem: Environmental > Aquatic > Deep...
GGGCACATGGTTTTTAATAATGTGGTCACTTGGTAAAATGGCCTGCTGGATGCGTTTGGCATAGGTAATGCTATCCATAATGTCTTTGTTCTTCTTTGCCAGTTCCTCGTTTTTTCTTACCACTTCCGCGGTACGTTGTTTTACCTTCTTCTCCAGAATAATTTTCTCAAGTTTTAAGTTTTTTTCCCGGATGTTGATGTAAGTGATGATGGCTGCAATTATTAAGACGATAACAATGAGGGTGAACCACCAGGTAGCATAAAACGGGGGTTTAATGGTAAATGGAAAGGTAATGGGGTCCTGGTTCCAGATGCCTGTATTGTTGCAGGCAATAAGTTTAAAAGTATATTTACCGGGTGGGAGCGGGGAGTAAGTTTTATTGGTCAGCATGTTGGCCGGCAACCAATCTTCATCGGCCCCTTCGAGCATTACTTTGTATTTTACTTTCTCAGCATCGGTTAAACAGATGCTATGGTATTCAAAATAGATACTCTTCTCATTGTATTTCAGTTTCATCCCTGGTTCCATCGGGCGGTCTTTCAAATTCACCTTTATGTTGGTAATGTGCGTTAAAGGCTCCAGCAAGTTGATCCGTTCTTTGCTGGGTGTGAACTTGAAAAGTCCATTCACAGTGCCACACCAAAGGTTGCCATTGCGGTCAATAAAAAAAGCATTGTTCTTGACTTCAATCCCGGTAAAACCGCTCCGTTGAGTATATGAATAAAAGGTTTGGGTCTTTGCCTCAAATTTATTCAATCCTTTGTTGGTTCCAATCCAGATATTCCCTGAATGATCGGTAATTAAACTGGTAATCAAATCGGTAAGCAGGCCATCATCGGTTTTGTAGCGGATAATTTCTTTATTTTGTGGCGAGAAAACCATAATTCCCTGGCCCTCAGTTCCAATCCAAATTTGGCCTGCACTATCTTGGGTAAAGCACAACGGTGTAATATTTCCTAGCGTGTCGATATGCTGGAAGGTGGTATTTTCAACCGTCACCACCCCTTTTCCTTTCAAACCAACCCACATCAGATGGTCCTGGCCATAAAAAAGGGTGGCAATTTCGTTGCCCATAATTCGGTCAAATGCTTCCTTTTCGGGTTCAAAATAAAAAAGCCCATCAATAGTCCCTACCCAAATATGGTCATCGTGATCAATAGCCATGCAGGTGATTATTTTTCCATACCTGAGCACCATGTTGTTAAAACCCGGATGATACTTCAATTTATTTTCGCCGGGCCTAAAAGAATAAATACCATCCTCTTTGGTAGCCACCCAAATGGTTCCATCGGTGGCTTTTTGCAGGCTGATAATTTCTTTATTGATGTTTTCGTTTTCGTTCCAGGGTTTGATATTTTTCCCGGTCATGTTGTATTTACAAAGACCACCAGCGGTCCCAATCCAGATATTGTTGCGGTCGTCTTCGCTGATGGCTGATACCTGCTCGCTCAGTAACCCATGATCCGGTAAAAAGGAGAGAAACTGCTCCCCTTTAAAAATCGACAGCCCGTTTTCGTTGGTTCCAATCAGGATGTTGCCTTCACGGTCCGACAGGATCTTTCGGATTTTGTTTCCGGCCAGCCCATTTTCCTGGTTGAAAGTCAGAAAATCGGGGCTGATGCGGGTAATGCCTCCTCCCCAGGTTCCCACCCAAATGGCTCCATAAATATCCTGGCTGATGCAACTGATGAAATTATTGGCCAAGCCGTCGCGGTTATCAAAAACGGTTACATTCCCGGTTTCATGGTCTTGCCGATACAAACCCCCGTTGTATGTACCGTACCAAATGTTCAAATCCTTATCCTCGAACATGTTGGTTATCTGGAAATAGTATGAAAGTCCGGGGTGCTTAAATATTTTGAAGGTATTTTCTGCTTCATCGTAGTATTTTATCATGTTGTCGATAACCAGAAAAATGGTATCATCCGATGTTTGTGTGATGTAGAAGATACGGTCGCTGAGGCGCGTTTTTCCTGTAAAATGTGAGAAGGTAGTGTTGTGGTCAATTACATGTTCAAGGTCATGGATAAGATAAGCTCCCGAACCTTGGGTCCCAATCCACATCCGGTGTTTTGAGTCTTCGAAAAAGCAGGTAATATCACCATTAATTTTCACTGAATCGGGAACAATATCAAAAAACCGGGAACCATCGTAAAGGGTGATGCCTCCTCCTGTATGGCCAAACCAAATGTTCCCCTTGGAGTCTTGGAGAATTGTTTGCACCCCGTTGACTGAAAGTCCGTCGTCGGCGGTATAATTTTTAAATTGACGGCCATCGAAACGGGAAACACCGCTGGCTGTTCCAAGCCAAATAAAACCATCGGTGTCCTGAATGACATCATAAACCTTCGATTGCGACAGCCCCTCCTTGACTCCGTAATTATCGAAATAATATTTTTGCGATGTTCCCAGATTTGGGAGCAAGATTATAAAAAGGATGAATATCAAACGATGTATCGGACTCATAGGGCAGTTTTTTGGGTAATACAAAAGCCCTCTGATTGTTACCAGAGGGCTTAAAGTTACAATATTTTATGAATACTACCGATTACTTCTTGATAAAGAAAAAGGTTCCGTTCTCGTCTTCAAAGCCTGCAATCTTTCCAAATTGCGGTTTTTGGTTTTCGTTGGCCGAAACTGCTTCAGTAACTTTCGAAACTATCGACTCAATAGGCAAACAGGCATTTTCATTGAATTGTAGCGACTTGGCAAAGGTTTTTGTAAACTGCGAATTATCCGATGCCAACTCGTATCCAGCCGATGAAAATACCTGAGAGGATTTGAATTTGGTTGCGTTCACATCATCGCAGGAACGTATCTCGCTAGTAGCCCGCATGGCCTGGTAAAACGACGGCCCCGATTCGCAGGCATCGGTGACAACCAGCGTGTGGGTAATGACTGTGGAATAGGACTGCATCCCGGCCTTTAAGCTGTTGATGTTAAAATAGGTGAATTCATCGTCGCGGGTGGCATCCACGGGAATCCAATAACCAGTTTCATTAATGAATTTTCCGTGCCCGGCGTACCAGACCAGCAGTGAGTTTACATTGTTCTTCTTTACCTGGTCGCGGAGTTCGATAGAGAAAAACCGCTCCATCTCTTTTTTCGACATGTCCTTTTTGTGTATAAAGTTATGCACCTCGTAGTTGGCTAAAGCCGATTTCATGGTAGTTACGTCTTTGGTCGGACCTTCGAGGCTGGCAAAGGTCTCATAACTTGAATTTTCGATAAACACCACCCAGGTTTTCCCCATGGGGTTGCCTTCGGTTATCAGAGCACCTTCGCGGTTTAGCGTGTAGCTTGTCTCCAAAGTATTGTTGTAGGCATCTACAACTTTGAGGGTGATTTTATCCTTGTTTAAAATACTCAGCGTTGCAGTAAATTTAGGGTTCAGTTCTTTGTCATTGAAACTGGCCCTGATGTCATCCACATAAATGTCTTTAATCAGGCTGGCATCCTCAATAAAACCTTCTACAAACAGGTTTTGGTCTTGAGAATCGAGATACACTTCCCCATTATCGCTGGCATAAGGTGTGGTGATGCGGGCAATAGGAATATCGGTTTCCACCCTGAAAAGTTCGTAATTCAACGCGGTCTGGTTTTTGTAAATATCAAAAACCATAAGGTTTATTCCGGTAACATTCAATAAATCCAAAGTAAAATTGAATGTTTTGGCTTTATCAACGTCAACTTTTTGCCCGTTGATGGTCAACGATTCGATATCACTTTTGTCATCAATTCTTCCTTTGATCACCATGTGTCCGGCATTCTGGAGCACCACCAGTTGATTTAAATTCATGATCATGGGAGTATCAATGGCCACTTGCGGCGGGACCTGTTCGCGGTTGAGTTCAAAAACACGGTTTTTAGCGTCAGTAAGTTCCATCGATGCCGGATTTAAAGGCTGAACCAAGGTGATGAAATTCTGGTAGTCCTTAATGGCCGGAACCGATTCCATCATTTCCTCGTTCGCACGGCCCCTCCAGTACAAGGCCAGGTTATTATCGGGTGTTTTGGCAAGCAATTGCGAAAAATCCGATTTGGCATTTTGGAACTGCCCGTATTCAAAATAATATTTTCCCCTTGCAAAAAGCACCGGAGCGGCATTGTCAGTCAATGTTTCCAGTTTTGACAGGTCGTTGATGGCATTCAGTAATTCGCCTCTTTTGTAATATACCAAGCTACGGATTTCATAAGCTTCGGGCACCGATGCAAATTTATCGGTTCCTTGAGTTGCCATCTGGAGGGCTAGGTCCAGTTGATTGTTGCTCAAATAACATTTGGCTAACGCGAAAACCGATTTTTGGAACGAGGGGTTCAATGAAATTGACTTTTGATAATCGGCAACTGCCTGAGTAAAATTTTTAAGACTGTCGTTTGCCACACCCCGAACATAATAGCTGGTATAGGTTTGTTCCCGTTGCAAGGCATTGTCGATGGCAACAATGGCCTGAGGAAATTCCTGTAGTTTGATGTGTGTAAAAGCTTTGTATTGTTGCGCCTGAAAATGCTTGCTATCCAGCGTGGTGGCTTCTGTCAGGTATTTTGAGGCTTGGGAATAATTTTTAATCTGGTAATTGAGCCTGCCCGCCTGGTACAAGTAATCCACCGATTTAGCATCAAGGCTTACTGCTTTTTCATAATCGGCAGCAGCAGCTTCAATGTGCTCCAGTTTTTCTTGAACTTGAGCCCGCAACACGTATGCATCCAGGTAATTTGCATCGGTGGTAATGGCTTGATCTAGTTCAACGAGAGCCTCTTGATACAACTGACTCTCAAACATTTTTTTTGCATTTTTAAAGTTTTTTTTGGCATTTTGAGCTCCTACGCTAACAACCAGTAAACTTATAAATAGGGCGATAAATATTTTTTTCATAAAAACTCCTCCAATAGGTTTATTTGACATTGATGGCATTTTTCAGCACGTTAACAAAGATATGAAATTAAAACCTTTAAATAGCTGTAATTTGGGCACAATCAGGGTAAAACCCCAATATTTTTGATGTAACTGTTTTTCAGATGGATGAAGGATGCCAGGGGTTGCGTTTTGCATTTTGAATCCCCGTTTATTCCTCTAAATTTGCATTGCTGAAACGAATAGGCATTCAAATATTTTTGAGCATGACAGATTTTAAAACTAATTCATACAATTAATGAAACGAGCCAGAGGTTTTGCAAGCGACAATAATGCCGGGGTTCACCCACAAATTATGGAAGCTTTGATGGTGGCCAATCGGGGACATGCCATCGGGTATGGCGATGATGACTTCACCCGTAAAGCAGAGCATCATTTTAAAGAGATGTTGGGAGAGGACATTGACGTGTATTTTGTTTTTAATGGTACCGGAGCCAACGTGTTGGGGATTAATAACCTGAGGAGCTCTTTCCATTCGGTTATTTGCGCCGACACCGCCCATATTCAGGTGGATGAATGCGGTGCACCAGAAAAATTCACCGGAATGAAGCTGATATCGATACCTACCCATCAGGGAAAGTTGACTTTGGAGGGGATCCAGAAACACCTGCATGGATTTGGATTCGAGCATCACAGCCAACCAGGCGTAATTTCCATTACGCAACCTACCGAGCTGGGTACTTTGTATTCGGTGGACGAAATTAAGAATCTGGCACAACTGGCTCATTCACACCAAATGTACCTGCACCTTGATGGAGCCCGGATATCAAACGCTGCAGTGGCTTTAAACCTTCCCGTTAAAGCCTTTACCAAAGATGCCGGTGTGGACGTGGTTTCGTTCGGGGGAACTAAAAACGGGATGATGTACGGCGAGGCGGTAGTTTTTATGAATCCGGCTTTGGCTACTAACTTCCGGTATTTCAGAAAACAAGGGATGCAACTGGCCTCCAAAATGCGCTTTATCGGAACCCAATTCGATGCTTTTTTTACCAACGATCTTTGGTTGCAAAATGCCCGGCATGCCAACCAAATGGCGCAGCTCTTGTATCAAAAGGTGATGGATATTCCCGGGGTTAAGGTAACTCAACCGGTTCAGGCAAATGGGGTTTTCGCCATAGTTCCGGCGCATGTCATCCCTTTATTGCAGCAGGAGTATTTTTTTTATGTTTGGGACGAATCGCGGAATGAGGTGCGGTGGATGTGCTCCTTTGATACAACGGCCGAGGATGTGGAGGATTTTTCCGCAATTCTGCGAAAACTGGTATAACCGGATGGAAAAAAACGCTGACACCACTGAACCCATCTATCCTTGGGGACATTCCCGCAGGTACAACGATTATCCAAGCTATATTAAAAAGGGGTTTGGGAAAAGGGTACAAAAGATATCGGTAAATGTAGGTTTTAGCTGCCCAAACCGAGATGGAACCAAAGGCACCGGAGGATGTATCTATTGCGACAATTCCACCTTTAGGCCGGGTTATTGTCGCCCTTCAAAAAGTGTACGTGACCAGGTGCAGGAAGGCGTTTCATTTTTTGAGGAAAATTACCCCGACCTTTATTACATGGCCTATTTCCAGTCGTACACAAACACCTATGCACCCGTTGAGGAGCTACGTGAAATGTACCTTCAAGCCTTGGAACATCCCAAAGTAACCGGCCTGATTGTTGGGACACGTCCTGATTGTGTGAACCCTGAAATTCTTGATCTTTTGGGACAGATAAATGAAAAAGTACCGGTAGCCGTTGAATTTGGGCTGGAGAGTACATTAAACAGAACCTTAAACCTGATTAACCGTTGCCATACCTGGGAAGATTCGGTACAAGCTATCCAACAGTGCCACCAACGTGGACTTGCTACTGGAGGACATCTGATCCTCGGGTTGCCCGGTGAATCACGTGAAGAGATGCTGGAACATGCCACAAGGGTTTCTGGTTTGCCTTTATCGACACTTAAACTACATCAACTTCAGGTAATTAAAAATACAAAGTTGGCGGCTATGTACCTCGAAAACCCTGGGTTTGTGCATTTGTTCAGCATGGATGAGTACCTCCATTTGGTAGTTGAATTTTTGGAGCATTTATCTCCAACCATTGTGGTGGAGCGTTTTGTAAGTGTTTCGCCTACCGAAAAGCTGATTACCCCTGCATGGAACAAAGCCAAGAATTTTGAGATTGTGGCCAAATTGGAAAGAGAGCTTCTCAAACAAAATACATGGCAGGGGAAGAAATATTCATTTACACAAAATAGGCCTTTATAAAAACGAAAAAATACCATGAAAACCCAACTTCCAGAACGGATATTTTTGATTGGCTTTATGGGTTGCGGAAAAACAACCGCCGGAAAGCGTCTGGCACAGTTAATCAACTATCAGTTTGTCGATTTGGATGAACTGATTGTGCAAAAGAAAGGAATGTCGGTTGCGGCCCTGTTTGAGAACGAAGGGGAAGAAAACTTCCGGCTGTTGGAAAAGCAGGTATTGGCTGAGGTTTTTGAAATGCGGCAAGTAGTGGTGGCTACAGGCGGTGGAGCCCCATGTTTTTTCGACAACATGGAGCAGATGAACAAACATGGGATTTCAGTTTATATCAAATTAACTCCAAAAGCCCTGCTGAGCCGGTTGAGGAACGCCAAAGAGCAACGGCCCTTACTTAAATACAAAAACGAAGAGGAACTGCTTGAATTTATTACCCAGATGCTCCAAAAGCGGGAGTCATTTTACCTGAAGGCTATGTTGAATATTGAGGGAATCGGATTGACTGCTTCTGATATTTTAAGGGTAATCGAGAATGGTTCCGGACTTGCCTGATAAGGGGTTACTAAAGAAACACATTTCACTTCTTTCAGGAACCGGCATTGGATATTTTTGAAAAAAAATATTAAAACCAGTGATACCCAAACATGTTTTTCAATACCTTCGACCAGTTTTTTTGAATCCGATTCAGTGTTATAATTTCTATAATTACTGATTTCGAGACAATGGGAGTTTCATTTACATTAAAAATTATAAAGCTTTTTCTATGGCAAAAAAACAGGTAAAATGGCTTTTCATGATAGCAGCCATGATTTTATTGCCCGTATGGGTATTTGCTTCCGGTGGGTCAGCCGGACCTTCGATTGGTGGTATCCGCATTGAGTTCTTTTTGTTTGGGTTAACATTGGTGGGCGTGGCCTTGTTCCACCATCAAACGTTTTGGGTAGCTTTAACAGGATTAACCGTCATTGTTTTGTACAAATTGGTCTTCATCCACGATTATCCCTTTGCGGAACATTTGTTTGGCTCAAATTCCTTGATTGATCAGCTTATTCACAAAGAGATGCGGCAAGGCGAATGGGGAATTCTAGTGAACCTTTTTGGACTTTTATTGGGATTTGCCGTTTTGGCAAAAGTTTTTGAAGAATCGGGTGTGCCCGATATTCTTCCCAAATACCTGCCCAACGATTGGAAAGGACCTTTTATGTTGTTAATTTTTGTATTTGTACTTTCATCGTTCCTCGACAATATTGCCGCCGCCATGATCGGGGGGACTATTGCTCTGATTGTATTTAAGAACAAAGTGCATGTGGGATTTATTGCGGCAATTGTAGCTGCTTCCAATGCCGGAGGTTCGGGTAGTGTAGTTGGCGATACCACTACCACCATGATGTGGATTGATGGCGTTTCGGCGTTAAATGTGCTACACGCTTTTGTAGCTGCTGGCGTGGCGTTGCTAATTGTGGCTTGGTTTGCTGCCCATCAGCAGGATAAATTTCAACGTATTGTGGCCGACGCCAAACCGGGAGCCAAAGTTGATTGGGTCCGTTTGGGAATTGTTATCTTAATTTTGGTGGGAGCCATATTATCGAATGTGTATTACGACATGCCGGCCTTGGGTGTTTGGGTTGCCATTCTTATTGGTGCGTTCTTTACCAAGATGCCCTGGCACGAGATTTCAGCATCGATGAAAGGGGCTATTTTCCTGATGAGTTTGGTTACCGCAGCCTCGTTCATGCCCGTAGAAACCTTGCCCGATGCCTCGTGGATGACCGCTTTTATCCTTGGTTTTGTTTCGGCAGTATTCGATAACATACCATTGACTAAACTGTGCCTCGACCAAGGGCACTTTGATTGGGGAATGTTGGCTTATTCGGTAGGTTTCGGTGGTTCCATGATCTGGTTCGGTTCATCGGCGGGTGTAGCCATTACCAATAAATTCCCCGATGCCCGGAACGTAATGCTCTGGTTGCGCAAAGGCTGGCATGTAACGCTGGCTTACATTGTCGGTTTCTTTGTTTTATTTTTAGTAATGGGCTGGGAACCTGGCAGTAATAAAAAACATAAAGAACCTGCATCGGAATGCCCGGTAGAAAACTGCCCGGTAAAGATAAAAACGCAGGCTATGGAACAATATCATTTGGAAGAACAAAAGCATTAGATAAGATACTGTAGTTTAATATTCTATATAAAAATCGAAAAAGTTGAATACTGAAATAAAAGACCTGCCTTATGGCAGGTTTTCTTTTTCTGGTTGACTCTGGATTCTGAAAAAATTTGACAATGTTGCCGGTTTTTTAACATCTCCGTTGGTTTTGAATCTCCCCAAAAGCTAATTAACTTGCCCACACAATTTTAAAAAACACGTAACAATGAAACAACTATTTTTATACGGACTGGTAGCAGCAATCATTGCTTCATGTTCAGTCCCGACAGAAAAGAAGCCGGAATCTCCGCTGATTCAGAAAAGTGAACTCAAACTGACTTCCGATATTATGACTCCTGAAGTATTATGGTCGTTTGGCCGCATCAGCGATGTACAGGTTTCTCCCGACGGGAAACAAATTCTGTACGGCGTAACCTATCCAAGCATTACGCAAAACAAAAGCAACCGCGAGCTTTTTGTTATGAATGCCGATGGCAGTAACAAAACGCAGATTACCAAAACTGCTTTCAATGAATTTAATGCCGTTTGGCATCCTAACGGAAAGCAAATCCTGTTTCTTTCGCCCGAATCGGAGCAAATGCAAATCTGGAGTATGAATACAGATGGCACCGATAAAAAGCAGGTATCCAATTTGGAAGGCGATATGACCAACTTCATTATTTCGCCCGATGGTTCCAAAATACTTTTTACTAAGGATGTACAGATTGATAAAACCACTGCCGCTATTTATCCCGATTTGGATAAAGCCGACGGACGGGTTATTACCGAATTAATGTACCGTCATTGGGATACCTGGGAAGATGGTGCCTACAGCCATATTTTTACAGCTTCATTTAACGGGATTTCGGTTACTGATGCAAAAGACATTATGCCCGGTGAACCTTACGACACCCCGTTGATGCCTTTTGGTGGCATTGAAGAAATCAACTGGACACCCGACAGCAAACAGGTTGCCTATACCTGCAAAAAGCTGAAAGGAAAAGAATACTCGTTGAGCACCAATTCCGATGTGTACCTGTATGACCTCGAAAGTGGAGAAACCAAAAACCTCACCGAGGGAATGCCCGGTTACGACCGTGCCCCGTTCTTTTCGCCCGATGGAACAAAAATGTATTGGCTGAGCATGACCCGCGGCGGTTTTGAAGCCGATAAGGAACGTCTGTTTCAACTTGATTTTACTACCGGAGCCAAAACCGATCTGACCGAACAA